>Ga0325405_1003942_pt1 | contig 15228 bp, 12 predicted proteins | sample PopdelMetagenome_21_FD_205663 | JGI IMG/M metagenome (GOLD analysis project Ga0325405, IMG submission 205663) | Populus deltoides microbial communities from Bellville, Georgia, United States - Xylem-Control-R2 | ecosystem: Host-associated > Plants > Phyllosphere > Stem > Wood/Secondary xylem... | reverse complement strand
ACTATTTTTAGAAGTATTTAAAATTTTTATTGTAAGCTCAAAGTTCCTTAAATTATAGAGAAGAAATTTAAATACTCAACATTGATTAACCATTATTCCAAACACTAAATATTTATTTATTTATTTATATTGAATTTTAGTACATTATCAACATGTAACAGGTGGAAAATAAAATGACAACACAACTTAGAAGTATCACATTGAAAGGATATAAAGTTCAATGACCAGAATAAAAAGAAGTTCAAATTAAAGGGATCTAGAAGGAAAATCCACCAAATGAACAACGCTATAAACGGTGAATAACGAGCCGAAATAAAGGAGCAGCACTGTGAGATGTTAATGTTACTGTTAATTATTATAAAATATAAAATGAAAACGCTGGAAATTAAAATACTATTTGGTATTGTGTTTGTAATTCTATTTCATTAGATTTTGAAAATTTTTTTTATTAAAATTAAATGTGATTTATATTTTTTGATTGTTTTAATATATTAATATCAAAAATAATTTTTAAAAATAAAAAAATATTATTAACATATATTTAAATATAAAAAATTATTTAAAAAATAATACACTCTAAATTTACAATCTAGAGAAATGAAAAGGGTACCTCACCTAATAATAAATTTACATCGGCAGTTGAGCCATGAGTCAGTGCAAACCGATAGTACAATATTTGGCTGCCACGCCGAAAAGACACTGCCAACGTCAGCAGAATCCACGAAATGTTTTTTAAATTTTTCTCGTACTCACTCGCCAAACTCACAAATCCCCGCGAGCTGTCGCGCAGTCATTTGCGAAAAAATTATGAACAAATCACATACCCCCACGCCACCCCCGCTCGCTACTCCTGCACGCAGCAAATCCCATCCCGGACTTACAAAAACTCCAAAACATGATATTTATAACCGTTTCAAATCCGCTCTTCTTGTATCTAACAACCACCTGAACCATTTGTCACTGCAAATTGAAGGCCAATCTCCTTCCTCTCCGTCTCTGTAAACAGTTTAAAGTCATCACCCTTTACCGATTACTAGACTAGAAACCCTAGCTTAGTATAATCAGTGCCAAGTTCCCTGTTCCTTTCAATTTCTAGTCAAGGTAAGTCAATTTGTTTTAACTATGCCTTTTTTTTAGTGATTTCATGGTTCAGGGGCTGAATTATGTGGTTTTGTTGTTGTTTTTAAGAGTTTTTTGTGCTTATGGAGATGGATTCGATGGCTAGCTGCAAGGTAATTAGTAATTTACTAGTTTAGTATGATCATCACTGTGTTTGCTTTTGTTTTTAGCTTGGATTAAGTGTGGTTTGTTTGAATGTTAATTTTGAGCTGACAAATATTTGTGATGGAAATGAATTTTGTTTTGTTATTTTATACATGCGTGTGTGTATGTGTGAATGTATGCATGCATGTATGTAAGTGTGCTAATGATGTTTATATGCTTAACTTGTAGGAAAAGTTGGCATATTTTAGAATTAAAGAGCTTAAGGATATTTTATCTCTGTTGGGTCTTTCAAAGCAAGGGAAGAAGCAGGTATTCTGCCTTTCTCTGGTCATTTTTTTTTTGCCTTTATTCTGTAACTGTTTGTGCAAAGATTTGCAGGTTTTTTATTCTATGAAAATTTTATTTTATCTCTAACTTGTTAGCTCAATAATTATGCATGGTCTCTTTTTTTTTCCTGCATTTTTAATCACGATTGTTTTCTCTGGTATTTATTTTTCTTTTTGTGCAGGATCTAATGGACAGAGTTATAGGTTTGCTCTCGGACGATGAAAGTGAGTTACCATAGAATTTTGTTGTCTTCAATAGAATGTTATTGTTCACCTTTGGTACTGATAGTCAAGACCGGTGTTCATCAACAGGGGAATCAGCCTGTAGGTTTTGTCTTTTTTTTTCTCCAGATGTGTTTTTTGTGCCTTTGTAGGAATTTGAATATTCCCTTCTATTGTCAAGAATTGGTTCTCTCTTGTTTAGAATCAAAGTCATAACTCTTTGTTTACATGCCTTGACAGAGTTTAACTCAACTTGATAAATGTTGCTATACATGGGTGAAAACTTTGTGCAGTTTGCTCTGCTCGCCGCTTAGCAAGGAAAAAGCAGATTGGAAAGGAAGCTGTAGTGAAAATAATTGATGATGCTTACAGGTGCTTTTTTCTATTTTCATGTTATGTTCATGAAGTCTTGACAGTTGTTCTGTAGCGTGTCTTCTAAAACTATATTTTACCCGTCTACTTACTGGAAAATAGTGTTGTTTCCCCTTATTTTTTGTTCACATGTTGTGTGTTAAACCGATTATTTTACCCAGAAAAATGCAGATAATGGATGCATCAGATTTAGCAGCTAAGGCCCCAAATGGCTTAGATATTATGAGTGTCACAGAAGAAGTTGAAGATTTCATTACTCCAGGGAAGACGGTTCGTTGTCCTTGTGGAAGTTCGCTGCCTACCGAGTTCATGATACAGGTCAGGTCAAACATAGTGGTCATATTCTATTCTGGGTTGGATGAACTGTGGAAGACCACTGTAGTCATACTTCATTTTAGATTTAGTTCTTTGTTATTATCTTTGAGCTTTAGCAGGAAGAGAAAGTAACTCTGAAGTTGAATGTCTTACACTTAACCTTAGGATCGGAGCATTTGCAATGCCTGATTATTTTATTACTGCTTCCCTTGTAAGAATGTGGAGTCTTGTTTCGAATTCTCACCGAGGCCTTTTCTATTTGCAGTGTATAGATTCAAAATGTCAAGTACAGCAACATATTAGTTGTGTCATTTTTACAGAGATCCCTATGGAGAGTGAACATCCACCTGTATTTTACTGTGAAACATGTCGAATTGAACGAGCAGATCCGTATGTATTTTATAGTTATCATTTTGTACAGTCATATATGTATATTCCCGAGGAATCATGTCTAATTAGTCCGTTAGTTATGGGCTTCATCATTTTTTCCTCTTATGCATGCTTAGTGTCTTCAAATATGTATGTACATGTAAATGACTTTGGGTCCACAGTGGGTGTTCTTCCCTATATTTGTGTATCATAAGATCATGATTGTTCTGTATATTGATGTGACTTTGAACTTGTTATATTTAATTATTGCTTTCTATGTTTCTAAACTAAATAGTAGTTCTGAGATAGAATGTGAAGTGAATATACTCTTTATTTTCACCTAGCAAAAAGTGTCTCCATTTTCACAGAACAAAATGGTATAATAAAACCAAAAAGGTATGCAAACTATTATTTCAGACACGTGTGCCTTTGCGTATATTATCAGCTTTAAGCCAAGTGTTTGGATGTCACAGGACCGAGATTTGTTCAGGTGCTGCGTGACATGATACTTTTCCATGAGAAATTCCTCGTGGACCACTGATCTTCTTTTTGTGGGTCTTTGCATGTTCCACATGCATGTTTAGTTTCATATAAATGTATATCTACAGAGGCACATTCACATACACGTATGAATCTACTTATAAGTGATATAACCAAAAAATGAGTATTGATTTGTGTGTTTTATGGCTGCTTTTTATTCGAGGATTTTAAAGAACTTCAACTTTAGAAGTGAGTCTAAACATCTGATACAAATATTTAGCAGTGGTGACTATAAAGAAAGAACATACTTTTGAGTTGGTCAGAATGCCCAACAAACTCCATTTTAATATTGTGCATTTCAGATTTAGTGTGAATGATTGTATTGGATATGCCAATGGACCTTGTTACTTTATAATAGTTTTTGGTTGTAGAATTGAGTTTGCTCAGTAGAGAAAATTAGAATGCAGCTAGTTTATATGCTTATTGAGTCAGTGTTGACTGAAGTTCACCCGTCATGTTACCTCTTTCCAGCAATTGATGAAGTGGATCCTCATTTTATTGTTTGTTTGACCATACTGATTCCTTTGTAAGAATTGATGCATGACCATTATCCATAGGTGCTATGGTTTAATGTTGATGATTCATGTTTGTTTCCAACCTTTTACTTTCATTTTCTTTAGATATGATTTGCAAACAAAGGGTACTACTATTTAACATTTTCCTGTGGACAGGTTCTGGGTTACTGTGGCACATCTATTATTTCCTGTGAAGTTACCAAGTTCAAATATTTCAATAGATGGGTGAGTTCCCTCCCTCCCTCCCTCTCCCCCAACAACTTTAGACTAAAGTGCTGCAACTATGGAGAGGGATTGGTAATGGGGGAAAATTATGTTATCCAATCACTAATCAAAGAAACATTAGAGGGAAAATAATAGGAAGTTCACTTAAGCCTAGCACTTTACAAAAAATAATGAGCCATGGAATTGATTTTATTAGCATTATCACTATAATTTTGCAATGCTGTTTTTTTGGTCATGGCTTTTTTTTTTCACATGCCATTTTTACCTCCCTTTTTTTCTCAGTTTATTCGTTCATGTGTTTTTGCAATCTATTATATTCTGATCTTTTTCAATGTTCTTCAGTAATAACACATTGCAGAATGTGGAAACAACATTTCAGTTGACAAGATCAGATCAACACCTACTAAAGAATTGTGAATATGACGCTCAGGTTGGGTTTTTTGGAATGGTGTATTCATTTCAGAATGTTCACTATTGAAAAAAAAGGGGTCGTGCATCCAGAGTTCTTTGCACACAGATAAATTTACACTCTAGCTATTTTCATGTAGGCTTGGTGCATGCTTCTCAACGATAAAGTTTTGTTTAGGATGCAGTGGCCGCTGTATGCAGATTTGCAGGTTAATGGTATGCAAACTTGATCCTTTTCCATTATGCATTAATTGGCACACCAGCAGCTTCATGACCTTTCTCAGTTGTTATAGAATTATCAAGTATGAGCTGAACAGTTTCTTTTGTTACACTAATTTATGCGGGCGAAACTTTGGTTAAGCATCAGGGCTGTCCTCAAGGCAGGCTTATAATGTTTAATAACTGAATAATGGCTAGGCTTTCCTTGGCCATGAAGTGGGTGAATTGCATGGTGCTGTTGCAACCCATGAGGGTTCTCTCTTGGATAGAATCCTTAGACTAACAAGAGTTATATCATAAACAATAACTGATAAACGTGGATGCATAACATAAGGAACTTATTATCGTGAGAGGGTTTATCAGGCACAGCACCTTGGCTCAAACAATTAATTTTGGTTAGGTTACGGTCATAAGGTGGCTAGTGAATGATTATGTATTTATTTAACAGAGAAGATTAGTACCTTTCACAATAACTTGGTCTGCTAAGCTTGCTGCCTAAGGAACCCTTCAAAGGGTCTGATATTCTCTATGCAAAAGAGGCCAAATAGGTGTTTTGGGAATGTTTGCTGAGTATGCCCATTGCTCGGACTCAAGCGAGTGGGTTTATTTTGTATTAATCTGCTGGCTGACAAGCCTATAGAGTTGATATCCAGAAGTCTTATATCTAGGATTTTGTTTTTGCCCCTCTTTCAAACAGCACGCAAAATCCCAGTTGACAATTCTACATTCTTTAAATGCAGGTATGCCTGTGAGAACGCTTAATAGACTGGGATCACAATCTCTGGGTGCCAGTGGCCGTGATGATGGTGCCCTAGTGAGTCTGTTCCCTCTTCTCTTTTCATAAGATGATTTTAAGTGTTAATATCCTACTCAGCATTATTTGTGTCCTTTTTCTTATGTATCTTTGTATTTGATTAGATACAGTGCTTGAGTTAAATTCTTGCATTCATTCAGTACATGCATAATTGAATTTAACATTGGTGCTCCTGATATCAGATCAAATCATGCATTGGAGAGGGAATCAATAGAGTTTCTTTATCTGGATGTGATTCTCGTGCTTTCTGCTTTGGCATTAGACTCGTAAAGCGACAAACAGTTGAACAGGTATTCCCACCTTTCTTTCATATGATTTTCTTGTTGGGACAAATGAATTTCTCATCTCTTTGATCGTTATGTCCATTAGAATCAATTTTGTTGGAACATTATATTACTGCCAGCTCTGTTTGCCTGCAAACAAAGTATAGCAAACCGGTGGCTTCTTATTAAAAATGGTCTCCCTTAAGCTTCTTAATTTTGTTTTGTATATCGTTGTTTGCACTCATCTGCTCTTCCTCTTACTCTTAGATCCATGGAAACACTGTGTTCTGAGTTATATGTCACTAAATGATTTTCCTCTACTGGCCAATTTACTACCAAAGGTTCTCAACCTAATTCCTAAAGATGGCGAGCCTTTTGAAGATGCACTTGCTCGTGTTTGTCGTTGCATTGGTGGTGGGATGGGTGCCTCAAACGAAGATAGTGATAGCGATCTGGAGGTGATTGCAGAAGCAATTACAGTTAATCTCCGCTGTCCTGTGAGTAAAGACTTGTCTTTTCTGTATTTCTGTTCCTCGATGTATTTAGCACATGCCATGAAGTTTCATTTGGCCATGATATGGATAATTTTTGTGATTATTTGCAAAAGATTCATTTGTCTTTTGATCTAGCATAATTCCAAGGGTGGGTTATCTGGTGCATTCTTTGTGCATGATGTTTGTGTTTTGGTAGGATAACAATTGTTTATAAGAAGTCCTAATATCTTTTTCTGTCTTATCCATTGTTAACATGTCATTATAGTTTGTAACTATGGCACACAAAATTGGTTCAATGAGACACAAAATTGGTTCAATGAGAAGACCATTTCTATTAAAATTGTTGATTGAGAATAACATACATTTCATTTTACATTTTTTTCTTGTGGTTTGGGGTCCATCAGTATTTTTTTTTACTGAACTTGTCTATATGGTAGATGAGTGGCTCTAGAATGAAGATTGCTGGCAGATTTAAACCTTGTGTTCACATGGGCTGTTTTGATCTTGAAACTTTTGTGAAACTAAATCAACGCTCGCGCAAGGCAAGTGATCTATCATACATGCATTATGATTTGTGCTTTGTATTTAATTCACAAGTTTATACATCTAAGTAAGAGGTGTTCTGCAATTGCAGTGGCAGTGTCCCATTTGTCTTAAGAACTACTCCTTGGAGGATATTGTCATTGATCCTTACTTCAACCGCATTACGACAATGGTAGTTCCTACGCTTAATATCTTAAATTTTTTTGTACTAGTTAAATCACCATCAAAAGATTAACAAGAGCAAATGTATGTATGCTTATTGGTATAGATGGGTCATTGTGAAGAAGACATAACTGAGATTGAGGTGAAACCTGATGGTTCCTGGACTGCAAAGACCAAAGTTGAGATTGGTGATCTTGGGCAATGGCATTTTCCCGATGGTTCTCTTTGTGCTTTTATGGATGAAGTTACTTCATGTTATGAAATCTCAAGGCAGATTGAGAAGGGAGATGGCTTGAAAGCACATGGTAGTCCTGAAATCGGAATTAAGAGTAATCTTGGTGGAATGATGCAAGGAAGAAAACATCAGCTTGCTTTTTGTTCCTCGAAGAATCAAATTGAGGGAAATTTTGTGAATCAAGGGCAAAGGACAAAAACAATGAGCAGTAGCACCACTGGAAGTAGCAAATACGAAGAGGACCCAAGTATAAACCAGGATTACAGTGGGCATGTTGAAATATCTCCCAGTAATGTCAATGAGATCAACTCTATTTGTCATTATTTTGACCCAACACTTGCAATAAACAATGGTAGTTTTGTGCCATCAGGGAATGCTGACATCATTGTTCTTAGCGATTCTGATGAAGAGAATGTCAATTTAGTTCCTCCTGAAACCGTCTATGATATTTGCCCAGTAGATGGGAGTTGTTCTTCATTGGTTGCCAATCCTGGAATAGCAGACTCATACTTGGAAGATCTAGCACTTGATGCAGGTGCTGATTCTTGTTTTGATCTCTTCGATACAGGTTTGAATGATGTTGGGATGTCCAGCTGGTCCTTTTCTTCTGGTACTCAAGCCGGTGCCCATTTCCAACTATTTAATACGGACTCAGATGTATCAGATGCTTTTATTGATCTGGAGCATTCTTCCATTAGTTGTGCTGCTCCAATGAATGGTAGCACATTGGCATCAACACCAACTATAACTTCTGGCGGTGAAGTCCCAGGTTCTTTGGCCTGTGATGCCAATGTTGATATAGATGTTGGCTTGGTTGATAATCCAATGAGATTTGTTAGTGAGGACCCCTCATTACAAACATTTCTCCCAACTCAACCTGTGCAGCCTGACTTGGTACACCAGCCTCCTGTATCTAATCCTGTCCCTACTGAGGATTGGATTTCCCTTAGGCTTGGCAGCACCAATGAGAGTTTTGGCAGTCACACCATGGATCGACCGCACCCTGCTGCCAGAGATGGGGTAGATTTGAGAAACCAGTTAGGATTAAATCAAGGTGCTTGATTGATATTCTTACTTTGTTTTAAGCAATATTTTAGACTAGATGGTAATGCCATTGCTTTATATTCCAACTGATTAAAATCCCTGTTAAATTTCCAACATTTCAGAATTTCTATAATTTTCTCTTTTACAAGTTTGTTTCAAAGATGTATCTTAGAGGGCGAGATGATTATGGGATCAAGAAAATCTTATCTTTGATTTCTTTAGGGTCCTGAATTGGTATCCATGCCAATTTGTTAAATCATAATTGAATGTGACAATTGAAAAGTGCTCAAACGGGGATTCTCATCGCTCTTGTTTTTTTTTTTTTTTTTGCCAATGGTATTGTTAGCATATTTTAAATAAGATCAGGTCATGGGATCTCATGTGGTGCCATATCTGCAATCAAGCTTGTTCTTGAATTTTCATGAGTGATCATTAACTAGACTTTTAAAACCACTAATCTATGAACTTGATCACTTTCCCCTCTTGTAGATGCATTTTGGTCTAAATCAGGATCATGGCAGCAATTGTGTCAACTTCGTGCATGCTATATAATTTTGTGAGCTATAATGTAGATGCTTTTGTTTTGTGGTTGTGTGCACGCTCACACACTCATGTATGTTAGATTATTAATCATTTCTGGTTTATGGTAAGGTGTTAACTTTGGGGCCTTTGCAGCTACTTCAGTTGCAGCTCTAAATGATGAAGCTAGGTCTAATGGGAAATATAACAAGAAAATTTCAGATGGCCCTTTCTCATTTCCTCGCCAGCCACGGTCAGTGAGACAACGTGTTTATTCTCAATAGATGTTGACCAACAAGAAGGGCTTGGACTTTGTTTCATTCATCTGGAAGGCTAATAGCTGCCAACACGATTCTCCTTATTCGTGTCATTTAGTCTTTTTTCTAGAGAAGGAAGCAAGTAATTTTTTTCTAGCGTGTGCATGTGAAGCCTATTGGATTGACACTGACGTGCCACGTGATTTTACGGCAGTAAAGGATCTGCTTTATTTAATGGTGAGTGTCAATCATATATTTACCATTTTAAATATCGATGTTGACTGATGCATCATGACTTTTAGCTTCTATATTTTATACACACGTGCCTCTGCGTGTGTTAATATGTGAACACGTGTGGTGTGTACGTGGTATAAGCTTAATATTGGGTCGAAGTATTATACTTCATAGATACTAAAATCAAAGATCTGTAATGCTAGGTAAAAGATTTTACAATAGAATGGCTAATATAGCCAAAGAAAAATTGATTATGAGAATTTTGAAATGAAGTGTGCTTCCATTTATTTATTGTTCTTTTACTAGAATTTCTGGCTTTTCATGTTATCTTTCAGCTGTAGTCCTCTGATGATAACCTTGTCTAAAGATGAATAGAATATTGACATTTTGAGAAAATGACTGAAGCTCGAGGCACGTCATAGTTACGCTTCTGACATCCAGCAATAGTTGTGAAATTGTATTGAATAAGAAACCTTTATGTGATGGGATTGAATCTGTTGCTAGTGCTAACAGAATAGTTTGGATGCTTATTAATGTGCCTACTGTCTTTGATAGACTTGTAAAAAAAAGAAGTTTATACAGAGCATCTAATGCTATCCGTCCCCTGCCCCCCTTCTCTCTCTGCTTTTAGGTACCCTATTTTGATCCATTATTCGATCTTGGCGTCGAAGATTTGTCAGGTCAGCCACTATCTTGTCTTTGTGAGTTCTTTAACTGCTATTATCAGTCTGAAAAAGGGAATGAAAATTGCTTGTCTCTCAGTGTTTGTTAATCCTAGACATTATTGGCAGCCTTCTTTGACAGAAAAAGTAAAACAATAAATCTGCTCTCTTTCAGGGAGTTACAGACAGCTGGAGAAATTTGCTTATATTCTCTGTTGTGGCTACCAGTGAAGCTTTGTGATAAGACAGGATGATGAGTGCTGAGGGGAAAATATTTATTGTTTTACCATGTTGATAGGGTGAAAAAATGGGATAGAAGTTGTGCAGCAAAAAACTTACATTGATCTCCAGATGAATGTGGAAGGAGATGAATAACCAATAGAAAGTGAGGCAGATTGCCCTTCATTGCTTGAATTGGTTAAATTTGATTTCCATGTTTGGGAACTGAGACGTTGTGACACTGGAAGGCATGCAATATGATTCCAGGTTATCACCGAACCCAACAGCAAGCAAGCAGACTGCATTGAACAGTGAAAGAGGCCGGTTCATTGCATGGCTAGCAGGTGTGTTTTTTTGAAAAGTCAGTTGTAGGCTTGTATGGGATTTTGTCGGAGGAAGCCAGTGGCCCTTAATATGATTTGTGGGAATTTTGTTCTAACATCTTACCTTGGGGCTGCTTTGATTAGTGAATTTTGCCGTCATGGATATTTATCAGATCATCAAATTTAAATTGTTTGTTTGATAAAAAATGCAGACAAGTTGGGCATTCAGATGATATTTCTCTGGTAGTTTTGAGGTTGAGCACGGAGAGATGGCAAGAGGGGTTTAATACCAGCCGTGTGCCTTGCAAAAAGAAACACACACACACACACACACACACACATATATTGGTAGATTCAAGGTGGTGAATTATGCAACGTCCATGATTCAGCTATTTTCTTCATCATATGACGATGCTTGTGAAATGAACATTGGCGCAGATGGAGATTACGAAATGCTATAGGCTGAACAATGACATGTAGAGCTGGAGTGTTCTTCTTACCTCCCTCTTAAATAGCTGAATTTTGGGCAAGATAAAATTGTAACGCATCTTCTCGAAGCCACCAGTTTTAGATAACCATCTAGGTTGGCTTGTGTTATTTTTTGGGATGTTCTTTCTGCGTTTGATTGTTGCGATGGCATGCATATGTGCTGCAGAACAATCTTTGTAGCTGTAGATACGATTTCGAAGCTTATTTTTCTCTCTGCAGTGTCTGGTTTTCCAAACAGTTGTAATTCGTCCATGCGACTGAATTTGACCGGGTTTGGGGATTACCCTGGAGGTTTTCTCGGTTAATCAGTGCTGCTGTTAAGAAAATTAGAAAAGGAAAAAATTGCATCCGCCACATGGGCATCGTGCTAGTAATAAATACCAAAAAAGAGAGAGAGAACCTGAAAGTATAAATAGAATATTTATTTAGTTAATTACCGTTGTCTAATTAAAATTTTGTTATTTTTTTTTTTACTTCTTATTAATCGAAGATTTGTCATGTGCTTTTCGGTTTTAATGCTGATTTTAAGAGTGAAGTCGTTTGTTGTTAGTGCCTTGAGTAACTATGCACAAATAGAAGGGTCTCATAAAAAAAATATTTGATGGAGGGCCACATTAAACAAATTGAGTAAATAGAGGGACACTTGAGCTTGGAAACCCGGTTTTTATATATTCTCAAATTATTGCAATTTGCTCGTGTTGAAAACGAATCGGAACCTCTTATTTACAACGGGCCTTAAAAATTCTTGGGCTTCAGGTCCAAGTACAGCTGAAGAGTTTGCCCACGCTACAAGTCATCCCAAATAAAGGGGCACATAATAAAACTATCGGAGACTTCACTTGGCTTCACCCCCCTACCACCTCTTCAACACAGGCAGGAAAAGCAGACGGACGCGATCTACTCCAGCAGCAAGCTCGGTCTTTTCTGTTCACAGGTGCGTTCCACTTCTTACAATCTACGTGGTTTCTCTCTTTGCATCAATCATTTCAATCTATGAACTTGTTCTTGCTGTATCTCTGATTTTTGCACGAATTAGGTTACCTTCTAAATGTGGTCCGGATGAAGATTAAACTTTTTTTTCAGAGTAGTTTCGTATTTTCATTGGCTTTCAATTTTTTGGATCTGTGTCAGAACTGTTAATATTTTTGTTTGTGCGGAACAGGGGCTTGGTTTCAGTATTAATTGATAACAGTTTTGTGTTGATTACACACTGACAGTTTAAGTGTGCCTATAGTTAGCTTAACGCTTCCAGTGGTAGTACTTGGCTCAACCAAACCAGTCTGCTAGACATAAACGGTGTTTTTTGCTCCTTTGGCATCTCTACTGAGTACGATTTGAATGTAGGGCTTTAGTCTTGACCTATTAGGGGGATGAGTGCTTTGATTATTACAGACTGGAATTTTAAGTTGGTCGATTAATTAAATTGTTATTTGTTGATTATTGAGGGAACTAGGGTTTGGTTGGTTAAAGCCTGTATTTGAGATTCATCTGTAGGGGACATGTAGTGCATAATTTGAGGTTTCATTTAGGATTGATGGAAAACAGAGTGGAGGGAGAAAAAATAAATGTCAGGAAGTGATTGAGCTTCCCTTTAATGCTTGCTTTATGATTTTATTAAAAGTGGGTAACATGGCACATTCATTGCCACACATTCTCACATCTGGAAAGCCTAGCCACTACATCAGGGGTGAAAATACTGCTGCATGTCTCCCTTAATGAGAAGTTACAAATTTAGAATGAGTGAAAACATGATAAAAAAGTGATTTCCACCATCCCATCTTGCTGAGGCATAACCGCTGCATGATTTTATGTGGGTCCTATTTTTGTTCGTTGAGTTGTTTAACCTGCTTTTAAATTGCAAGTTTGATAACCATGTGTGTATCGTCTTAAGCACTTTAACTCCAACAGTAGCATCTGCTACTCATCTCTCTTGGAATGCTGTGCTATCCTCATATGCCCCCAGGCATGGAATAGTAACAGCCTCATTGAACATGAGTTTTTATTTCCCTGGAAATACTGCCAACCATCCTAGTTTTTAAGCTAGTTAGTCTATCTGTTTCTCTATTTTGTTTTTGTTAGCCTAATTGTGAAAACTTCCAAGTATAATTTGCGTTCATTGACACCCATTGAGTTTTGAAGTTGGCTGTTTTAAATCAGTGCTTTTCAAAAATAGTGATTTCGTGATGTTGTTGGTTTCTCTCTCTTTGACTTTAAGTTGTCTGTTTAAGATCAGTGATATTGTTTTTTTTTTCAGCTAGCTAGTCTATCTGTTTCTCTATATTGTTTTTGGTAGCCTGATTGAGAAAACCTCCAAGTATAATTTGTGTAGAATTATATGAATACTCTGTCTAAAAAAGCCAAAGATAATGTAAGACAATAATTAAGGATTCCATATAAAAGAAACCAAGGATACTAATTTGATAAATTTTGATACCCATTGAGTGTTAAAAGTTGGCTGCTTAAGATCAGTGGTTTTTAAAAATAATGATTTCATGATTTTGTTGGTTTTTTTCTCCGTTTTGTGGGATGAAATAGTGTTGTGAGCTCTGATGTTATTGGTTCTAACGGAGACAATAATCAGAATCTGGTGCATTAAAAGGTCTTAACATTATTATGCTGTTAGTATAGGTAGCTACTGCCAGGAATCTTTCCTTTGTATTCACTACGTGTTGTTGTCTAGACTCTAGATGGATATCTTGCAAGCAGTTCTTCTTGGAGCATATGCACACTTTTATTCTTTACCATCATTTTTTCATTGCTCGAGGCAAGGGCGCATATCAAATAAATTTTCATTTTGCAGGACTTTGATATTTCAAAACATTCACCATGTCAACCTCGTATCTCCCTGCAACTACGGATTCAGTTGCTCAGGCTTTAGAGGCGAAAAATCCATCTGAATCCATTTCAATCTTTTACCGCATACTAGAGAGCCCATCATCTTCTCCTGAATCCCTCAGGATTAAGGAACAGTCCATCACGAATCTCTCAGATCTTCTTAGACAGGAGAACCGGGCAGAGGAGCTTCGAAGCCTTCTGACCCAGTTGAGGCCCTTTTTTGCATTGATTCCCAAGGCAAAAACTGCAAAAATTGTTCGTGGGATAATTGATGCGGTAGCTAAAATACCAGGCACTTCTGATCTCCAGATTTCTCTGTGCAAAGAGATGGTGCAGTGGACCCGTGCTGAGAAGCGAACTTTTCTTCGGCAGCGAGTTGAAGCAAGACTGGCAGCCCTATTGATGGAAAGTAAAGAGTATTCAGAAGCATTAAACCTGCTTTCTGGCCTGATCAAGGAGGTGAGAAGATTGGATGACAAGCTTCTTCTTGTGGACATAGACTTGCTGGAGAGTAAGCTCCACTTTTCTCTAAGAAACCTCCCTAAAGCCAAGGCTGCACTAACGGCAGCAAGAACAGCAGCCAATGCAATTTATGTGCCACCAGCTCAACAGGGTACTATAGATTTGCAGAGCGGGATCCTTCATGCAGAAGAGAAGGATTACAAAACTGGTTACAGCTACTTCTTCGAGGCATTTGAAGCTTTCAATGCTCTTGAAGATCCCCGAGCAGTATTTAGCCTCAAGTATATGTTGTTGTGCAAAATAATGGTGAGCCAAGCTGATGATGTTGCAGGAATAATATCATCCAAAGCAGGGCTACGGTATGTGGGGCCTGAGCTGGATGCTATGAAAGCTGTTGCTGATGCTCATTCGAAACGCTCCTTAAAGCTCTTTGAGACTGCACTTCGGGATTTTAAAGCCCAACTAGAGGAAGACCCAATTGTTCATCGGCATCTCTCATCCCTATATGACACTTTACTAGAGCAGAACCTTTGCAGGTTGATCGAGCCATTCTCAAGGGTTGAGATTGCTCACATTGCAGATCTGATTGAACTGCCCATAGATCACGTGGAAAAGAAACTATCTCAGATGATTCTGGATAAAAAATTTGCTGGGACTTTAGACCAAGGTGCTGGATGCCTCGTCATTTTTGATGATCCAAAAACAGATGCGATCTACCCAGCTACGTTGGAGACCATTTCCAATGTTGGCAAGGTTGTTGATAGCCTCTACGTGAGGTCCGCCAAGATTATGGCTTAAGGTTCAAGATGTAGGAGGCGGCTGTTTAGCGGCTGCTTGCACCCTTCAAAAGAACTGTGTTTTGTTGCGGAAATGTGTTTATCTTTTCTTCAATTGATTTAACTTAATGTTTCGTATGGGAGTGCATTTATATCTACCGA
>Ga0325405_1003938_pt1 | contig 15236 bp, 17 predicted proteins | sample PopdelMetagenome_21_FD_205663 | JGI IMG/M metagenome (GOLD analysis project Ga0325405, IMG submission 205663) | Populus deltoides microbial communities from Bellville, Georgia, United States - Xylem-Control-R2 | ecosystem: Host-associated > Plants > Phyllosphere > Stem > Wood/Secondary xylem... | reverse complement strand
TTCAAAGTATTTTATACCATTCTGTGCATATGATTGATGTTTGGTTATTCTTTTCCAGCGTGTTAGGTAAGCGACTTGGAAAATCTATGGGAGTTGTTGCCAAAGAAGTTAAAGCAATGTCTCAGAAAGATATTTTGGAATTTGAGAAAGCTGGAGAAGTTACCGTTGCTACACATTATCTGAAACTGTCTGATATTAAGGTGATTCATTTCTTATTGGATTAATTTGTATTTCTATTTTATTTTGCACCCTTTTATTTGGCAAAGGAGTTATTGCCATGCAGATGAAATGGTAGTTGCTTTTGTGCTATGTGATTCTTTGATGGAAATAATCTGAGTGTGTTTCTGGGAAAGGCCTTCGTGATGCGGAACAGTTTGTCATTCAACGTACTCCAACAATTTTTATGAGATGGAGTGGTTTTTAGTTTGGTCTTGAAATTCATCACAGCTAAGCTTCAGTCCCCAGCTGGTTGGAGTTTTTAGTTTTCACTTGGTTGATTTATTTTCTTCAGAAGGATTGTTATACTAATCTACTGATTTGCACATTCTTGTGATTATGATTTTTTAGGTGGTTCGGGAATTCAAACGTCCTGATGGCTTGTCAGATAAGGAGGTTGATGCTGCTGGAGATGGTAGGAATCAGGAATGCCATTCTTTTTAATTTCTATGGAATAGGTGTGTATGGCTGAAGTTTTTGGTGTTCATTGTTTCAGGTGATGTTTTGGTAATATTAGATTTGCGCCTGGATGAGTCGTTGTATGAGGCTGGCGTTGCTCGTGAGGTATATTTCAAATTGCTCGGATTGACGTTCAATTATGTGATTACACATTTTAACCATTGTCAAGAACAGAATTGTAGAAGTTCCACATCATCTTGTATTACCACATGAAATTTATTTCATTTGGAAAGGCTACAAAATTGCCTGTTTAAGTTATTTCATCACATATACCATTTTGTGTCAGTGGAATATTTTTCCTTTTCATCATATTCTGATTTTGAAATGGAGACCCTTAAACCTCTTTATGAATCCACCTATTAAATTAAAGGAAGTTTTTCTATGGACTGACATTGGTGAAGGGATGTGTGATGCTTCATGACTTGATTGTCTGTCAATTGCAGGTTGTCAATAGAATTCAGAAATTGAGGAAAAAAGTTGGACTTGAACCTACAGATGCTGTTGAGGTTTATTTTGAATCTTTAGATGAAGATAAATCAATCTCCCAGCAGGTCTTGAATTCACAGGTAATGCTTGCATATAACTTTTCTTCCTAGTTTGTTTTTCTTTTTCATATTGGCTGGAAGAATATTGTTCAATAGTTATCATTGTGTTTTGAAATTTTATTGTTTAGGGGCCCAGAATTTTTAAGCTTCTTAATATTCTCGTCCTTTTTTTACTCTCAAATGGCCAGATAATAAATTGGTGATCAGATTATGAATCTCACTGAATTTTAATCGCTATGTTGATTTTCTTTGAGTGAGTGTCAAGTTCATTATGTATCCAACATATGAAAAACTAAATCCTACTAGTGGTCTTTTTATGTTAACTGATGAAAAACTATATCCTCCCGGTAGTTTATATACAAACTGAGCACTCTGTTGCATCTGTGTGATGCTCAAGTGTTTCCAATTTCAAGTTCTTCATGACTGAAGTTGCGTATTTTATGCGCAGGAACTCTATATTAGGGATGCAATTGGTTCTCCATTGCTGTTTTCTACCTTGATGCCACCACATGCAGTAAGTTCAATGGATAACAAAAATTCTTACTTTTTGTAGTTGATTTGTTTTGCCCATACTTATAATTTAAACTTGAAATAACTTTGGAAAACATCATTACTTTGAACGTGCATTACTCCATTGTGAAATTCCATCATGGACATATGGCTTCCAAGGTTCAAAGTTCTTTCATAAACAAGTCCGAATTAAAATGGATTTTAACTGCCGTAGCATAGACATATGGCTTCCAAGGTTAGCCGAGGCTGTTGACTTGGCTGTTACTTGCCTTGTTCCAGTATTTTGTTTAGTCTTGGGATTTAACATATGGTGGGTTGTTTCCCCTGACTTGTTTATTGAACAACCTGAAACCCTTTGCTTGCCGGACTTGGAGCTTCTTCAAAGAGCCATGTTTGCAAGTTACAACAAGTCTCTAAGTATGCTCGTGGAGGAGCAATAACCTAATTGTATTTTAAAAACAAAGAGTTTTCTCTCTTTTAAACAGAAAGGAATTTCAAGAGATTGCATGTTGGTGTTTGTTCAGAGTAGTTTCTCTCAGCCATGATTTGATGAATTAAATTGCAGGTTATACTTGGTGAGGAGAGTTTCCATGATATTTCGAAGTTGTCCTTCACCATATATTTGGCAAGACCAGCCCTAGTGCTCAAATCTGATGCCATTCTTTCATTATATGGAGGTCTGTCTCTTCCTCCCTCTCTGCTAGGCATCTTTTGTCCTCTCATCCACTTCCTCTCCGCTAAGCATTTATTCTCTGCTTATCCACTCCCCCATTCTTACTATTGATCAATGGTTTCAGGAAACTCAAAATCTGCCCATGGTCTAGAAACATACTTGCTATCAAGGGATCATTCTAATTTGAAATCAGAATTTCAACTTGGAGATGGAAAGGTTTGCCTCTTTAACAAGACAATTTCCCATTTCCACGAATCATGGTAAAAAAGCATAAAGACTTTAGTTAGCTCCTGTTTAATGAACTTGCACATCTTTTTCCACAGATAACTGTTGATTTCATTGAAGGCCTACCTTCTGTGAACGTGGTATTGGAAGAACATGTATTCCTAACTGTTGGTGACTCCATTTTGAGAGCAAAAAGTGGGTGATATGATTCCTTTTGATAGGTTCATGTGGGATACACAATTCTTTTCGACCGATAACAGAAATTTCAGCCCCTGGTTGTTTTAACGGGGAAATTTTTTTCATATTTCTCCGTCCTGCCAAAAGTTAGAGAGATCTGGCTAGTTAGAACTTAGACAGTCACTCATTTTTGTTGAATGTAGGATCAAAACCAACATTAGTTGGTATATTTAAACTGAATTGTAAAAATTATTTAAGATAACCTCAGACCTCAGTGAACATTTGCTTGCAATAAATTGGATATTAATGTCTGCAACAAGTAACCAGGACTTGATTTTAGTTCCTTGCACCATATTAATCCTACTAATAATTTTTACGAGTAATTTTCTTCCACCATATTATATTTGAAAGCAGTCATTTGTCTCCACATGTTGTTAGGAAGTGGGTTTTATCATTCAGCTTTTAATATTATTTCATTCCTTCATATATTTTTTGAAATCAAAATCATCAAAGCTATACTTCAAGCATTTCTTTGGAAAATCCAAAACTCTTCTTTTGATTCTATGGATCTTTCAAGACAATTTATTATAACCCATGAAGATTATCGACCGATTTTTATCACATTTTTTTTGTGTTACATACTAGTCTAAGAAAAAATCTTCGTTTTTTTCTACTGTACTTGACTTTCGAAAAATTATTTCTATAATCACTTTTAGGAGATGCTGCTGCATGACTTGCTGCCCTCAATTTTTTTTTTCATTAAAAAAAACATCTAGGCCATGGAAAACTGTTTTGGTGGCTATTGAGTGGATATCAAAACCTCTTGATCTGGTTTTTTTTGGAATTGGAATGAAACCTTCATTCCATACATTTAACTTATACCTTTTCTTTCTAATGTTGTGTCACACTTTTTATGTGTAAATTTAAAAGATGGTAGTTGGCATAATTAAAATGCGATGTTCATGCCGCCTTCACATAATTTTCTTTAACAGTTTTTTTTTTTTTTTCCAGAAAAGAAAATAGAAGGGCTAAAACTTGAAAAAAAAGTATTTAATTTGATGCATTCATCTCACAATCTTTTTTTTTTGCATGAAACTCTCCCGATTCACGTGTAATCACATAAGATCAACTATTCTAAACTCTTTGCAGTGTGTGTGTGTGTGTGTCGCTGAGCTTTGTACTGGTGTCCACTCCTTTTCTTTGATGTTCAATTTTTTTTTTTCATTTTCTTTTAAACAGATTGGCAATTTTCCACTTCAATGAAAGATGTAGACACTTGAAGTTGGAAAACAAAAAAAGAAGCAAAATCGGATACTCACAACAGATCATTCTAGTCCAGATATAAACACAGGATGGCAATTATACTGCAACGAAGTAAAAAAGTTGCAGCACCTTGCTATGCATTCTAGATGTTACCATAATAGATTGCTGCAGAATACTAATACCTGCACTTTTGCAAGGTTCTTTGAACCCATCTAGTGCAGTTCAAATTTGTTACACGCCATAGGCGAGCAGATTTTCATTGAAGGTAAAAAGAACCCAGATGAAATTTAGATACAAACTCTGTTCGAACAAGTGATTTCAACCTGAACTACTAGAAACTGCTTCCTGACAATGCTCCGCTTCACAACCACAAGCCTTCTCTTCCTCGGCAGAGAAGCTGGGTGCTTTTGGAATCAAACCGAGAACCTTGAACATAAGTTGATCTGCATCATAATCATTGTTGGGGGTTGTCAGGAGCTTCTCGCCAGTGAAGATGGAATTTGCACCAGCAAGAAAGCACAGAGCCTGCTCGGCCATTGAGAAACGCACTCTCCCAGCTGATAATCTGACCATTGCTTTTGGCATAACTATACGTGCAGAGCCAATCATTCGAATCATCTCCCATATTTCAACTGGCTGAATGAGGAGGTAGAAACATGAAATCTGTTAAGCTTCAAAGCAACTGATACTAAATTTGGAAGGAAAAATCTCATGATGCAAATGTGACAAGCAACTAATTTACAGCGCAATACTTGTAACATAAGTGTCATAAACAAAGAATAAGTCAGTGATGCCTCTTTATTAATATCTGGGTAAATAAATGGTAATATAATTGTCCTGTCTTCCAGTAAAATGAATTTCAGATATAATGTATTTAACAAGACACATCCCATGGCCATTACTATTTGACAGCATTTTTGGTTGAAATGCATGACATTCCCATAAACCACATGCATGGCCAAACAATCTTCCACAAAAGATTTGGCTCTCACTCACCATCCTTCTCTTTCCCGCAATCCAGCCACTCAAATGGCCCCACTAAACCCCATCTTTATCCGTTATTGTAAATATGCACCTTCACTTAAAAAGTCACAGCTATGTGGGGCTACAATCACTTCTAGTGATACCATCTAGATATTTCAGGCCATAATATAAACTAAATGAATAAATAGAATATGATCAAGTAATCAGATATTAATCCATGACTCTTGTTAATACTCTATGGATATAAAAAGTGGTTGTAGGACAAGGAGAATATTGTGAGACCAAGAATTAAATCATGGCCAGCTTGAGAATGATTGGTAAAATATACCAAAATGTGTTTCAATAAGCAAAGGAGCTACAACAAAGTAAAAGAGTCTATGCTATGGCATGGTTACGAAAGCTGATGCACTATCATTATCACACTTTGCTGAATAGAGAAGACAACAGAGCAAGTGTGATTCTTACTAGAGTTTCTCAATAAGTTAAGTTAAATTATTGGTTTCACATTTTACAACTAAAGCAGCAATCAGTTCAAAACGTAACAACAGTTTTAATAGTTAACTTCATATAAGAAAAATGTTTCTACTCAGGCACAGCCACCACCACCACCACCACCATTCATCATCACCACAAAAGCAACCATACTCAACTTGTATCAGACACGAATAGAATTACCTTTTGTTCTTGTAGAGGGGTGCCTTTCACTGCAACTAATGCATTGATTGGAACACTCTCTGGGTGTGTAGGGAGGGTTGCCAATGTATGCAATAAACCAACTCGGTCTTCCTCTGCTTCTCCAAGCCCTATTATGCCCCCTATTATCAGAAAAATAGCCAGTTCACATGATAAGAATTCAACTTTGCCATGACCAAAGAAATTAATGTCTGAAATTTAAACAGAATGTGTGGCGGTTGCAATTATTTCCCAGCTCCATTGTTTAATGCAAGGATTCACTCTGAAGTCAAGAAGTTATAAAATTTCCATAAAAAAGCATCCTAAATTGGACCAAATTCCCAATTTTCCTCTAACCATATATCAAGTTAAGCTTGTTTTGAGATACAGCTGAAAGACATAAGATGGCACAAATGAAGAGCAAAAAAGACCAACTAAACTATGTGCTTTATGCTCAAATTGCAATTATTGCATATCTCCATTGTTAACTCCAAGGAAATCAATCAATTTAAAATATTCCCATTTCTTTTTCTTTGCAGTGGACTTTGTTTTTCAAAATCTACTTAAGAAGGATGCAAGAAAGTTGACCTGAGCAGACACTAATTCCTGCTTCACGGACATGTTCAAGGGTTTCCAAGCGTTCGTCATAGGATCTTGTAGTGATGATGTTTGGGTAATATTCTCTTGAGGTATCAAGATTATGGTTATAAGCTGTAAGACCAGCCTTCTTCAGTTCTACAGCCTGCTGCTTCTCTAGCATGCCCAAGGTACAGCAAACCTCCATGCCCATACCCCTGATAGGCATCAGACATTTCAATCACAGACCAAGCATTAGAGAGAAAAAAGGAGCTAATGCAGCATTTTGCATGACATGGCTACTTTAAATGCATGAGCTAGCATATAAGCCTTCATTTTAAAAAGCTCAAGGTGTAGAAATTTCTCCAGTTCTCTCTCTTGGCAGCTCACTTCAGTAGAAACACAGCTAGGGAATAACCTTTTTGCACCGTAATAGTGTGTGCAGTGCGAAAATCTGTTTTCTAACTTAAGAAAAATGCTTGTTTTCATATATATTTCTTCCGTTAAGTAAATGATGTGCTCATTACCTGATTTCTTTCACATAATCTAAAATCTGGTTAAAGTTGGTCTTCCTTCCTATCGTATCTCTCCAAGCAGCACCCATGCAAAAACGTGTGCTACCAGCCTCTTTTGCCTGCAAAAGCATACAGAAGGTTCCAAATCATACAGAAGAAGAAAAGGACACCATGCTACGCTAAACATGAAACTGATCAGATAAAACTTCATTACCACCTGATACAGGCACCAAACAAGAAGCTGTACCAAGAACGTGAGCATTCATTCTTGAGGTGTAATCTTCCTTTTTCAGCTACTTCGCTAGGTGAAGTTCTGGGATATTCATGAAACTTTTGCTAAACCCTAAAGCTAACTGAATAACCAACAAATTTGCTATCGAGCTATAAATGTTCCAAAAATCTAGTACATATACGTTACTGACAATTTTTCAATTCTTGTACAAATTAACAAAAACAAAACAATATACATGATCTAAAAACAATGTTAATCAGGATATATGCAAGTTAAATCAATCAATTAAGACATCACATTAAGAAAGCCATCTAAATGACTGCAGATTTTCTTTGACAAAATTGGCAAGATAACCGAACCACATAATAATTAAAATCAGAAACAAAGCATAAACTTTTTTTAGCACAGATTCCATCAGCACAGAAAGTGTTTGACTGCTTAAGATTGTTGGGAACCAAAATACCATAAATCAAAAGACTTAAAGAAGATAAAAAGACATACCCTTTTAGCAGCCTCGATAACAGTTTCTTTAGTCATGAGCCTCTGAGCCTTGAGTCCAGTATTATACCTTGAAGATTGAGGACAATAAGAACAATCCTCACTACACCCACCAGTCTTTATAGAAAGCAAAGTACATTGCTGAACTTCTCTAAAATTATGAGCATATCTATGAACTTGAGCCTGACAAAACAAAACAACACAAAACATTAACCCCGGCATAAGAAAACCCTTTTCCCTGCATTTCTAAGTAAAAAGAACTAACCCCATGAAAGAGGAGATCAAGAAGAGGAGAGTCATAAACATCCTTGATTTCTTGACGTGTCCAATCATTCCTGGGACCATCTTTGATAGTTTTTTCCGCTTGAATTGCTGCAGCTGATGACGATGAATAACATAACGAGGAGAGAGTGACAGAACTCAGTCTTGGTTGTGATCTAAAGATTGATCTAAATGACAGCATTGTCTTTCGTTTTGTGTTAGGAGGGTTTGTTTTTCCTTTCGTTAAAAACGAGGAGAAAACTGGAGTGAAGAGAAAGAGGTTTTACTTTTAGATGTTAGGAAGGAATGGACAACTGCAGTAGAAGCAGCCAGCAAGAAGGGTTAGATGGAGAGAAGGCAAACCACCTAACCCCCAACTGCTCTAGTTTGGTTTTACTTCTTCGATGGGGACCTGTTTTGCATAAGACAGCAACCAGCTTTTATATATATATAAACTTATTTCCAGTTTATTTTTGCATTTAAAAATATTTTATATTTTAATATTAAAAATAAAAAAAATATTATTTTAATATATTTTCAAGGAAAAAACAATTTAAAAAATAATATTATTATAATAAGCATTCTTAAAGCGATAAAAATTTAATTAAATTTTTTTTATTTAAATTTAAATTCAAACTAGCATATATTTGAATAAAATTACATTATGATACACTACTTCAGCTACAGGAAATTGACATCTAGTTCTTGCAAGTAATTTGATTGCTACATTTCATGCTAACCTAATTTATACAATCTTTTTCTATAAAAAATGTAATCTCATTAATAATAATGATAAAAAATTTTTATATTTAAACAAAGATAAAAAAATAAAAAAAATTAAATAAAAGTATAACTAAAATATTAAGCTATTATGTTTTTTGGGTTATATTATATTTTTTTATTTAAGATATTTTTTAATAAATTCCTTAGCATTTGATTATTGTTTCAAAATACAAAAATAAAATAAAATAGTAAGAACAAAAATAACATATCTCCCTCTACTTTCTATTTTAAAATATGTAAATTCAACTACAAAGCTATTTTAAAAACAATTTTTTATGCCCTCTTTTTTTTATTTTTCATCAAACATATAATTAAAAACAAGAATTTATCAACTTCCAACTTTCAGCAAGTCTACTAATTCAAACCCAAGAAAAAAAAAATCCAAAAGCAAATTACAAACTAATGAAAAGATTCAACCACCACAAGTGTCCAAACGAAAGAAAATTCAATCAACTGAAAGAAAAAAAAAAAAGAAAAAAAAGATGTCCACTGCAAGTTACAAACTTGAAGACTCAAGATGCAGTTGGCCCCAAGTTGTGATGAAGCCACCTTATGAACGCATTTCATCACCTTCAAATATTAAATTGGAGAAAAAAATCAGCATCAATAGCAGCTAAAAAAATCCCAAATCATTAATGATATACTTGAGCATATGATAACAGTTAATTCTAGATAATCAGGTGGGAATTTAGTATAATTAGATAAGGATCTGTTTCAGACGAATTATATGAATGATCTAATAAACACATTTATGAACTAATAAAACAAGTTTAAGTTTAAGAGAAGATCTGGTTGTGTTAAACTAAAATAACAACTCAAAATGACTATAATTTTTAATCCAATCATTGAATTATACTCAAACTTTACAAAAAAATTTAAAGTTTATTTTTCTCAGAGTAGCTACGAAATTGCTACTTCAACCATCAAATCTTTAGATTATTAAAATCTCACTCTCAGATTTTTAAAATCTCACTCCCGTCCTGATTATGATAATTTTTATGACTTTCATTATTATTTTCAGATTTCATACTTCTTTTCTTTATAATTTTAAATTTTTATTTTTTTAAATTGAAACATAATTTTTAATCTATTTAAAGTTTTATAAACCTCCTAAAGAATTATTAGATAAACTTATTAAAATACATGTGTTTTTTTTTATGTTTATATTTCTGTCTTTAACTTCCTCCTACACCAATTAATTAACATTCTAAAATTCCAAGTTCCTACAAATTATTAATTATTTTTAACCTAAAAGGCCTGTAAATCACAAAATTTAAATCATCAATCAAATAATTTTTTTTAAAAATATACCAAGTATCGCAAGAGATCAAAGATGAGAAGATAGAAAGAGAAAGGAGAGAGGAGAGGTCACTGCTCATGTGGGTCCCACCGAAAACTCTCTCCAAAGCCCAGCTTTATTCTTCCTTGCATTATTTAGACTAGTTTCGGCAGCTGAATTTAAAATGCATGGTCATGCTTTACAGTCACAGACCAATGTTTTACAATCACACTATAAAAGAAGAAGCATTCAGCCCACTGGCTGACCTTAAAATGCCCAATTCTGCCATACAATCTTCATCGTTGAAGAAAAACAAAAGGAGCACAGGTTCATGATCATATACAGGCACACACAGTCCCATCATTCACCAATTCAAGTTGAATGGCTATACAAGCTTTTATAAATAAAATAAAGGTTCAGCGCATCAGAGTTGTTACAATCGTCTAGCATCAGTACACATTTGTGTTTACCAGAGTAACTGGAACGTCGAACACCTAGTGCTGCCGCCGGAAGATAAACATCCGGAAAAAGCATATCTGCAAACAACAATTAATGGTAAGTGGTGCATTTTATTTCTTACGACGCACTGTCAATTCAGAAATTAAATGCAAATAATTCTGTCTCTAAAAAGATAAAAATAAAATAAAGTACAGCAAATTGTATGCTTGACACTTTTAGAATACTATGATCCAAACTATGATCAACTCTCCCTTCTTCTAATCAAGAAACTTACCATGGGTTATTCTAACAATGTACACTGTCACTCATGCTTCACAAGTCATCTCTGCAATGGACAAACAGCTCAGCTAGCAGCCACTTCGTTATCCATGACTTTACTCTGATTTCCTCATTTTGCAGCCTTCCTTTTGGCTTGAATTTGACGCACATATTCTGTCACGATGACGTGGAACTTAGGAGCAAGCTTACTTGATGAGGAGACATTAAGGCCTGCTTTCCTCAGAGCCTGAGTCACATGTTTCTGAGCCTTTTGGAAGTGGACAGTGCAGAGTGCAGGAGCAGTTGATCTCAGTATTGGCTTTCCACATGTTATTGGTCCTGCCTGAGCACTTGAGTACATAGCCAACCAAAAGAATCTTATGATAAGTGGAAAATCAACGGATTAGAATCAATCAGAATGCACTATTTTAAAATTCATCATATGATACAGGAGCCAATAAAATATTTCACTCAGATTCGACAACCAAATCCAACCAACTGCCCATCAAAATAGTTTTGATTTGGTATCATGGGAAGCAAACTGGCGGCAGAAATGCTAGCTATCTTAGTTGTAAAGCAAGAAAAAAAGGTTTAAAAGCAAGCAACCTAGAACTTTAAAATTTCAGTCTTTCAGCACTTCAGCAAGAACTTAAAAGTTGTTCAGGGTTCAAGCATATATCCATCAATGCATGTTTATTTTCATTTTGGATGTTAACTAATGCCATCAATCTATCACAAGCTGCAGCTACGATGTCAATGCCCAATGGACCTTATGGCAAGACAGCTCTACATTGATTAGATATCACGCACAACAGTAATCACAACAAACAAGAAAATGAACTTCAAAAAGGATGGGCAAAAGCTACAACAATTTAACCGAAGACACAATGCACACTAACATTTCAGTCAAATCATTTGGTATAATATCCAAGTAACATGATTTCTTGGTGAAAGCATAAACATGTTACCCATGCAATAATCCAAATTACTTCTACAGCACCATTAGAGTTCTTCGTAACCATGCATGACTATCAAATAAAATCGAGCAACTAGTTAGACCATCAAATGTTGTCTCACAATTTGTTCAAGAATAGTGAGAATTCTGTCGAACATTTCTCTCCTCATTTTCTTCTTTCGTTTGGCTTATTGTCTACAGTATTGCTGTGTATTGTTATATACCATGATATATGCATCTGATGACCATTTTCAACTTGTTAGATGTTGCATAATGGATACATGAAACAAAGTTCTATACCTTTAAGTTAGGTCTCATTACCAGAACTAGCGCATAAAAGGAGATAAAAATCTAGGATGAAAAAACACAAGTTTCTAGTACTTCAAATTGTTCCATAATCGTTGCTAGAAGCTACAAGGCAAGCAAATACTTCATTTCATTTCTGCATGTATCAACATTCCCTGGTCCAATTCGCATAAACTTTTCATAATTATGGATTAAATTCCCAGCTTAACATCAAAACAACATTGTTTCATTTTGATCCCTGAAATATCACGGTCACAAGAAATTCTCAGGTAATTAATTGCCATCGAATTTACAAATCCTTTATGATTCATCAGACTTCTTTCCAGATCCCTAACACTATGCATATATAAACCAATTCCTACACAATCTTAATCAAGCTCATTCAATTTACATATCCCAAACTTCCTCAACTGGCCCTGGGCAAACTAATCTTGCACAAACATGCAACTATTAAATAAAACTGGCAATGCCAACCATTCAAGCATAAAAAACATACCAAAACCTAGCTAAAAAGAGAGTTTAACACCACCAACACAATCTTACGGCAACCAAACAATCGAAACCCCCCCTCCCCACCCCCCCCCTCCCCAAAAAAAAAAAAAATACCTATAAAAGAAATAAGCTTTATGAACCAGAAATCAAAGACAAAAGTGAAGCAACATCAAACCTTTTGATAACATAACCACAAGGCTTGTAAAGCTTCTGCTTTGCATCAGAAAGTATATGAAGATGACAAAAACTTGTCAAAGCCATAGCCTTTAGCTTACACCCAACAAACAAACACCTATGATTGCTCTTCAAATCACTAACATTATTATTATTTTCACCAATAACTTCAATATTAGCCTCCCCCTCCCCATTCTCTCTCTCTAAAACACCAAACCCACCACCCTGCCTATGCTGCTCTACTTTTTGAAGGGTGTTTTGGTGGTCTTCTTTGAATGGGCTAACACCATACTTCCAATAGTACTCTCTGTACAGAACTTTGAGTTCTTCCATTAATGCCCAGTAATAATCTTTGAAGCATTTTGAGAGCTGTTTCAGCTTGTGGGATCTTCTTTTGAGTAGTTCTTGGCGCGTAATGTGGGTGGCGCGTGACAACACCTGGTCTTTGAGGGAGGGAGATAATGGTGATGGATTAGCTGCGGGGTTAGGGTTAGTAGTGGGGTTAGAGTTTTGAGTGGTGTTAGTTTGTGAGGTGGTTGCTTTGGGGGTCGAGTGGTGGTTCTTGGGTGGTTTAGAGGAGGAGGGGTGGTGGTTTTTGGTGGCTGCAGTCATGGCTTGCTAGAGAGAGAAAGTTCAGAGAGAGAGTGGGATTTGTTTTGTTGTTTTTCACTGACTGGTTAGTCACGGAATGTCTGAAAAGAGAATTCGCAATCTCAGACGACATGTAGTTTATAATATGGACGACGGTTTGCGTTGAAGAAGACGACAAGTTATTCAAGTCCCCTGAAAAGCCAGGTGCTGATTAATTCTAGGGAAACCTCAAATTAACCCCTGAAGTATTACTAAATGCTTATTTTGTCACAAAATGTAAACGTTTAACAATTGAGTCCCTAATATTCCAAATATATCTTGATTCAATAATTTCTATCCAAATTCGTTATTATTTGCTATTCATACTAAAAGTAATGATATCTCACACGACAACTTATTGACAACTAATGATTAACGAACAGATACACATAATAAATGCCTCCAAAATTGAATAAAATTACTAACAACTTTCACTGTATCCACTCCTTAATTATTGGTGATTTTTTTTTTTTTTTTTGTGGTCAAAGGTTTGAGCAAGCTCAATCCTCAGATTTTGCAATCATAGACAATTGTTTACAACTAGTAGAATTTGAGAGACTATCTCAAAATACTAATGTTGTTCTATAAGAGCTTAAGAGCCCTTTAAAAGCCACGAACTACTCGGAATCCACTGCAAGCAGCTCATAGATCACATCCTTGAATGCAATGACGACCTCAAAATACATTAGTACTCTGTTTCTGAGATGGCTGCCAATTCTTGATGTAGACGTCGCCCTGCTATACTTGCAGTCTTTCTCTTTGGAGCTGAGGAGAGTAAAGGATTAGGAGGTTTTGTCAAGTTGTCTCCTTTACCTTCCAGCATCTGGACAACAATTTTCATGGAAGGACGGTCCACTGGGTTCCACTGGATGCACCACAGTCCCACAATGGCTAGCTTCTTCGCTATTTTAGCATCCCCTTCTTCCTCGATTTGGAACCGCAGGTCTTCTCCTTCTTCTAAAAGATTATAAATCCATTCTGGGAAGTATACTTGATAACCATTTTCTGCTGTATCATCAACATTTTTCCTTCCACCAACCATTTCTAACACCAACATTCCAAAACTGTACACGTCTGACTTGTAGGAGACATTCCCAAAGTTTCTTGAGAACACTTCAGGTGCTATGTAGCCGACGGTTCCCCTAGCTGTTGTCATGGAAATAGCACTTTTATACTTGGAACACAACTTAGCCAGACCGAAATCTGCAATCTTGGGATTGAAGTCATTGTCCAGCAGGATATTATGTGGTTTGATATCAAAGTGGAGGATTGTTTGGTCACAACCCTGGTGAAGATATTCAATCCCTTTGGCTGCTCCGAGGGCAATATGATGCAGCCTTTCCCAGCCAAGGAAAACATTCTTGGCGTTTGCTGAAGATATGAACTTCTGCAGCGAATCGTTTGGCAAGTACTCGTAAACCAGAGCTCGTCTAAATCCATCAGCACAGAAGCCAATCAAGCGGACTACATTGACATGGTGAATCCTCGCCATTGTTCCCATTTCGTTGACGAATTCCTCTCCTTTGTCTGATGAATTGCTTAGAACCTTAACAGCCACCGGAATCTCACTGGTTAGCTTTCCTTTGAACACAGTTCCGTAAGCTCCTTGCCCTAATTCATCCCTGAATTGATTTGTCATCTTTTTGAGATCAGCATGGGAGTATCTTGTGGGGTTCATAGCTCTGTAATCATCCAAAAACCTTTCAACCTTGGCCTGATATTCTTCTTCTGATTTTCTGAAGCTATAGATTTGGTAGACTGCAATCACCAAAACCCCGAAAATGATGGATCCTGTGGTTACACCTGCATATATAAATAAGCCTTTTGAGTCAAGTAACTGATCTTCTTTTTTGGAAGCAAAGAATTGGAGTAAATTTGAGAACAGCTAACCTATAGTCAGATTCTTTTTCCGTGCACCTGCAGAAGATAAGATCCGTTGTTAATTTCTAATTTTCTGAAAGTTTCTGAAGTCATGATAATATCCTCTATTTGTAGAATCAAGAACGCTAAATGCACAGGTAACCCACTTGTCAGTCAACTCACTAGTAGATAGGACTTACCTGTTCAATGCCACTAGCAATACATTAATCAAAG
>Ga0325405_1003937_pt1 | contig 15240 bp, 10 predicted proteins | sample PopdelMetagenome_21_FD_205663 | JGI IMG/M metagenome (GOLD analysis project Ga0325405, IMG submission 205663) | Populus deltoides microbial communities from Bellville, Georgia, United States - Xylem-Control-R2 | ecosystem: Host-associated > Plants > Phyllosphere > Stem > Wood/Secondary xylem... | reverse complement strand
CTAAAAATTTATCAAAAACATGGGTCAAAAATTGGATAGCAACAAAAATAATGATAATTAGAAAAAACAATATTAAAAAATTATAATATTTTAAACTAAATATAAAAAATAATCAAAAACCTTATTTTCTTATTATTGAATCTCCTTTTATTTTATTTTTTAAAATAAAACATAGATCAAAATAATTTTTATAAATGTTTTAATTTGTTATCACAAACTAATTAGAAAATATTGTATTGATAATTTGGGTCTTATAAATAAAAAAATGTCTAATAATATATAATGAAGGACAAAATTATGAATTTATTAATAATACATACTTGATGGTAGTAAATGTATATTTTGTTTTTCAATTTATTTTTTCATAAATTTATTTATTTTATGTGCCTTTCTAATTTTTACATAAAATATATTTCTTTTATAAGATTTTTATTTGGCTTCTAAAAAAATAAAAAAAATAAGTAGGGATAAATAAAAAAATAGTTAGAGAAAATAAAAAGAATAGTAAGAAAAAATAATAACAATTCAAGCATAAACAAATAAAAAAAGAGAAAAATTACCCTCACCCTTCTATAGTTTAGTTATTTTTTCACTTCACCTCTATTCTTTTACAAATTACAATTTACATCAAAGATCAACATATTTTTTAAATTTAAATAAAAAAATCAAATTAACATATATAATATATTAGAAGCCTCACATATTAGTTAAGCAAAATTTTCCTCTTTATAAACATAATTTCTCTCTCTTCTCACAAAAAAAACATATATTTGCATCATAATTATCATCTTCTAAATTATATATAATCAAAATTTAATCATGTAATATACAATTTCTACCCCTTTCTCATTTTTTCATGTTGAGATCTACATCATCATCATTGTTACTAAAAACCTATATATATTTTGTTTTCCATAGAACTCCATATCAAAATTGGCTTTATGTTTTGCCTATAAATAGCTCCAGCACTTTTCTTTTTAAAACCCACACCATCTTTGTCTCTCATACCCAAACAATCCTTACCATTTCATCAACTCTCTCACTTGTCAAAACTCAGCTCATATTTCTCTCTCTTGTCAAGCTTTTTTTTTTTTTTTTGAAAAGGGCGACAAACCCATTTTTATAAACAACATTCATTTAAAAATCCACATGATTTGAATAGTCACTCAAAAAGCCACAGTTAAGAATTACCATAAAATTCATTAATTAGGATATACTAGCAATCATTAAGTATTCTGAACTTTTTTTTTCTTACTTTTTTACGCATGTCAATGAAAATGTAAAGCAAATATAAACTATGAGATATAAATTTTAATTTCTAAAAGAATAGAGGCAAAGTAAAAAAAAAATAAAAATGACTAGACTATAGGTAGGTCATGATAATTTTTCAATAAAAAATAAAAAAATTAATTTTTAATTTTTTTTACCTTTTTAAGATAAATTAAAAACAATAAATATAAATAAAATATTTCTATGTGTTTATAAATGAAAATAATGGCAAAGTTTGTTTCATAGTTTTTGAATTTGTTATTTTATTTTCTAAATTTTTAATCACTTTTTTTTTTATTTTAAAATTTGGAATCAATACAAATTTAAACATGTTTCTCTATCTCTTTAAAATCAAAATTAACATTATAGATACTTAATTTTTTTTATGAGAAAGACTCAAGATTATACTTATACACATAATACTCGTTTGAATTTTGAGTCAAGTAACTTTTAAGTGTTGTATTCCTTCACTAGTTTAAGCTCAAGAGTATAATGCCATTTGATGAATCTACACCAAGCTTTTTACATCACTTGAAGAAAACACTTCTTCAAGAATTTTTTCATTTGAAGATATACCATCTTTAAGACTTTTTTCTTTGGTGAAATTCTCTCACCAATACCAAGAGTTTTTACCTAACTCTTAAATGTTTATAATAATGATTTTGTTTTCACAACAAACTTTCTTAATAGAGTGGATAATACAATTCAAGGTTCTAATATTTCTATACCTCACTAGATAGCACTTATAAGATATAAAAGTGTTTAAGTGTAGTGACAATGAGATTGAATACTCTTTATGTTATAATATGAAGGTTTAATAGCATAAACTAGAGTATTAGAACAAAATTGTGTTTTCTTCCAAGTAAAGCCCTATAACTATGTGTTGATATATTAAGCAAAAAAAAAAAGGTTTATTAATATCTTCATTAAAATGCTTATTTTAAATGCAGACATATCTCACAATTTAAAGAATTGATTGATGTGTTTAATTATTGAAGTTGAGAAGACAAAGAAAGGGCTAAACTTAGAGAAGAGATGCTGGTTCAATTCAAATTGAAACACCATTCGGTTATTAGGTTATAACTAGAGTTGTAGACCTTGGATTTAGGTCTGATTTATCTTCATGGAAAGTTAAGATATAGGCCTAAAACATTCATGAAGAGTACAAGATTCAAAACTGCCGTTTTCAAGTTCAAATCTTAGCAACAAAAGAGAAGTCTGAATCTGTTTTGCAGCTCAGACATTGTTTGGAGTTCAGCCTATTTCTCGACTTCTAGAAGTCCAAATGCGCTCATTCGTGTTTTTGTTGGAAAGCTGAGATGAATTCCCACAACTTACATGAAGATCACTTGTTCAAATTCTGATGTTAGAAATGACGTTTCATCTAGACAACAAGTCAATAGCTATCCACCAAGTTAATAGTTGGCCATTAAATCAATGATTAATTATCAAATGAATAGTTTTTTTAGCCTATAAAAGGAGGTATTTTTCATACATTGAGACATCTTGGTTTTTAGATCAAGATCTTGCTCTTACTTTCTTTCTTTTTATTTTTGTAATGTTTAAGTTTTATTTTATGTTATATTTTCATTAATCTTTTGTTTATGTTTTTCATTTCCTTTACTATACTTAGTTAACTTATATCATATTTATATTTCTCTTTTTCATTATGTTTAGCTAAGTTTATTTTGTCAAGATGATAAGATTACAATAATGGTGTAAGAATAAGTATAGTATAAACTCAACATGGACTTTAATGTTTATATTCAAGAAGGTTTGCTATTAACATATTTTATAATTGTTATCTTACTCACCTTTAATACCTTATTTGTTAAATGGTTAATCTAAATTTATGATGTACAACCTTAGCACACCATATACTTGATCTTTTCATAGCCTACTGTATGGTTAACCGACACATGTGCTATGAAAGAAACTTGATTTGTTGTTAACATAAGTTATCACCATAAATGATTATTTTAATAATTTATAATGAGCCATTAATAATAAATCATCCAATTGGAACCTTCTTTGTGTGTGGTTTCTAGTTGAGTAATAAAATGATTTATATTATGCTTATTTGAAATACTATTAGTGAATCCTCTAACCTTGATAACTGTTTTGTCTTTATTTAATCCTTACATCAATATCATATCTAAAAAGTTCTCTTCAACTCCCTTTTTCATTTATTATTTGTTATTTTATATAGTTGACTTCCTTGTGGTTCGACCTCGGTCTTATCGGGTTATTTATTACTTTGACACTCCTGCACTTAGGATAAGACATCAATCTTTTGATCATGTCAAGTTTTTGGCGCTGTTGCCGGGGAGGTAAGTTACTCTATAAATTATATATTTTATTTTATTTTTCTTTTCACTTTTATTGTTTTTCTAATTTTTTTTCTTCCTTTTCTTTTTTCTTTTTCTTTCCTTCTGCACTTGCATTAGAGTTTGGTCACGCACATTAAGTGGTAGACTTTGTAGGAAATTTTCATCCTCTTTAGAAAATATGACCGAAGAGGATAACGAATCACTTCATAATGAGAATAATCGTGTTAGAACACTTAGATACCATATGAATCCAATAAGAACAAGTACACTATCATGTATAGTTTCCTCTCATGATGCATCTCACTTCAATTTTAAACCAGGCATTATTCAACTTTTACCTACTTTTCATGGCTTAAATATAGAAAATCCATACTTGCATTTAAGAGAATTTAAAGAAGTTTATAACACATATAATAACTCAAATTGTAGCATGAACACCATTAGATTAAAGCCTTTTCCTTTTTCTTTAAAAGATAAAGCTAAAACATGGTTGTAAAATCTTAGGTCGGGATCCATTCGTGCTTGGGATGAAATGCAACAACAGTTTTTGAAGAAGGTTTTTTCTTCTCATAGAACAAACTCTTTCAAAAGACAAATCACCACATTCACTCAAAAGCCAAGAGAAATATTTTACTAGTGTTGGGATAGGTATAAAGACTTACTTAATACATGTCCTAATCATGGTTTTGAAACATGAAGATTGGTTTAACACTTTTATGAAAGGTTAACACCTAAAGATAAACAAATGATGGAATTGATGTGCAATGAAACTTATGAAAATAAAGACCCTGATGAAGCAATGGAATACATGGACTTGTTAGCTGAAAATACTTAGAATTGGGACACTGCAGGTACTTGTGAGGCACTAGGTAGAATTTAGCCTCATACATCTAGTGGAGGCATGTACAATCTTAGAGAAGATCATGACCTCCAAGCTAAATTTGCATCTTTAGCGAGAAAAGTCAAGGCACTGGAATTGAAAAGGAGTGGTCAATTGAAATCTGTTCAAGAAATTGTCTGTCAAATTTGTGAAACTAATGGACATCCTTTGAAAACTTACTTTGATAATTTTCCTAGTGAAAATGAATCCATTGGTTTAAGTGATCATGTTTATAAATGTTGATTATTTTATTTTTCTAACATTGTTTTCGTGTTTCTTTTTTGTGTGACTTTTGTTTTGCTAGTCTCTCTCCAACCCCAATCAAATGACAGATAATGGTACTCCGTGACTTTTAAGTCGATTCTTTCAGTTTTCCATGACAACTGATATTTGTTTATATATTTGTTCAATTCCTTGTTCTTTCTTTTTTCTCTGTATCTATTCTCCACTTCTCATCTAAATGGACACCACTTTTAAAAAATTAAAAAAGTATTTCCCTGTTTTGCCTCAAAATACGATTATAAAAATTTATAGTGCTAAGTGTGAAAGATTGAGGTTGTTAATGAACCATGGAATTCCTGAAGATATTCGCTGGCGAATTGAAGCATAGGTCCATTTATCATGTGAGTCTTCCAGTTCTTTTGTTTCATACATGCTTGGGATAGGTAAAGAAACGTCATGCAAAACGATTGAAAGTCTGTCATAGATGTGTCAAATGGACTTGCAATGCACAATGTCATTCTTTAGGAATGATATCTATAAACCATGAAGATAAAATACAATTTATTAAGGATGGCCCGAGTAAGGAGTATTTAGATAATCTTCTATGACTCTTGAGACACACCCTAGTGGAGATGTGCATCGTGCAATTCATGATTTATGGCTCCATTTTCATAAAGAATATGCTCGACATAGTCTTGGGAATCTGACTAAAAATGAAGGGAATGAGGAGAAGATTTTATAGATAGAAAATGAAAAATGCAATCATATCACCTATATGTAGGCCAGTTGGAGTCTCTCTCTCTCTCTGTTTTTTTTTTTGTTAGAACATGTATATGTATAAGTAGTTGTGATTGTGACTCATATTTTCCCTTGGTTTTATGTCTAAGAATGGCTTAAACGCCCTCTATAGGTTGGGGATAGGCTTCCCATCCAGTTTTCTTAAAAATAAACAAACAAGGTCTTTTTTAGTCAAACCTCTCCTCGGATTGTTAATTATATCTAGAGTTATAGAACTCCGTTTCAAGTAAGATTGGTCTCGTTGGAAAGCAAAGACATGAGGCTACAAGTTCTCTAAAGGAAGGAGAACCCAGTTCTGCCTTTAAAACAGTCAAAATTGCTCATCAACAAACCAGACCTACTGCCCTATAGGGTTTGTCATAACCCAATCTCGATTGGTGACCCATAACTGGAGTTCTATAACTCTAAACCGAGCAAGACCAATTTTCTTAGTTAGTCAACATCCAAAACTACAATTTCTATAAGTAACCTGATCCTAATTGCTTCATCCTCCAATCCAAAATCTCTCTGAAAGTCAAGAGATGAAACTATCCAGGTTCGTCAACCTTTCCATTTACACACAACACATGAAGTTATTTAATTTTAGCAACTAATACTTTTTCCTCAATTCAAGTCCAAGAACCCTAATCTGTAATTCAACATTCAGGCATCAATTTATAATTAACTTTGAAATGACTCATAAGACCATGTTTAGAACACCTTATCGGTAATAATCAAGGTTTCGATCTTTAACTCCCTCCTTTTCTTTCTAATCACAACCGGCCCTCCCCTCTTCTCTTCTTGTTCAAATTTTCTTGTTAATCCCTTGCTCACAAGTGTTTATTCTACCTATAATCCTTAATCTTGGATGAGTTCTTGAAATTTTGGTGTTTCTCTTTTGATTTGTAAAAATGTATACAAAAACTCTCTATTTTCCTTCCTTACGGTAGCTGCCCATTTTTTGGTGAGAAAAGGGGTATTTATGCTCTATAATTATTCTTATTTGCATTTAGGCCTTATTTTCTTTAAGTGTATTATTTTTGCCCCCACAACTTTTAGTTTAGTTTATTTTCTTTAATTTAATCCAGCCTTGATTTTTTCTGGGGTTTACAAAATACACACACACACACTAAAACATAGAAAAAACAACATAAAAAAAACAACTTTTTTATAGTTTATTTTTAGGATTTTACTTTTTTAGAAAAATTCCTTTTAAACCTCTTTTTTTTTATTCTCAAGAAAATTACAAGTAAAAAATATATAAAAAAATTTTTTGTATTGTATTTTGCCGAATGTCTAAAAAATACAAAGAAAATCAATTGCATAGTATTTCCATATAAAAATTCAAAATACATATTTGCATGCATTTTAGAATTTAATAACCAGTTTATTAAATTCATGAGAATTTAGCCAATATTTCAATAAATCACTATTTTTTAATTCATGAGAATTAGTGGTTAAAAATCTTAGTATATAATGTTGAACCTATAAGTGAGGTTGCTATTTAAAATATCGGAGTTGAACAAAAAATTCTTAGAATTATTCTAAATATTCATCAATTTTAATTGAGTATTTTTCACCGTAATACTCAAATTACAAAGAACTTTTTTCTAAGAATTTATTTGGGCACACGAGTTCATAAAAAATTTTTAAACACCAGATTTATTCATATAAGTAAATTTCAATCCTAAACTACAAAAAAACCAGAAAACCATCAAAACCTCTAAACCACGAAGCAGCTTTCCTCAGGTAGGGTCTGTTAGGGGTGTTAATACCTTCCCTAGCCACAACTAGTCTTTTATCCTTAAATCTTTGACAAGATCAGTACACCCGGGTTACCTAGTATTATAGAAATGAACGTTACAGATAACACCAAATCAGCAAGTGTGTAATTGCTGTCATTACAGATCACGACAAATCAGCAACTGTAATTGCACCTTGATTCTAGGAGTCTATTATCTGCTTTCCTTGTATATTCTATAGACTAGACAAGTATATAACATGAACCACTAATATAAATACACAACATCCTTCTCACTGTAACTTACGAGAGCTTTTCTGTATTTCCCCTGTTGTTTTATGGTATCAGAGCTTAACATAACCTCTATTTTTTTTTTCCGATCCATCAATATGGCCTCATCTCACTCATCAGTTACTCCCATCAATAGCCTCGTCACAGTCAAACTTACCAAGGATAATTATCTTCTCTGGAAAACTCAAATCGTCCCCTACCTCCGTGGTAAACGTCTGTTTGGGTTTGTTGATGGAATAATATATTGTCCCAGCCCCACCATGCCTAATCCTGCATTAGCAACCTCCCAAACCACCCCCACTGAAATATCAAATCCCAACTATATCACCTGGACTGATCAAGATCAGGCAGTTCTAAGTGCACTGGTTTTCTCCTTATCAGAGAGTATCCTGACACACATGGTTGGTCTCTCAACTTCAAGAGAAGTCTGGGTAGCCCTTGAGAGAATGTTTACCTCTCACTCCTCTACTCGTCCCATACAAACTCGTCAATTTTTGGCCTCCACTAAGAAAGGCAACCTGTCCATCTCTGATTACTTTCAAAACGGACGTTAATTCTCGGACAACTTGGCTGCCATCGAACAACCCCTTCAAAACCATGAATTCACAGCTTATCTTCTTGGTGGCCTTCATACTTCTTATGATGCTATTGTCACGTCAATTTCCACTCAAGTTGATAAAATTACCTCAGAAGATATGTTTAACCATCTTCTTGTGTTTGAGTTGCGACTAGAACAATAACATATTACCATTGATAACTCTATTAGCTCGGTAAACGTGGCCACCAGGAATGACTACAGGTCACGTGAGGGAAAATATTTGCACTCGCAACGTTCCCCTCACAGTCAAACACATGGTTTCCACAACAGAGGACGGGGTCGTGGAACTAAAGTTAGAAATGTTCCACCTCAACACTACTCCTCCAATCAAAGACCACAATGCCAAGTCTGTGGAAAGCTCGGTTGCACTGCCAATCAATGCTATTACAGGTTTGATCATGCCTACCAAGGCAATCCCCCTAATATGGTGGCTTATTCGGCATCTTTCTCCCCACAACTTGACACTAATTGGTATCCGAACACGGGTTCAACCAATCATTTTATCAATGACCTCAACAACCTGTCTGTACACTCAGAACCTTATCTTGGCAACGACAAGATTCATGTCGGCGATGAGGCAGGTTTATCTATCAAAAATATTGGTTCTGCCACTCTTTCCACCCTAGCAAATTCTTTTACTTTAAGTAAGTTATTGCATGTACCTCACATTCAGAAGAATTTGATTTCTATTAGCCAATTTACGAGTGACAACAATGTTTATCTTGAATTTCACTCTTCTTTTTTTTTCGTGAAGGATGAGGCAACGGGGAGAATTCTTCTGCATGACAAACCTAAATATGGCCTCTACATCTTTCCAACATCTATATCCCCCACAAACCATCCTCAAACATACCTCTCTCAACGAGCACCTCTTGATGTCTGGCATTGCCGAATGGGACATCCCTCCTATCAAACTGTCCGGCATCTTGTTTCCAAATTTTCTTTACCTACTTCGTCTAATAAAATTCCGAGTATTTGTTCGGCTTGTCAACAAGGAAAGAGTCATCGTCTTCCTTTTTCTAGTTTTCAATCAATCTCTACTCACCTTCTTGAATTAATTTTCTCTGATGTTTGGGGTCCATCTCCCATCATGTCAACCCACAACAATAAATACTATGTTTCATTTGTTGATCATTTTAGCAAATATACTTGGTTATTTCCAATCCTAGCAAAATCCAGTGTCATGTAAATTTTTTTCTCTTTTCAAAAACTTGTTGAATGTCAATTCAATTGCAAGATAAAATCTATACAAACTGGTTGGGGTGGGGAGTATCGCTCTCTTCACACATATTTTGCAAATATTGGCATTCAACACCGAATCACTTACCCTCATACATCCCAACAAAATGAATCAGTAGAACGGAAACACCGTCATATCATTGAAACAGGCCTCTCACTCTTATCTCACAGTCATGTTCCTCACATCTATTGGGATGATGCTTTTCTCATGGCCACATATCTCATTAATCGCCTTCCTACCACCCCTCTTGACATTTCACCATTGGAAAAACTATACAACCATACTCCTGATTTCTCTTCTCTAAAAATTTTTGGGTGTGCTTGTTTTCCTTTTCTTTGTCCTTTTAATCACCACAAACTTAATTTCAGATCTAAACGCTGCGTCTTCATTGGTTACAGCAACTCTCACCAAGGATTCAAGTGTCTTGATACATCCACTAGCAAGGTATTTGTTTCAAGACACATGATCTTCGATGAAAGGATTTTTCCTTTTGCTCACTCCAATGCAACACCAACTCAGCCGCCCTCATCCTCACATGCAACCTTGCCACTCTCTCTTTACAAAAATATTATGACTCACAGCCCCTCACCACAACCCAACACAACCCCACCCATAACCTCATTAACGCCAACATCATCGCTGAATATTGCTCATCCCTACCCTTCATTCTCTACTTCCCCTTCTCCAACCGTCTCCCCACCCATATTTCATCCCTCTCCTCATCCCACCACTCTTGCTCTCACCACCATACCAGCCCAAGAAATCCTTGCTGCTGAAGATCTTCCTCCACTTCGTCCTAATCAAATGGTCACACGATCTCAGAACAACATTGTGAAACCAAGGAAGCATTTGGATGGCACCATTCGGTATACTCTGCCACAAACATTTCTTGTAACAGGTACAATTCCTGAATCTCCAACCTGCTATTCAGAAGCTTCCAAACACCGAGAATGACGTGCAACCATGGATGAAGAATTCACTACACTCATGAAAAATGGTACTTGGTCTTTAGTTCCTGCAACACCTAGTCTCAATGTTGTCGGCTCCATGTGGATTTTCAAATCCAAACAGCGTTCTGATGGCTTTCTTGAATGAAGGAAGGCACGACTTGTTGCCAAAGGTTATCACTAGCAACATGGAGTTGACTTTGATGACACATTCAGCCCGGTGATAAAGCCAACAACCATTCACATCATGCTCAGCTATGCTGTCTCAAACCAGTGGCCAGTTCATCAAATTGATATTCAAAACACATTTCTTCACGGCAACTTAACTGAAGAGATTTACATGCAACAATCGCTTGGCTATATGCATCCCAGCTTTTCAAATCATATTTGTCGATTACACAAGGCACTATACGGATTGAAACAGGCTCCAAGAGCCTGGTACCATTGACTACAAGAGCATCTTCTGTCTCTCGGCTTTATGAACTCATCCTCCGACACTTCTCTTTTCATTTACAGACAGGGTTCAACTTCATTGTTCCTCATGGTATTTGTCGATGATATACTGATCATCGGCTCAAGTACTCTAGCCATCTCCTACCTGATCAGTAATCTCAGTCAAGAATTTACCGTCAAAGATCTCGGGCATCTCAAATATTTTTTGGGCATAGAAGCACATCAACTACCGATCGACCTTCTCCTTTCATAGAGCCAATACATTTTTAATCTTCTCCAACGCACCAAAATGTTGGATGCCAAACCTGTTTCATCTCCAATGTCCTCGTCTCAGAAATTATCTCTGTTTTTAGGAGCCGTTTACTCATAGCCTTCTAAATCCGCAGTGTAGTGGGGGTTTTGCAATATCTGTCACTGACTAGACCAGATATCTTCTTTGCCGTAAACAAAGTCTGCCAATTCATGCACAAACCCACAAACGACCACTGGACAGCAGTAAAGAGGATACTTCGATATCCTAAGTTCTCAATTCATTTTGGACCACTTATTCGACCAACCAAGTCAACACAACTCTCTATCTACTCTGATGCCAACTAGGTGGGTTGTCCGAATAATTGCAAGTCCACCTCAGGTTTCTGCATTTATTTTGGTGACAACTTAGTATCTTGGAGCTCAAAGAAACAACCTACTATGGCACGTTCCAGCACTAAAGCCGAGTACCGTGCAGTTGTCCATGCCACAGCAGAATCACTTTGGGTGCAATCTCTGATGCGTGAAATCGGTATTACTTTACCCCAACATCCACTCCTATGGTGTGATAACATTGGCGCCACATATCTCACTGCCAATCCGGTCTTTCATGCGCGAACTAAACACGTGGATATAGACTACCACTTTGTCAGGGAAAAAGTTCAACAAAAAAACCCTAGAAGTTCGCTTCATATCCAGCAAAGACCAACTTGCTGATGGTCTCACTAAACCAATAGTTTCTGCAAGGTTTGTCTTCCTCCGTGACAAGCTCAACATGCATTCGTCCCCTTTGACCTTGAAGGGGTATATTATGGAAATGAACGTTACAGATCACTCCAAATCAGCAAGTGTGTAATTGTTGTCATTACAGATCATGACAAATCAGCAACTGTAATTGCATCTTGATTCTAGGAGTCTATTATCTGCTTTCCTTGTATATTCTATAGACTAGAAAAGTGTATAACATGAACCACTAATATAAATACACAGCATCCCTCTCACTGTAACTCACGAGAGCTTTTCTATATTTCCCCTGTTGTTTTACCTAGCAACCCTGAACCAAACAATTAGGTGGCAGCTCCAAACAACCTCCGAATGCCGCACATCCATGTGCAATACCATACATCATACACACCTCATCTCTTTCACTAATTAACTCTCACACACTTACGATCACATATATTACATGTAATCAAAACACACAAAGTCATCCAAAATTTGCAAAACACCTTCTGAACAAAAAAAGGTCAGAAGTTGTAGGATTGCACTGGACATGAGGGAGTAGTGGCGGCGTGTGGGTTCCTCACACCATCGTCATTGTCGGTGCATGAAACAACATGTCGTCATTAATTGAAGAGCAAAAGTTGGTGGATTTGAAGCGACTCTTTCACCTCTTCCTTTCCCTACTAGCGGTGAGTATTACCACTACCTGCAAGACAAAAAAATCAACACAAGATAGTAGTTTTTATTTATTTGTATTTTTTTAAGATCTGCCTCTCTCTTTCTCTATTGTAATTTCTTCTTCTGTTTTCTGATTGTTATTGTTTGGTTGTTGTGGATCTGCCATGAAGAGTGCCTTGCATTGTGGTTTAGGAGAAGGCTTTGGTCGATGATAGTTTTGGAGCTACGAGATTATGTTGCTAATTTTTGGATGGGGAGGTTGTTACTGATGGTTGGCATGTATGGGCTAATGTCTAAAGGAGAAGGAAAGAATATGAGGTTATCTCTACTAAAGAACCAACTAATGGTAGTTATCGTTGGGTCTTGACCGGGATAAGGTTGACGACAGTAATGCTGCTACTCGTTGGAATTGTCGTGGGTAGGAGGAGATGATGTCAGATTGGTTTATAAGATTGCTAGATCAGTGTGAGAGACACTGAGAGATGAGAGAGAGCTATTATTGTTAGCCTTTAATGAAATCTTTTTTTGTTAATGGGGAAATTGTGTGGTGCTAGTTCACGGTGAGGGTTTATATGGGTACCACCCCATGGTTTAGAATTGTACTAGTTATATGACCCGGGACATCTCGCGGGTCATTTTTTTGTATAAAAAATAGAAAAAAAATTAAGATTTAAAAGTGTTAGGTCTTTCTGCAAAGTTATACCCAAGAGTCTAAATTAACTGGGTTAACTAATATCAACAAACTAAATAAAAAAATTAATTAAAAAGAAAAAAAGAAGGCATCAGTCTTTTCACCATGGACTGCACTGTGCAGTCTACAGTGAAAGCCATAAAAACAAAAAAAAAAAACTAAAGGCATCAGCCTTTTCACTGTGGATTGCATACAATATTAAAAGATGAAATCGGAAGAAAAAAACTAATGAGAAAAAAAAATCTGAATCAGCTGAGTTAACTCGTTAAATCAGGTTAACCCGTCAAACCTGGGATTCGTGTCACGAAAGTGTGATAACTAAATAGAAAAAAGATTTAATATCAATGAACTAAATTAAAAAAAAAGATTAATTAAAAAGGAAAAGCAAAGAGAAAAAAACATACAGGAAGAAAAAAATTATTGAAGAAAAAGAAAAAACTCGGAATCAACTAGGTTAAACCATCAAACCTGGGATCCGTGTTATGAAAGACTAATAATTAAACAGAATAATTTAATATTAAGAAACTATAGACAAAAAAAATAAACTAAAGGCATAAACTTTTTCACTATGGACTGCACTGTGCAGTTCACAGTAAAAGGCTTAGAAAGAAAACAAAAAAGGAAAAAAAAAAAACAAAGTCATACGCCATGGGTTGATTTTTTTTGCTTGCATAAAAAATATCAAAAAAAGCTAAGATCTAAGAGTGTTAGGTCTTTCTGCAAAAATATATCCAAAAGTCTTAGGTCTAGCTGTGACGCTTGATCCAAGAATAATATTTAAATATTAATAATAATATTAAACTTACATGACTTAAGTTTAAGTGAGCCTGATTGCAACATCGAACCCAAGAGCATTGGATGTGGGTCTGGCTATAAGGTTGTGCCATAAAAATGTGATAATTAAATAGATTAATTAAAAAGAAAAAAACAAAGAAAAAAAATCAATAGGAAGAAAAAAACTAATGAAGAAAAAGAAAAGAATCTGAATTAATTGGTTTATCCTTTCAAACCAGGTTAACTTGTCAAACCTGTGATTCGCGTCATAAAAGTTTGATAACTAAATAGAAAAACAAATTGACGGGTTTACCCAGAATTAATTGGGTTAACCCATCAAACCAAGTTAGCCCGTCAAGCCTAGGATACGTGTCATGAAAGTCTGATAATTAAATAGAAAAAAAATTTAACATTAACAAACTAAACTAAACGAAAAAAACTAATTAAAAAGAAAACAAATCCATGTTAACTCGTCAAATCAGGTTAACCCATCAAACCCAGGATCCGTATTATGAAAGTCTGATAACTAAATAAAAAAAATTAACATTAACAAACTAAATCAAACAAAAAAAATCATAAAAAAAATGAAAAAAAAAAGACAGTTCTATAATAATAATAATAATAAGGGGAAAGTGAAAGGATGAAAGTCTGATAATTAAATAAAAAGAAATTTAACATTAACAAACTAAACTATTAGAAAAAAACTAATTAAAAAGAAAAAAATTCTAGGTTAACTCGTAAAATCAGGTTAACTCATCAAACCCGGGATCCCTATCATAAAAGTCTGATAACTAAATAAAAAAATTTAACATTAATAAACTAAATCAAACAAAAAAAATCATTGAAAAAAAAATTAAAAACAAAAAAATGAAGAAGACAATTATATAATATAATATAATAATAATTATAATTATAATATAATATATTATTATATTAATATAAGGGGAAAATATTAATATAAGAGGAAAGCGTGTATAAAAATAATAATAATAATATATTAATATAAGGGGAAAGGATTAATACAAGGGTAAAGTGAAAGGCGTGGAGAAAGCTACATTGCTTTCTTCATGTCTTTTAGAGTATTACTTAATTTATTGTACAAAAATTTCAAAGTTTCACAAACTTATTCTTTTTTTTTTCAAATTTATATTTGATTTAAATTTAAAAATGGAAAATGATTAGCAGAATATCTGGTGATTTTTCCTTGATTCTTTTATACATTATCAAATCACACTCCATAAAAAAAAAAAAATGAGTCCTTGATCTTTGGAAACAACTCATTTATAGGCTTGTTTTATGCTAATTAATAATTTTTCAATCTAAAATTTTAAAACAAGGTAACACAACATGTTAAGAGATTCCTATAATATTAAAGTT
>Ga0325405_1003933_pt1 | contig 15248 bp, 14 predicted proteins | sample PopdelMetagenome_21_FD_205663 | JGI IMG/M metagenome (GOLD analysis project Ga0325405, IMG submission 205663) | Populus deltoides microbial communities from Bellville, Georgia, United States - Xylem-Control-R2 | ecosystem: Host-associated > Plants > Phyllosphere > Stem > Wood/Secondary xylem... | reverse complement strand
TAATTACGCTCACAACACCATACGAATTAGAGGAAGCTATCAAGGCCGGGATCTGATCATTCTCATTGACAGTGGCAGCACCCACAGCTTCATTGATGCCAGTGTAGCAAGAGAACTGCAACTTTCTGTAGAAAACTCCCATGTGCTAGCAGTAACTGTTGCTAATGGCAGTATAATGCTATGTGATTCCTATACAACAGGATTTACATGGTTTATGCAGAGCTATGAATTCGTAGCAGACTTGAGGATTTTAAAGTTGGGGAGGTGTGACATGGTGTTAGGGGTGGATTGGTTAAGGAAATTCTCACCAGTCCTATTCGATTTCATCAAGATGAAAATCACCTTTAAGAAGGAGGGAAGGATGCTAGAGCTCAAGGGCATCATCGAAACAGCCAGTCTCCAGCCAATGACAGTAGAGAAGGTCCAAAAGAACTTAAAAACTTCTATCATGGGCTTCGTTGGGCAATTTTTTCTGATAGAAGCAACCACAACACCAGTAGCAGTCTTGGTTAATACGAAAGTAGGGGAGCTATTAACAGAGTATGCAGAGGTTTTCCAAGAACCTACTGCATTACCACCAAGGAGGAGGCATGATCACAGAATTCCACTGCAGACAGGAGCTCAACCTGTAAACTGCAGGCCATATACGAACTCTTTTTTCCAAAAAGGGGAGATTGAGAAGATGGTCAAAGAGATGTTATGCAACAACATCATTCAGCCAAGTGTGAGCCCATTTGCTTCACCAGTACTTTTGGTCAAAAAGAAGGACAACACCTGGTGATTCTGTGTAGACTTTAGGCAGCTGAATGAAGTCACTATCAAGAACAAATTTCTTATTCCCTTGATCGATGACCTACTGGATGAGCTGCAAAGATCTAGTTTTTTTTCTAAACTTGATTTAAGGTCAGGATATCATCAAGTGCGAATGCATGAGGGAGATGTAGAGAAAACAGCCTTCCGCACTCACCAAGGGCATTATGAGTTTAGAGTCATGCCTTTTGGCCTTACGAATGCTCCTGCAACCTTCCAAGCTTTGATGAATGACATTCTGGAGCCATTCCTGAGGAAATTTGTCTTAGTGTTCTTTGACGACATTCTCATTTATAGTTCTTCTCTAGAAGCCCACCTCAAACACTTGAAGCAAGTTCTGGAGATCCTGAAGACCAACCAGCTGTATGCAAAGAGATCAAAATGCACGTTTGCTGAACCAAAGGTAGAGTATTTGGGGCATATAATCTCTGCTGAAGGGGTGGCCACAGATCCTAAGAAGACACAGGCTGTACAGGAATGGCCAATTCCAAAGACTATCAAGGAGCTAAGAGGATTCCTTGGCTTGGCTGGCTATTATCGGAAGTTCATCAGGAAGTTTGGTGTCATTAGTAAACCTTTGACAGAATTACTCAAGAAGAATAATTTTGTGTGGCACGAGGGGGCATTGGAAGCTTTTCAAAATCTGAAGCAAGCTTTATGTGAGACTTCAATCCTAGCATTACCAGACTTTACCAAACCATTTGTATTGGAGACAGACGCCTGTGACAGTGGAATTGGGGCAGTACTTAGCCAAGAAGGAAGGCCGTTGGCATTCATGAGCAAGGCTCTGGGAGTAAAACATTTGGGATTGTCTATCTATAAGAAGGAATATCTAGCTATACTGATGGCAGTCGATAAATGGCGACATTACTTGGAACAGGATCAGTTTATTATACAAACTGATCATGAAAGCCTAACATACCTACTTGATCAGAAAATACACACTCCTATTCAGAAGAAGGGACTGACCAAGCTGTTAGGCTTGAACTATCGAATCCGGTATAAGAAGGGCAAGGAGAACAAGGCTGCTGATGCCTTATCAAGAAGGATTATGCAGAGTGAAGATAGCTGCCCAGGAACAGACATGACAGGGGGATGGCTCACAGCCATAACACAAGTGGTTCCTTCTTGGTATGACCAGATTTACAGCTCTTACAAAGATGATGCCACGCTGCAGGACATCATACAGGGTAAAATGATAGATGCTACACAAGCTCCAAATTTTACCTATACTAACGGGGTGGTAAAGTATAAAGGAAGAATTGTTATAGGGGTTGCAGGGCCATTAAGAGAGGAACTCGTCAAAACAATCCATGATTCCTATATTGGAGGGCATGCAGGGATTCAGAACACCTATAGGCTACTTAAGGCTCATTTTTACTGGCCTTCCATGAAGAAATTAGTCTATCAACTGGTGCAGCATTGTGACGTTTGTAAACAAGCCAAGGCTGAGAGGGTGCCTTACCCTGGTTTGTTACAGGCTCTTTCTCCTCCACATGGTCCTTGGCAGGATATTACTATGGATTTCATAGAAGGGCTTCCAAAATCCGAGGGCAGGGATACTATCATGGTCATCGTTGATCGCTTTACTAAGTATGGGCATTTTATCACCCTAGCACATCCATTCACGGCCCAAGAGGTTGCTAAGTCTTTTTGGATCACGTCTACAAGTTTCATGGCTTGCCTGCCACGAAGGTTTTCACAAGCTTATTCTGGAAAGAATTGTTCAAACACCTAGGGGTCAAGCTGTTACTAAGTACAGCCTACCATCCACAAACGGATGGGCAGACCGAGAGGGTAAACCAATGCCTAGAAACTTACTTGCGATGTATTACTATGCATTGTCCAAAGAAGTGGCATCAGTGGATATCCACAACACAGTGGTGGTATAATAGCAGCTTCCATTCCACGATCAACATGTCCCCATTCCAGGCTTTGTATGGATATGAGCCTCCAGCAAGGGAGATGGTGCTTACGGAGGCTACTCAAGTAGCTGCTGTGGAGGAGTGGATGCAGAGAAGGATCAATATGGATCAGTTAATAAAGGGGCTGCTCGAAGGGGCAAGGAATCGCATGAGGCAGGTGGCAGACCGAAGACGATCAGAGATGACATTTTTGGTAGGAGATTGGGTTTTTTCTAAAGCTTCAACCCTACAGGCAGGGCAGTGTCATGTACAGGAAGCATTACAAGTTAAATCCCAGGTATTATGGCCCTTACCAAATCCTTGAACGTATTGGAGCAGTAGCCTACAAACTTCAGTTGCCTGCAGGAAGTGTAGTGCATCCTGTGTTCCATGTCTCGTTATTAAGAAAAAAAGTGGGAGAAGTCGCCATCGTTTCTCAAGCTCTGCCCATAGTAGATGCTGAGGGCAGAGTTAAAGTGTACCCAGTTACAATACTGGAAAGGAAACTTATGAAGAAGGGTAATGCAGCTGTGGTAGCAGGGTTAATTCAATGGTCGAATTCATTCCCTGAAGATGCTACGTGGGAAGAATTGACAGAGCTGCAGTTACAATTCCCAGATTTCAGTATTGATACATGACCAGCTTTAGATTCTTGGGACAAGAATCTTGCATGGAGGGGGTACTGTTACGTACCTAGAAGGAATGCAGTATATTGGCAAGCTAAAGGGGGTGCAGGATTAGTAGCTTCTGCAACACGTTAGCAAAGGGAAGGCTAATTCTGTTAGTTGTTAGTCAGAGTTAGTTACATATTATTACAGCTGTCATAGTTAGTTAGAATAGTCAGTTAGTAGTTAAATTCAGTTGCTATAAAACCATGATGAAGGTTATGAGTAAAAACAGAATATAGAATACAGAAAATTCAGTCTCAACTCTTCTCTCTCGAATTCTTCTCACATATTCTCTGTTCTTCATCTCTTTCTTCTTCACTTGTTAAGAAACCTTAACATGGATGCTATGATCTTCGTTGCCCTGGTTTCGTTCAAGTCAGTCCTCAATCTTATCTAGGTTTAGAAATTTTAAACCAGTCAACATACGGTAGGCTTCGATATTTGGTGACGTTTCAAGTTCGTCAGGTAACACTATAATATTATATGTACTTGGAAAATTTTCTATCAATGGAATTTCTTTCTGATATCTAACACATTCTTGTATCTGATTGCCGGATGAAACGGAAATTGGTGGTTAGAAGTCCATGGTGGTGCTGATCAAGTTAGAGTCAAAATCATTGTCACAGGACAATTTGGAGGACAGGTCTACAATCCTGCAAATGATCCTCTGCCAACCATGGGAAGTGGTAGCTTTGAGCCGCCAGAGTTCAACAAGACTGGTTTCGTTTCCAACATTCAGGTTCATGTTAAGAACGAGAACCCCCCTCGTGAACCTGGCTTGGAAGCTTATGCAGACTTCCCAGCTTGCTACCAAGCCAAACTTCTGGGAAACACAGCAAACCCATACCACCTTGCCATCATGAATGGAGGACCTAATCTATCGCCGTTCAATGGGAATTGCATGGCATGCGTAATAGAAGCAGCGGGGCTCGGCATAGCTAAGGATTTTACGAATGACTACTGGAATAAAAAGATTTTCAATTTCTTATCTTTGCTTTTCGGATCACCAAGCACATTCGGCATAGCTTGGGATTTATGAAATAGACTCAGATGGAATCAAAAGATTTTCAATTTCATATTTTTGTTTCTCAGATCACTAAGCATAATCTAAGCAGATTTACAAATGGAGGATAAACACAACATAGGGTATTGCAAATGATGCAGAAAATCAAGATTTTTATTGCTTATTAACAATTTATCCAACTTTTACAGAGCTCAAATAATGCTTAGGCAACCCCACATGTAAAATAAATCCACCACAACGATTGCGGGGCAACTAGCACAATCAAATTAACACAAGTTACAATTTCAATCTCCACACTTTAAAAGACCAATTTATTAAATAGCAGACTGAAAATTAGAGCAAGATTATAGCACGAGTATTCTAGACTGAGAAATGTAAGCTAATACATAATATAAATGGCTAGATTCGCCAGAAACATGTGTTCCAACAGCTCTTTCTTCATTAAAGATTGTTTCGCCATAAATGCAAGATTACTCTTCCTTGGATTCACCACCAGCAGGAGTTTCAACAGGTGCAGCAACTGATGGAACATCTTCAACTGGCTTAGCAACATCGCTTTCTGTAGCCTCTGCAGCAGGTTCACTGGTGGAGGTTCCATCAGTTACTGGAACCGTCTTCTTGATTGTTCCAACCTTAATATATTTACTCATGAACTTGTATTCCCAATCCTGCAAGGCCTCCAATTCAAATGGACCAAGACCAGAGACATCACCAGTTAAATCTTTATCTTCGAAAGACATCTTTGCTAGAGCTCTGCTAGCATCTCTTCCAGCAAACAATGCATAAGGTCCACCAGGTCCATAGAACATCCTGTAACAAATAATGCATAGCAAGTTTACAAGTTTCAGCACCAATTCATAACAGTTTCAAATCCTAATGCACAGAATTCACGGTCTCATACTAGATTGATAGCCAACTCTCAGGTCTCAGCTGATAAGATTATAATGCATGGTCAATGTTAACATACACTACATATCACTACAAGTCACTGGAAAAAAATAATGACAAACACATCTTCTGGGTCTTTGTATCTCTAAGGTGTCAGGCCATATCCATATAAGAAGCATGATGTGATTGTAATTATTAGTCTATCAGATAGCGTGTTGTAAACAAAGGAATGGTTTGCATTTAAGGGATACAAGATTTGATTAAATCATGCCCAAAAAGGGTTCTAGTCACTGCTTGTTCATCACATATAACAAAAATAAATGTTTGCCAAACGCTGAAGATGAGCAGGTCAGCAAACCCAGTGGTCGACCACTAAAATCCACTCACAAAGAAGCAACAGGGAATACAGAGTGAGAATCACGCCAAAAACCTTCCTACTGAAGATCATTCATTTAGCTGCAGCAAATGACCTGTTAAGAATAAACTTCTGATAATATACAAAATTTGTTTTAGGTTTTAGCAATCCAAGTTACTAAAGGTTGTGAAAAAGAGTGCTGGAATGCAAAATTTTAGTCCTCTACTTGTTGGTCAATGTCTGAATGAAGCCTCATCCATGTTACCACAAAGAATACCCCATCACTTAAAATCAAACCATACCTTAACATTGCTCATAAACAAGTAAAACACAAACAAAATAAGAGAAGAAGACCACACAACCAATCAAATTGCCCAGATAATGTATCAAAATCAAGTCTTTTTATCACAAGAGGAAAAAAGGGGGAGATTTTCACTTCAACTTCACCACATAATCCATTAAAAAGGATTTGAAAAAATGCAACCTTTCAACGACCATACTCAAAAAAGTAGCATCTCTTTTAGAGACTCACCACAAACAAGTAGCAAAAAAGTAGCAACAACCATAGAGAAAAAAAAAAGTGACCAACAAAGATCACCAAAAAGTCAAACAAGGAAAAGAAAACTGATTTCCTGGAATCAACTAAGACTTCAAACAAAAATCCCAAAATTTCACAAAATCAATAAGCTCAAAACACCCTATGACCCAAAACACACAATAATCTCATCACTTCAAAAAAGAATAAAAACCCACTATTTTTCACCGCTCAGAAGTAAAAAACAACCAAAAAGACCACAAAAGGATGGAACTTTACCTGCTTTGAGAAACATCATAGATCTGACCCTTAATAGCCATAAGCAAGGGCTTTTTAGAGTCAGTACCATCATACTGTTTTAGTTCTTCTTCAGTGACTTCACCAAGTTGAACAGGTGGAGGTAAAGGTTGCATCTGCTCTTCAGATTGTCTTGGAACATGTTGATGATGATCAGACCCACCAAACAAGCCTGATACCACATAGTAGACAGCTAACCCTAAAGCTGCAACTGTAAAGAAAGTTGCTGGTGATAGTCCTGTGTATGCTGTTATGGCTTCTTTGAGTGTTTCCCATAGTTCCAAAGCCATGTTTTTGTCTGTTTTTAGAGGGGAGGGAGGGAGGGATTTATCAGTTCAGAGTCCCGTGGGGTTTGGTCTGAAATAATGAATATTTGAGATTTACAATCACTTTGGGTAGATAAAAAAATGTTTCTTCCATTTGTTTATATATTTTATGGGAAAAAAATAAAAAAGTTTATTTTTGGGTAGATAAAAATAAATGTTTTATTATAAAAGTATACAATATATTCAATAATAAATAAATAAATAAAAATATTAGTCATATAATTTTTTAAATATAGTATACCACAACATAAAATATTTTTATTTATAATTTAATTTATATTAATACCTGTAAGCCCAAATATTTTAAAATAATAAAGTAAAGGTCATGCTGCTGGTCTTGCAAGCCAGCTTGCCCAACCTATTTTATTTTATCATTGATTCATACGCTGGTTTGATTTGTTTGGATGGCGTGATTGAACTTTTAATTTCAAATAAATAATTTCGAAATTATTCTATACATGAAAATATACTTTTAAGATCAACTCGCCATATGAGAAGGGTTAGGAGGATTGATCTTCTAATTTATTTTAAAAAAAATTAAAAAAATATCATTTTAATAAAAAATTAACATTAAAGGTTGATTATAGCCCTAATAATTGGGTCAACGAGTCAAACATGTTATATATATATATATATATATTTGCAACAGATATGACCTATATTTCCTGAAAAATCTTCTTTTTTTATTAACTAGAGTATGTCCAAGGCCTGGGTTAACTGGGTCTCAAATCACTTGTTGAACTGGTCTAGATTTTACAACTAGAAGTTTTAGATTAAAAAATAGTAATTACATTTGGCTAGCTTTCCCTCACTAATCCCCTTTTCAATTACATATTAAATCAATTATTTGGATTATTCACGAAAAGCTCTCGATATTTCCTTGAATTCAAACCCTAATTAATAACTCAAATGACACTAGTTATCATCTAAATCAATACCTTAACTATGATAATTAATAGTGTGAGTTTTTTTTTTTTTATCAAAAGGAAAACATATAAAAGATTAGTTATAAATAACTTGTTGTACGTATATCAACTTCCAATATTTATGTGAAGTAAATGATTTGAAATTTTATAAAATTTAAAAAACAAATGCTTCAGATTTTCATCTTCGTCTCTGCCCGCATGTTCTTCAAACTTGTCCTTCACAAGACATAAATTTTATTAAATAATGCAAATTGTCCATCAATATATGAGTCAACAAGGAGAAAATTGCAGTGAGGACTGTCATGGGTTTGGAATTTGACTGCTGAACAATCTGGAAATCGACTAAAAACTGGGATTTTCAACTTCCAAGCACAGAAAATTGTAGGAGAAAATCATGTTTATACAAGACCAGTTCAAGTCACAGCCCTTCAATCTCATTATAATATTGGACAAAATATTTGTGATCAAACCACAGGTTCAAAGTATCGGTTGAGTGTATATTCAACGCTGGCAATATTATATTAGCAAATGAGCCTACATTCAATGTCTGGAAGGAAGTTAAGAGGTACAGACTATGTTATATATCAGGAAATAAATAAACATAAAATAAATAAATAAAGGGTGACCTAAAAACAACAAAACAGTGCAATTTAGCATATATATACACATACACACATCTGCGAGCATTGACAGAAAATCTTCAGCCCTCTACAACTACCCAGAGTTTGGCTTTTTATCACCACAACTAACATAAAATAGACAGGAAACCCTGAGTTGCTTCCTTCAACATTGTCTTATTCTGTTCCTGGCATAAAGTAAAAGAATAACCAAGAAAAAGGATACATTCTACCCCACAGAAATTTTATCTTGGAAAGCTCAAATCAAAGAGCAAGAGACCTGACCTCATCTTCCTTCCATAGCCCTTTTTCATACTTGTACCAACGCATGAGGCCTTCATCATTTCTTGTCCGTTGACACATGATGCAAGTGTCTCTCATGCAGGTTAAGAATTTGCGTAACCGAGAAGCTTTCTCCAGGATAGTTTTATCAAGCCGCCTAACAATTCTTCCTGGTGCAGGAGGTGGTGGGATTTGTATTAGAAGGCAATGCGATATGTTGAGCACATCTAGGCACCGCAGATTATCCAAGATGAAGATCAATGTGTCCTTGTATAGCTTTGAGCATCGGAGGCTCAAAACTTTTAACGTTGGAAGATAGGTAGCGAGTGAGGATGCAAAATAAATGTCAAACGGTCCCATGATCTTGAGTTCACGAAAGTTCCTGCAATTAGTAGCAATTGCCTGAACAAGACGAGGGGAATTCACTATGCTTGGCATTGTCAGGGATTCAAGATCTTTCCATAAATCAATAGCTTTGATCATTACAGTCTCCACTCGGTTCCATGCTGGTAAAACAAGTCTTCTAAGGCGTGGGCACCTGGACAGAGGACAAAAATCAATTAGATCCATTTTATTGTCCACAGCGCAGTGTTGCCTATTCTCTAAAACTAAGGGGAACAAAAGACATCCTTGCAACATCCAGTAGTATATAAAATCGTATTTATATTCTGGTGAAAAAGAAACGGCATGCCATCATGTAACTTAGCATTATGTTAGCATCCATCACAAGAATCTGTGATTCCTTACAATTATGATATGATAATTGTGCCCAGGAAATAAACGGAATGGTCCTGCAATTTAAAACACTATGTTATCAACAGAAAAAGTAGTTTGCGATCATTAAAATCGCAAATGGTAGGTGATGCTTCCACTACAACTATTTTATGAAGAATGTTCCATAATGCCATACTGATCACGTACAATATCATATAAGTGATTTCCTTTACAGCATAAATTGCTACTAAGAACTACATACACCACATTTATCATATACCTACGGTCCAGCTGGGCGGCAAATTCATTCCACAAACTTATCAAGCCCTCCACAAACACCAAAACCATATTATTTTATCACCAGATTCCTGCAAAATCTTATTGTAAGCTGTTTCCAACAAACCCCAGGCAATAAGTCCCCCAGCTGAAACACCATTAAATGATTTTTCATACTTTTTAGACATCTTTTAACTCAGTACTCATATCTTAGGTTTATTTTAAAGTCTAAACAGAGGACTCCCTTCGCATAAGAAGCCAACAATAGTGGATAGATTGGTTAACCTCCATATTCTTAGTCTAGTGTTAAGAGTCTAAATAGTTTCAGCTTGGACACAACAATGGGACCAATGCTAATAACAGCCATGCCAATCATCAGACACTCCAGGCAGAATAAACTCCACCAAACAGTTTGAATCAATTCAACCATAACCTTTTAGCATTTTGATTTAGCAGTCCAACTCAACAAAAGCCATATCATATCATTACGGACTTTTTCACTTAATATTTTCACCATGTACAGTTATGTTATAATAACCTAAAAAGAGAATCCAAGGAATGCTATTTGTAAGACTACCATTCCTTCAAACCTCACCCACGACTTCTTTCCCCATTTCACCACTATTTGATGCGTATATGAACCCCAAAATAAATCGATATCATTTGCTTCACAAACAATCGGACATAAAAATCTGCTCCTTTACTTTCAGCATCATACTCGCCTCTTATTATCCCAACGAATTCATATATCCAACAAGTAGAGACATGAATACATTGATTAAAAGAGAGCAACCAGGACGTCCATTCACAGAATCCTCTTTCAGTCATTTTTTTTTTCTATTTTCAGCAAAACATTTGACCTTTATTTATACATTCTGATTTCCTCATTACCTCTACTTCAAGGGGACAACTTACCCCTTATTCCAGGAAGCTATATTTTTCACTTGACCTTTCTTTTCTGTTACAGTGATTAGTAATATAGCAAAAACTAATCATCCAATGGATTACGACCACACAAATAACAATTCACAGCTGTGCAGTTTCTATACTTTTAACATTGATATCAATGAAATCATCATCGAACATATCTAAAGTATTGAACCCAGTCAATTCATCTATAATCAAGTACAACCTCAGTAGACATACTGTCATAAGAAACTTTCAATCTTCATCCAGTAGCTGCACCCAGATATAGAATTAATGAATACCAAGCATGCTAAAAAATATATAACTTAGTCACTCCGGACTCTAATGCTGCATTGAAATTTTCCACATCTCAACTCAAGTCCAAATCTATATTAACCTGCATTTTAACAACTCCATCTGTGGCTTCTACTTTTGAAATTTAACAGCTTAATTACACCAGGCCATGTATCACCTTCAATAATTCAATCCGGGTTGCTTTGCCTTGATAATTTGACAACATCTCCTAAAACACTTCTGTATTTAGCCATAAACTGACAAACAATATGCAATACCAGGTTAAGGAGCCCTTCCATATCAAACATATCTTCTTAGTCTAAGGAATAACTATCTCTTTTCTCAGATCCAGATGGGCATTTCAAGTCATCCCCTGTGTTACTAGTTGTGACATCATCACTGACTTAAATTCTGACTAACCTCATTCTCCTGGTTGAGAGGTCTCACTTGACCCGATTCCCACACGCATCCACTCCTCATCTCAGAGAATTTGCAATAGCCTCTCTTTCCATTTCAAGGAAATCAGACACGTCGATTCCTTATTAACCTCCTTAGATCACTTCCAGTAGCCTCTCTACTCCATTTCAAGGAAATCAACCTGTAATAAATACAGTAATAAGATCTTCATGGTGCACTCGATTAATTCTGCTAAAAATTTGAGCCACTGAATGAACCAACCATCAGTTACAAAATTACATCTCCCCCGTCTTCGAGTCAATTAGCATAATAACTTCCATATCAAGTCCACCACTACTTAAAGATTACATCTTCAAACTCCTCTACTCGCAAATTTTAGTTTGGTTGGCTATACCAGCTCCCATCAATAATCGCCTGATCCTTTTACTTAAGAGTACAACCTGCACAACCTCTAGTATTGAAAATTCATCATCTTCCACTATTAGATTGCATATCAATTATAAAATCATCACCAAGAAAAGGCACAGACATTATCAGAAACTTGATTAAAAATGTTAAAACATAAAAAGTCCTCCATAAAAAAAGTTACCTTTGAGCAGTATAAGTCAAATGATCCTCACTAACATACAAATTGAAGTGAAAAAACAACGAAGTTATATTTCCCCGGCTGAGACTCAACGAAATCTTCAAGATTCGAGTCAATGTCTTATCAGAATGACCATGCACGTACACATAAGGCTCCAATGGGATTTTGATGAAATTAGATTCCAACATGGACAAATCAAGTGTTTTCCACAGCCAAGGATCACAAGCAGCCAAACGCCACGCACTACAAACATGAACAATGCCTGAAGTTAATTCAAACACAGTCAATGACTGGAATATCTTCACCAAGATATCAATGTCCATCTCCTCCCATCTCCTCGTCACAGTTCCACCCTCTTCCATCTCACGAAACTCCATTGCAACATAACAAAAGAAAGACCTATACAAACAATGGGAATCGAGAAAACCACAAGAACTCAAGAATCAGTCCAAGAATCAATCTTTCAAATTCAAGAAACAAAAGGATTCACAATTCAAATACAAAGATCAATGAGCAAAAGATTTTGATAGCCCCCACATGCAGGATGCAATGATCTTGTCCAGATCAGAACACGCCCTCATCAACTAACAGTACAAACATTTTCTCAACATTAAAAACCAATGACCCTTTAGGATCCAAACTGGATCTGGGTTCTCAAGAAGCAAGCAGAAGGTGAAAAAAATACCTGAAAAAAATGAGTCTGTTAACGTTTGATTCTGGCCAGATTCTTGAAACAAGCAGTGGAAAGAATCAGATGGGAAGGGCTACAATTTTACCATAAAAGCCTTATGTGTATGTCTTAGCTTTGCCTTTTCTTTCTAACGAACTCTCTGCAAAATAATGGAACTATCCACGGGACATACACGCTTGCTTGGTGAGTGGTGACAGACCAATCCTGGTTTCAGTCAACTGATGGGGTTATTATAGTATTGTTATAGCTACTCACAATTTTGTTTTGCTTTGGTCCCTCAATTCTTTTTTATCTTGATGTCATCCTTCTTATGTTTGTTATAATGATGTTAAACTCCCAATGTTGAGTGTCATATGTCGGTAATATTATATTTTGTGTTTGGTGACAGAATTTGTTGATTGATTATTTAAAACCTATTAAGAGCGTGTTTGGTATTGCGGTTGCTGTTGTATTTGTGGTTTTAAAAAAGTTGTTTTAGAAAAAGTACTTTTAGTTGAGGTTGGGTTGGAAAAATATATGTTTGGTTAAAACTGTGGTTGAAATTGAGGTTGAACAAAAAGTAGTTTAATGTGTTTGGTTAAAAAAATGCTTTTCAAAGTGAGGTTATAAAATAATTAAAAAATATTTTTAATTTAAATATTGTAGATTTAACTATTATTATTACACCATGAAATAAATAATATTGAAGTTTTTCGAGTAAAACTCAATTTTTTTTAAAAAAATTTACAATTTCATTACGTACAAAATTCATTCGACAAGAACTACAATTTTCATGATTTTTTGAACGTGCAATAAAATTAGGTAAAATATTATCAGGAATAAAATTGAGATTACAATACGAGTAAATTTAATTCACCTTAAACTAATTTTTTAAAAAAACAATATTGTTCATGTTCACATGAATAATACGAGTGAAATCAATTAACTGCACTGTTTTTTTGAGAAAAAAAACTAAACTTTTCGCCATGTTTTTCATTAAAAAAAAAAAACTGTTCACTAAAATGAACAGTGCAACAGTGGAGCATGGCTCCACTGTAGAGCCATGCTCCACTGTTCTGCTTTTTTCCCTACGAGAAGCAGCAAAATGCTGCTTCTCGTACGGCTGACATTTTGATGGGTTCTACCATCAAAAAGCAATTTTTTCTTTTTAACCAAACGGCATTTGGTGTGGCTGCGGGTGAACCTCACCCGCAGCCACGTTACCAAACGCCCTCTAAATGGTACGGTCCTTACACTTGCAAGTTGCAAATTTATATCCTTACAATATATTTCACTTACATAAGAATGATACACTTACAAAGAAGAAGAAGAAGAAAAAGAAGAAGACACTATATCTAACTTGATTTCAATAATGTTTTCAAAATTAATAGCCTGGTATTATTTAAAAATAAATAGAGTTAGTTTTAAGAGGGTGAATTATAGTCTTGAAATCCGATCTGGTTTGGTAGGTTGACTTGTTGACTCGGGACCTGAACTAAACCAGGTTTTCTATAAAATCAAGCATGTAGTTGACCTAATCAAATCCAGATAACTTAATGGGTTAATCTATATCCCAAGGCTAGATTTAATCAATTTTATTTTTATTTTTTTAAAAAAAAACATCAATTCAAGTTTTGTTTTGTCCAAATGATGTTGTTGTCAATTTTTTATATATATATAAAAAACAAGTTAATTTGGGTTTGCTTGCTTACATATGAGTTTACCTATCCAATATAACTGCATTTATTTCCTGGAAAGTGGTTTCTGGAAATCACTTTCCAAACTTTCTTGTGTTTGTTTGTTATTAGGAAAGTTGATCAACGAAAAACACTTTCCAATTAAAGAAAAATTTGACTTGGTTTTTAAGAAAGTGTTTTCCTTTTATTTTGGGCAAAAAACACTTTCCGGAAGTTGTGAAAAATTTAGAAATATCATATTATTTGTTGATTATATCAAATTTGGTCCTCAAACTTTTGATTGCTATATATATTTTGTTTTGAATATTTGTTTTTTAATTTCATCGCTTAGAATTTAATTTTTATATTAATTTTGGTCCTTATTTTTATAATTATATTTGTTTTTCCCTTATCATTTTTTAATTGAAATTTTTTATCTATCAAATTTGGTCCCCATTCTTTTGATTGTTACTTGTTTTATTTGAAATAATTTATGAAATATTAATTATTATTATTTTAATTTCTTCATCTTTCAAATTTTTTATTTTTTATATTTGATCTCTATTATTTTGATTATTATTTATTTTATTTAAGATAATTTATGAAATTATTATTTTTTCAATTTCATTCTCATTTAAAAGATCTGTTCCTTATTATTTTAATAAACTTAAACAAAATAAAATATTAATAAGTTATTTTTCAGCTCATTTTCCATGACATAACTAAACACTGAAAATTGTTTTCCAATTTATTTTTAATTATACTACCAAATATAAAAAAAAAATTCACTTTTCTAGAATTTATTTTTCTAAAATTTATTTTTTTAAAAAAACTATTTTCTAGTAAATAAATAGTGCCTTTAAACAAGTCATCAGTCGGAGGTGAATTGAAACAAGATGAGTTGTTCGTTTTCCTGAAAATCCCTGTCTAGTACACCATCATTTACATTCGACAAAAAGGAACAAGGATTGATTGGATTACAAAATAAAAAGAATAAGAGGATGGTATTAGGAGGAAAAGAGTGAGGGAACCAAAATAAGATAAAATTGAAATTAGAGGGACCAAACAAAGACTATT
>Ga0325405_1003932_pt1 | contig 15254 bp, 7 predicted proteins | sample PopdelMetagenome_21_FD_205663 | JGI IMG/M metagenome (GOLD analysis project Ga0325405, IMG submission 205663) | Populus deltoides microbial communities from Bellville, Georgia, United States - Xylem-Control-R2 | ecosystem: Host-associated > Plants > Phyllosphere > Stem > Wood/Secondary xylem... | reverse complement strand
TCCTGAACTGCCAACCAGAGAAACACCTGAACTTTTGGAGGGGCCCCTTTAATCCAAACATTGGCTTCGAAGACTTTATCAGTCGCAGAGGAGGTATTGTCAATTAGGGTGCAACACGATTTAACTGAGAAGCTTCCATCAGAATTGCATGACCATATAAGTTTGTCATCTTTTCCTTGTCGAATTATCGTTGGCTCCAGCATTGAGAGCAAATGATGATATTGTTGCTCTTCATAAGATAAGAGCTTCCTACGCCAAACCAAATTCCATCGCCATTGATCATTCACCCATTGACCCATCCCATTAACCAAACCATTCCGAAAAGTAGAAATTTGGTAAAGCTTAGGGAAAATGCTACGTAAAGCATTTTATTTTGGTTCTCAAAGTTTTATTTTGTATAATTTGATCCTAATTAAATTCCAATTGCTTATGAATGCTTAGTCAATGATGAAACTGAAAGAAAGTGGACTGAACTGAAGCAGATGCCAAACATGGATGGTGTGCCAAAGATTGCATGTAAAATTCACTTAGGTCCTCGATCTTTAAAAATAATGCAGTATATATCATTTAGGTCCCTTTGTTTTTTCAAAAAAATAAATTTTCGTACACAAGTTCATTTGTGTTATTTTTTAATTCTTAGTTAGATAGAGGAGAGAGAGAGGGTCGCCAAATTTCGACAGGGAGAGAGAAATTCATCGTTAATTCAATTTCTAGCCATTAAAATGGATTTTCTTGGTGTCCACAGTTTCCATGAGATGAGAGAGACTTTATGGCTATCGTTTAGAGCCTCGATATTGCATGAAAAATTAAATTTGAGCCAAGAAAGCCAACATTAAACCGGTTTGATTTCAGTTTTTTGGATTTTTTTTGGGTATTTAGAGTTGATGGAATGATTTGTAGGTGTCTTTTAGTTGTTTTTGAGTTAAAATAGCCCGAAAATTGTGTTTTTTGGGCAAAAGACAAGCTACCCTGATTTTTTCGGTCACCATTGTAGTGACCAAAATTTGGGTTTGTAGATGACACAACGTCTGCCACATTGCCCGCTTATATATTTCAAAAAAAAAAGGCACAGATGACACTTTAAAAAATAAAAAAAATAAAAATAAGCTCAAGCCCGTCAGCCTTCCTAGGCTCTTCATTTCACTAGTCCTGCGAGTCTGGGTCTTTTTGGCTTTTTTTTTTAATAAAAGTTAAATATAAATTTAAAGGAAGAAATATTGAATATAGTTGAGTTCATGGTCTAAATCACAAGTTTAACAAGTTAAGCCACAATAACCGGACAATTATTGTTTTCTAATATTATTTTTTATTTATTGATATCTTTTTAAAAAATTCATGTTTCGATTAATATCCCTCGTTGATATTGTTTTTTTCTTATTTAACGTTTTTTTATAGAGATTGATTTTTGATAGTGTTGTGTGTATTTAATTTTTGAAAAAATTATTTTGATTCATAAATAATTTTATTTTTAATATTTTTGTATACGAGAACTTTATTTTTAAAAATAAAAAATGTTTATTTTTCAGATAATATTTATGATATGTGTAACCTTATATGATATTGTTTTTCACTTTTATTTTATTTAATCAATTTAATATATGTGTTTATTTTTAATATCATTTCATTGAATAAAAAATGAATTTTAATAAACAAATTTAATAAACATAATTGAATAAATGTTTTATTTATTAACACATTTTATTTTTCTATTTTATTTTTAGTTATCGTTAATACCTTTTTTTATGTTCAATACCATACATAATTCTCGATTTATTTGATTATATATATATATATATATATATATGCATAAACTTTTCAATTTACACTTTAAATTATTTTCATGTAAAAAAATACATTGAAAAAACTACATGTACAAAACTTTTGTAAGAGGAAAAAATATTTAGCCTGCAATGTGTTATCTAATTTTTTTTTTTCAAAAAACATTGATCGAGTGGACAACATGATGCAACAAAAATAAAAGCCCTAGCAAGCCCGTGCGTGGGCCCTAACAACATGGGTCAGGCCCAACAACATTTGGCCTTTTCTTTTCTTTCTATTTTTTGGTTTCTATATATTTTTTTAACAAATTAATGCTTCTTGATATATGTTTTTTTTCAAATAGTTTTTATTTATATTTAAATTGATACCCCTTCTCTCTTTTATTTTGTTTAGAGAGCCTATTTGAAATTACGATTATTTTTTAATTATGCATTTAAGTTTTTAAAAGATTTTTCTGATTCAACTATTTTTTTTAATCTTTTGTATGGATGAACTATATTTTTAAAAATAAAAAAAATTATTTTCAAATAATATTTCTAATATATGCAGCCTTGCATGATATTTTTTTTTTCTTTTATTTTATTCAATCAATTTAATATATGTGTTTATTTCTATTATCGTTTCATTGGATGAAAAAATTATTTTAATAAAAAAAATTAACAAACACAACAAGATAAATATCTCATCTTATGATATTAAATATTGTGATCTACATTTGTTTCTTGATTTTTTCAGTTTTATTTTTAATTATCATTTATGGTTTTTTTATTTATTAATACACATATTTTTTTATTTATTTAATTTTATATATATATACCTTTTTTATTTTTTTAATAGTAAAAGCATGGCCAAAAAGCCTGTGTAATTTTTTTTTTATTTATTGAGAAAGCAATCTGACTAGTGTCAACGAAGTAACAGTAATATTCTCAAACCTGATATAAAGAAAAATTCCCACTCATTAGCATGATCTCATGGTGATTCCTTAGGTTTGAAATGGCACAGAACTTCCAACTATTCATTTATTCACACTGATTTAGCGGTATCATTGATCTAAATCCAGTCACAGAGACATGTCAACTTTCTGATGCATTTTATTTTTATATTTTAAAAACATCTGTTATAAAAAAATTTAAGAATCAAATTAAATCTCAATAGGGAGTAATGGAGAGGCAGGCAAGCAAGCATTAGCAGCTCTCGCCCTTCTACCTCCTTGGCTAGGCAAACTAGCGGTGGCCATTTCAATGCGCTGCTTCGTACAGAGCTGGCATCCCAGACTCTCTGGGAGGGAAATCTCACTCAGACAACCGGTGACACCCCACCGACACAAACAAAGAACATGGTATCATATCAAACTCAAAAACTTGAGAAACTTGAAGAAATTTAGAATCATGATTCATCCATGGCAACTGATCTAAAGACTAGAGCCATTTTAGTTATCAAGAAATCCTCAAGTTGAATGGGTTGTATGGAATGCTCACAGGTATGTTGACATGACATAATACAGAATCCTTTCCTCCCTTTTAAATCTGGGAAGATTTAACTTGATTAAAGGCCAGAAACTTTATATTTATTGTAAGAATGCAACCATGGAAAAAAGACCATCATGCATGCTACAGCCAGCAAATTAAAACGGTAAGAAGACAGCTATTAAAGCGCAACAACTCTAGGCAATTGAATGAGCCAAGTTCCACAAAATCAAGAATTGATTATATGACCACACTAATGTCAAAAACCCTAGGAACATAAAATTGTTTATGGAAAACTCATTGGTATGCAAACAGGGAAAAAAATCACCTCCAAGGTTACATGGACACCTTGCAATGCAAACATCTGCAGAGGAACACTGCTGTTTATCCTCCAGCTGAGAGAAGAACCCCCACCCCAGTTCATGATGATTAATAAGAACACAAGGAGGTTATTCATCGATGCCATTGCACGCTAAAGAAACATCAGTCTATATCACTTCCATCATACTTTATTTACCTCCTCACTCTTATCAGCTTCATTAACATTATCAGTGTTTGAATTCTGAACCTTCTTGTCATCTCCTTCCGCTGCATCTCCGTTGGAGCAATGGTTCTTCAGAACCATTGAAATGTCACCTTCAGAGGCTCCAGCAAGCCTAAAGCGCTCAACTGCAGCATCGAGTTTTCTTTTCCAATCATCCATTCCTAATTTGCATTCAACTTGGGATCGCTCAAAAAGCATGTTGCCCCAGAAGAGATGTATCTGTGATCTCATTACTGATGCTTGTTCAGCTGCTTCCTCTGGTGAAATCTCACCCTGAGCACCACATTCAGAGGACTCGCCCTCAACATTACTTCCTTGTTTCTTCCTTCTTCTCAACATTTCATCTTTCTTGCTTGCATTTGGATCTTTTAGCTCATTTGCTTTCTGTTCCTCCATCTTCTCCCACATCTCAGTAGCCACTTTCATCTTCTCATCTGCACTGTCAAAGAGTTTAAGCGTTTCCGCAGAGTCCCAGCTCGAAAGATCTATTTTCTTAGCAAGCACAAATGACCAATGAAGCTTGGCCATTTCAAATTGCTGCTGCCCCAGCGCCAGCAAACCCTCATAGAAATCTGGCTTGATCAACAGCGCTTCCTCATACTTTTCTCTGGCCAAAGAATATTTATCCTTAACCCATTCATAAGCTGTTTGAAGCTGTGCAGACACAACCTCCTTTCCAGCGGACTCATCTAAGGGTATGCGTTTCCTTGCTGCACACATATGGACATTTCCCCAATTGAAAAAAGCCAAAGCAGCCACCTCCTGGAATTTTGAGGCAGCCTTGTCGAAAAGGCTTTGAGCTTCTTCACTTGTTACTGTTTCCTCGAGAGCCTCTGAACACAGCTCCATCCCAATCTCATGCAAGTCAATATGAGCATCTGTATCAATACCAACATGGGTGCGAAATAACTGAGCAAACTCAAACAACCAATCATCCATCTCTACTTCCCTGCTTTCAGGATCTCCTGAGGCTTCTAGTTTCTCCTTTGTAGTTTCTTTCTCTGCCTTATTAATTTCAGTATCAATCACTTCTGACACAGATTCACCGAGTGATGAATGAGACCCACTTTCATCTCCTTTGTTCTCCTCGCTCTCAAGAGGCTTCTCCTCCTCCTCCTCCTCCTCCTCCTCTTCCACTAAAGGTGGCTCTTGCTCTGGACTCACCTCAACAACATGCAATCTCAGCATCCCAACCGAATCAGTTTTATCCGTACCAGGCTCCTTTACCAAAAGGCTGTCTACAGAGGACTCTGCTAGTCTGAGTTCGGTTGTGCATGTTATAGTCACCAAATCACCATCAGTATCTTTATATTTAATCAAAACTGACTTGGATGACGAAAAACGGTTGCTCACTATCTCCCTTAATACTTTAAAGGCACAATTAACTGGCATCTGTGCTAGCCTTATGTCATGGTCATAGACAAGTTTCAATGGTCTTAATCGAACTGGCACCTCTGAAACCTGTCTAGGCAGTGACACTGAGGAAGAAAAGGATCCCTTTCCCTGTCTATCCTTTCCTGGATTGGCAGAAGCTTTTGAAGAACCACTTGAAGGCTTCAACACAAGCTTGGGCAACTGGTTTTTGGTCTCAGGACCATTTTCACCTACCGAATTCATCAGAGGCTTTTCCATCTTATTAATAGGTGATAAAAGGGATACCCCAGATGGTGCAGCAGCCTTCTTTGATACCGGTCGGGCTGGTAAACAAGGCCCAAGACCAGCAATTGGAGCACCACGCACTGCAGATGCCCCTAAGGCAGCAGGGGATGGGCGACTCTGGAGGTCCTGCTGAGCCTCTTGGCGAGGACCAAATGCAGTTCTTAATCTCCGAGCAATATCCAATGCATCACGGTGATTCGGATCAGCTCCTAACAAAACCTGAACATCCTGCATAGCCATTTCATACTTACCAATAGCCTCGTATGCCCGAGCCCTCCTAAGAAGAGCCCTGACAAACTGAGGCTGCACTTGAAGTGCCATAGTACACTCAGTAATAACAGTCTCATAATCAATAGGCTTCATTTGCATCAAGCAAGCAGCCCTGTTGCTATGAAATACAGCACGGTCAGGGTGTGTTTTGGGAGTCAAGCGAAGAGCATTGTCATATTGATCGAGAGCACCTGCAAAGTCCTTATTTTGAAACCTCTTGTTCCCTTCTTCTTTAAGCTCATGGGCTCTCTTCAAAAATATTAAAGAGTTTAAATCAATTCCCCCATTAGCATTTGGGGTTGCTACTGAGTTTGCATTACCATTATTTCCCCCTTTTAATGCTTGGTTAGCACCAGCACCACTTCCCTTCTTTTTCCTACCTCCAGATTTCCCCATAGTTATTCCTTCTCTAACTCACAAAATCTCAAAAACCCAAATTGATAAATACTTATTTGATCTTAAATTCAATCAAAATAACATTGAAAGCTACAATCTTTGCGCTCTAATTATAAAGGAACATAAAGAAAAGAGTACTTACAGTTATTGAAAAGCTTAAAGTTTAAACCTTTATAGCTTGAAAGGGCTCAAAAGAGCTGAATTTGAGAGGAATTTGAAGAACTGTAGAGTATGAGTTCAATCCAGTGGCGGATATGGGGTTTTGGGGACCTTGGAAAGAAACCCTATAAGATGTTGGTAGGGATCATTTTAAAAGTTAAAACAATATTGGGGCAATCATCTAATATGGAATCTGTTGTAAGGTCATTATCAACCGTTGGATCTAATGACCTTGGAGGAAAAAAAATCTCTTGACTTTTGGATTGGCAACCCAATTGGATCATGCGTGGGCCCAAGGATCTTGTCAAGTGGGAGATAGGTTAATTTGCTAAAGGGTGATATGGTCATTTAACTAGTCGACAGGCTTCTAGGGTTTTTATTATTACCTTACAAGAGCCTCTGTAAACATCTATCTTGCTTGCTTGCAGGCTTTAGGAGCTATTGCTGTCCCTTCAAGATTCATGATTTTTTCTCTTTTTTTTTCCTTTTTTTTGGTGGCCCATGTTTTAATGAGGCTTGTTGATTTTGAATGTAAAGCAATGATATTTAACATCAAAACATCATTTTTATATCCTGTGTCCTGTACTTTAACGGGCTCTGGTCTCTTTGTTGTTTTTGTTCACAGCAATGTTTTTATCAAAAAAAGCTTAAGATTTCTGGTCTGAATTTCAATGGGTTGTGTTTCTTTCCCCTAAAGAAATGATCTTTAGCAACAAAACCTCAGTTCTGTTAAGGAATAGGAGAGACAGATTCCTTGGTGTCTCTTTTGCTCGGAAGAACAGAGGCAGAACAAATGCAATGGCTGAGATATCGTTTCAGTCGTCATTCTTTGATTGACAATTCGATTGTTGCTCGCCAACATTTTCTTTAACTTTACATATATATATAGAGGTTAATAATCATCTGTGAGGATTTCTTTTATTCACTGATGTGATCTTTTGTATTTGATTCGGTTTCTATTTCTTGTACTTGAAGAGAATATGCATGTGCTATTGTGAAGTGCAATGCTACTATTTCTGCTAATTTAGTGCCTTGGCTATGCAAGGAATCAGAATCACTTGAACTGGATGCTGTGACTGGATATGCTAACATAGAGGCCAGAACTCGTCTTCACCTTTTCTTGATTCAAAGTAATGATAAAGCTAGTTTCTAACAATAACGGGACATAAGTAGTAAAAACTCTTGCAACAAAAAACTCAGAAGACCAATGTAATGCTACTAATTTGCTCAGGACTCTGCAAACTATATGAAAAAAAGTGGATTGCAAGTTCAACTTGGTTGACATTTGCATCAAGTACAGAACAAGACATCTTGACCTTTATATTCTTAAACAACAGAGGAACCATGTTGATGCCAGAGGATAAATGCCCAGAAAACAAGAAGGGCATCACATGTTTGTGATAATTATTGATGAAAAACAGGGAAACAGAGTTTTATAACTCCTGCCGATGTACCCGCTGGTCCACTCAAAATAGGGTGTTAAAAGAACGAAGAAGAATAAGAGCAATAGGAATACTAGTAGCCTCTAACTTCTATACCCCACTAAAATTGTCTCCATTTCTGGACTCTCCAATCTCTTTCAGGCAGTGTTTGAGTTTCTTTCACTAGGCTTGTACATTCACTTATCTGCTTGAACAAGGAAAGGACAAAGGTAAATTCTTCAAGCTTGAAATGTCAAACAGCTCCATAAACCTCTGATCTGATACTCTAGCTTTGGCTGCTGCAAACCTCTGGTACTCATCAAATATAGATGACAGGCACCATCTTTGCAATTTTCTCAAACATCCCACCAGACATCCAGTTCGGTGCTGGACATACACCAAAGATCCAACAATCAACACAAGCACTAGCATTTTTTCTTTATTCTAAAAAAGCAGAGAAATACAATTACCTTTCCTCGCTTGCAGTGGATTAAAATGGGGTGATTCCTTACATCTGGCATGGGGAAAGAAGAACGTGAGAACATTGTTAAACAAGAAACTTACAAACTGACAAGTCTAAGAAGTTGGAAGCGTTCAAGATACCAAGGAGTACTTTCAATGCTTCACGGATTGTTTCCTCTGGGATGTTTACAAAAGGCTCCTGTCCAGTCCACATTATCAAATCAATTACTTTCAATTTGCAAACAACAATATTGTTTCAAATGCAAAAGAGCTTCATTCACTCCGACAAACACCAAAATAAAAATTCCTATCTTCTTCCTATAGTCCCATAATTTCCAACTCCATGAGCAAAAACACCCCAATCAATTCAAGCCCCATTAATTGAATGATCAACACAACATTTCCCTCCTAGAACTCTCTAATGAAATTACATTTTTTATGTCACATTCAGAAGCATCCTCAGACTAGCTTTCGCACAACGAGATTAAGTTAATAGAAACTAGAGAATTATTACATTAACATGAAATTATGGAGTACCAAAGTTCAAAAATCTCACACATTTATGATTGATTGATTGATTAATCAATCATTTAAAAATCCCAAGTCATAATTATTCTTAAAATTTAATAAAATAAAATACTTACAGCACAAAAAGAAAAAATACCTTGCACATCTCCATGCCAAACTGAAAAAGCTGAACTCCATTATCCTTCAAAAAATCACTATTTGCTTCTGGATATGGTTCAGGGCACAAATATCTAGAAAAAAGAAGCCATTAAAATTAAAAATAAATAAAACCCATTCATCCTAATAATAACAATAGCAATAATGAAATAAAATAAGGACAGAAATGGTAACCGATCCTTACAGAATGGAACGAAGACTTAGAGACTGCAAGAAGGTGAAGTTAGCAATATCAGGGAAACCCGACCTGAATATTCCATTATCCACCATCGCAAAATTCAACGGTGGCACAAACAGCTCTTCCTCTCCCTCCCTCTCCCTCTCCCTCTCCCTCTCCTCTCCGATCGCCACCTTAGCCGGCGGACTATATCTATAATATTCCGACAACCCCTCAATTACAGTCCCACTCTCTCCTACTAAATCACTACTGCCATCAACTTTCATTTCTTGCTTTCGCGCCAAGAAAGAAGGGGTTTTTAAAATAAAAATTAGGAGGAGAGACAGGGAGAATCTTAAAGAAAGGATTTTTTTTGGATTGAATCTGCAAAGATGGATTTTTTTCCTTTTCCTTAAAAAGAGGGATCGAGGAAGACAGGAGTGCGCCCCTCATCATTGAGATATTTTTCTATTTAGATTGTGTTTGGAATGCGGTGAAAAATTTTAAAACAAATGTTAAAAAAGTAAAATTTAATCGAGTTCAAAGTTCAAACACCATAAAATTTCTTGATTATGATGTTATATTTAAATTTACAGAAGTAATTTTTCACCTGGTATCAAATATAATGTCTACGCATTAAATAAAAGTTTGAATTTTAAGGTCCATTGATGTTGACATGAGTTTCATATATTTGCTTTTCTTTTTTTATAAAAATACCTTTTGCATTCCTCCATTTTAAAAATGTAATGATAAATGAGTTTGTTTTGATTTTTTTTTTAGTTTTTAAATAATAAATTTGGAATTAGTACTTAATTAAAATATGACCATATTATATGGTAGGTAAATTTGCTACAGAAAGTTAACTTGAAAATTCTCTTCCTATAAACTTAAATTATATAAAAAGTATTATCATGATTTAAATATTGTTAGTGATCTAAAAAAGCATTTATAAACACATAGATAATATTCCATTATTGTCTTGTGTTAAAAAAAATAGATATAATCTTTGCCGCGGGTAGAGAAATATTTTAAAAAAAAACAAATGTAACGGTTTATTGGTTTTTTTATAACAAACTTTTATTTTAGCAAAATAAAATGAATATATAATTTATCTAATATTTTTTTTACAGTAAATGAAAAATAAATATTGATATGTGAAAATAAAAATAAAAAATCATTATAATAAAGAGAGAAATAAAACCAGCATTCGGGACCCCATTGGATATAACAAGTTCTTATATAAAAAATTATTTTTCATCTAAACACATGCCAACCAGATGCATGAGATTTGTTTTATACCAAACAATAATTTGCTTATTTCAAAAAAAAAATGTTCAAGGGTGGTGCACCGGCCTTAAGCAAGCAAGAAAAAAAAAACTTTAAAAAACAAGCAAATAATAAAATAATTACTTAATTTTTTTTAATTTTAAGGGGTTGAAAATACATCAAATTAATTTATTTTTTTAAAATAGGCCATATATTAAATTAAATAATATTATAATAAAAAACCACCACAAAAAAGCTAATAAAGATTTTCAAAAAAAATTAAAGGATGAAATCATAAAAAGAATAAAAAAAACAAGTGCAAGCATACTAGCCTGCCCAATCCAAGTTGGCATGGTAAAGTTGTGACTCGAGTCATGAGGTTGGGTTATCTTCAAATAAAACAAATTAAAAAAAAAAACTAAAGATCTTGATTCTCAATAAAACAAATATTGAATAATAAAATTGAAAAAGAAAATGAGTTTAAAAAAAAAAGTTCAATGTCAATTTCGGTCATGAGATCAAATCTGAAATAAAAATCAAATTAAATTAAGACCAATGAAATATTAAAGGATAAAACCAAAAAAATTAAAAAGGGATGGAAAGAAAAAGACAATTAAAAGAATGAAGATTAAATTCAACATAAAATAAATAAATAAAATGATGAGGGATGAAATTAAAAAATAAAAGTAAATTGAAAAAATGATATAAAAAAGCAATTAAAAGAATGAGGACTGAATCGAATGTAAAAGTCAAATTAAATTAAAACTAAAGGAATGAAAGTGTAAAGGAAAAATAGTAATTAAAAGAATGAGGACCTATTTGATATATAAATTAAATTAAATTAAATTTAAAGGAACAAGTTAAAAGAATGATGGTCAAATCTAATATAAAAAATCAAATTAAATTAAATTTTAAAGGATGAAATTGAAAAATAAAATAGCAATTGAAAGAATGAGAACTAAATCTAATATAAAAATCAAAATAAATTAAATTGCAAGGGATGAAATTAAAAAAATAAAATAACAATTAAAAAAATAAAATAACAATTAAAAAAATAAGAATTAAATATAAAATTAAATCAAATCAAATTTAATTTCAAGGGGTTTTCACAGTTTCTCAATATTCTTACACCAAATACATCAATTAACCAATCAATTTCAAAATCATTATTCCCAACAAAATCATCTAAAATTCAATCAATTAAATAATTACCCATAACAATTTACCTATAACATTTCAATCAACTCATCAATTAAACACAAAACATATTCTTCAAAACCCTAACCTTCTACAAATTCAAAATCTCAACTAATAACAACCCTTATACCTATTAAAACACAAACCTTACCTTAACAACTTATTTCTTTTAATTCTTGTCCTTCTTCTCTTTTCTTTCTCTCCTCCCGGTTCTCTCTCTAATTTTAGATCTCTATTTTTTTTTCTTTTCACTTCCTAGTTATATTTATTAATTCATATGCAATTACCTAAATACCTCTAATTCCTTTATACTTAATATATACCTTTTTCCAATCAATTCTTTCTCTTTTATATTAAAATATTAGAAAAAATTTTAAACAATCAAAAATTAATTAAAATAATGAGTACTATAACTCAAATAAAAACAAAATGGGATGCCACACTTTAAATTTTGTTTGGGAAACGCGCATCCTAAGATCACGAGAGAGAAAAGAGATGGGGAATAAAAGATCCTATCGTTGCCAAACTGTAGAGTAACATGATACACATGCCATCTCAATGAAAGCGCCGTCATGCGACGATGCTGGTGACATGATGATCATGTGTTTTTTGCTGTTGGAGGGGGGAGAAAGCGCCGCTTAAGGGTGTATTTGGTTTAGCTTTTGTGGTTGAGATTGTGGTTGGGTACAATCCAATTATGCACAAAACTCAACTACAAAAGCTAATATTTCTTGCTTTTCATAGCTTTTTGGTGGGTCCCACACCCAAACCTCAACCTCCACCTCTAACCCAAACACCTTCTCAGAATGTGGCAGCCCTCCCCCAAGCGCAAACATATGTTTTTCAACCCACAATAACTCTTTTTTTATATCCCAAAAGACAGAACTAACATTCATCATTCACATTGTATATGATGAAAAAACCAAGGCAAAAGGTCTGAAAAGCCCTTAGATAGTAGTTTAAAATTTGTTGGTTAGAAGGGTATGTTAGTATTTACAATGTGAAATAAAAAGGAAATGATAAAAAAACCCTTTCATGGCAATTATTTATATACTTTATTTTAAGGGTACTACAATATTTTTAATGTTTAATTTTTTGTGTGAAAAGAATAACCCAAAATATGTGTTTTTTTAAAAAGATAATATTACCCTCAAAACCAAGGTAATTGTTTTTTGAGTGGAGATGCAAAATGATTATTTCGTAGCAATTTCTATTAATATATATGATCTTGCGTTATAGTGAAAAAGTCACGTCCAACACGAGAGTGTTTGAATGGGAGGTAGCTTATGCTTTTTTGAATAAAAAACATGTTTTTATAGCTTTTAAAGATATAATTTATACTTAAAAAGATATTGTAACTTTAATAAAAAACCACCACACCTCCAAGCCAAACACACTTAAAACTCACCGAAAACGCAAAACTCACCGAAAACGCACTGAAAGCAAAAACTTTCTTTCTGATATATACACGAGATTCACAGAAGAAAGAATCATAGAGGGGAAATTCAAATTCAAATTCAAATTCAAATTCATGAGATATGTACTACCTAAAGGAAAAGCTCTGTAAAGGCACGAACAAGGATCACCACACAAAGACACAATCTGACAAGATTGCTGATTATTGCAGCACTTGTTACAATCTGAATGGCCCACCATCTTTTATTGTCGAAAATACAAAAGCAATATCGGCAGCTTAACGAGAAAAACACATGAATCTAGTTTCAAGTTTTACTAATTCTTCAGGAACAGTAAATTTAAACATAAGCTTAAATGACAATATGACACTCCATTCCTCATCAATATGATGCATCAATGACTCGCAACCTGCAATCAAGAGTAATTCATCCAGTGTTTAGAATTTTTTATTTTTTGGCAAATGTCTACTTAGTTCAGAAAGCTTGACAAACTTTGAAGCTATATTTTTAATTGCCTTCTAAAATTTTATTCATCAAGAAAAATTTCTTTGTATTCTTCAAGAAAAGAAGATAAAAGGAATTTTTACCTGGAGATAATAACTTACATGCAGCATTCACCAGCATCTACTTCATCACCAACTTTGAAGACCCCTCTGGCCTTGGTTGAACCATCTCTCTTTGTTTCCTGCTAGCCTTATGAGATCAGCAAACCATTTGATTCTCATCTCACTTAATATTGTGTATCCTACAGAGAAACCAATTACTATTCCACTTGCATATCCGATCCCCACAATTTTCCAGTCAAGTATATACTCTGTCCATGAATCCTCGTGGTCGGCTGGAGGAGTAGCAGGTTCATTCACTTCAGGATTGCATTTCCTTGTCAAAGGAGGTCCGCATAGCCTTGGGTTCCCCTCATAAGAAGAATTGGGAAATGTAAGAAATTGGTTGCCTTGTGGTATCCTTCCTTCGAGATGGTTATATGACAGATTCATTACAGCAAGGAATGTCAACCTTGAAAGTTGAGGAGGAATCTCCCCTGAGAGGAGGTTGCTTGACAGGTCCAAGGACTCCAGCTCTGTCAGGTCACTCAATGATGACGGGATTTGACCAAGGAAGTTATTATGAGACAAGTTGAGGACGATGAGTGATTTGAGAATCCTTATCTCTTCAGGAATTTCTCCATGGAAACTATTGTTGGAGAGATCAAGACATGTGAACTCATTGGAGTTTATTATTCTATCCATATGCATTTTCCGCCCCTTGTTCGTAATAGTCACCGACTCCTTGTAGTATCCATTGATATTGTAGTTATCTCCAACATACCTTGCCCTCGACTCATTTTTGGAGGTCAACTGCATCCCCCCTAAACTTTGAACGAATTCCTTCAAGAGATTGCCAGTGAACTCATTGGAAGACAGGTCCATAACATGCATCATTGGCCAAGTAGTCGCAGTACCACGATTTCCAATTGGACCATAAAATTTATTTGCTTGGAGTACCAGAATTTTGAGTGCAGGCAGCTTCTCCAACCATAATGGAAATGTGTCACGTATCATGTTGCCTCCAAGATCCAAAACCTCTAGCTTTGAACAATTGGCTAAGGAGCGCGGCAACTTCCCTTCCACTTTATTGTCACTGATTTTAACAGACAGCAGATTACTTGCTATCGCATAACTTGAAATGGAATCGAAGTTATTTCCTTGTAGATTCAGCACCGTGAGGGTAGGAACTTTTCCCAAACAATCAGGGATTTGACTTCTAAGGTGGTTATGGGACATGTCAAGCAAAGAGAGTTGACTGCAATTGCATATAGCTTTTGGGAATGAACCGGGCAATTGATTGGCATGAAGATCAAGAGTAATAAGAGTATCTGAGTAGGGGAGGGAGATGGGATTGGAGAACTGGTCTAAAAAATCAAAATTGTTGCAAGAAAGGTTTAGATATGTTAGACTCATGTTCCATATCCACTTGGGTATTTGACCACCGAGTTTGTTGTCTGAAAGGTCAAGATATAGTAGATTCTCTTGGTTCTTTATAAACTCTGGAAAGCTACCTGTTACGTTACAGGATGACATTCCCAAATTCTCAAACGTCATGGGAAAGGAAGAAACTCCATCTTCATTGTAGGTTGGTGTGCTATGGTTTACCTTGACAAAAGGAGGAATTTTTGGAAAATCAAGAGGATTGCGGGAAAGGTATAATGTGGTGAGAGTTGTTTTCCAAATCCAACTGGGCACATAACCTTGAATTTGTTGGTGGGAGAGACCACTGGTGGTGGTTTTGAAACACTCGGAGGGGATAAAACACACTGTTTTATTTCAAGAAACAAGAAGCTTACAATACTGAAAAGCTTAACAATACACGCCCTCTCTTTCT
>Ga0325405_1003931_pt1 | contig 15257 bp, 17 predicted proteins | sample PopdelMetagenome_21_FD_205663 | JGI IMG/M metagenome (GOLD analysis project Ga0325405, IMG submission 205663) | Populus deltoides microbial communities from Bellville, Georgia, United States - Xylem-Control-R2 | ecosystem: Host-associated > Plants > Phyllosphere > Stem > Wood/Secondary xylem... | reverse complement strand
AATTTTATCACTATGTACACAATGGTCCTTTACTTTAATTTCTTGCTATTTTAACCCGAATCAGCCCCAAACTTTGATATTTCTTCAATTAAGCCCCTGATTTCATTAATTAAACTAATTTCAAGTTTAATTAAGTCCCCATACTTATCAATTATTCAATTAAGCTATTAATTTGATAAATTAAACTAATAAAAAATTTAATTAAGTCTTCAAACTTCCAATTTATATTGTCTTGACTTAAATTTCAATTACTCTTCATTCATTTCATTTTGTTTTTCTTTTTTCATCGTCCTTTTTTTTATTTTTTTCATCATCACTTTTTTCATTTTTTTTTCCATCATCTTTTTTTTATTATCATTTTTATTATTTTTTTAAAATAAAAAAAATAAAAAATTAGATTATGACAATGAACAAGCGATCAACCGGCTGGATATCACCATGCGGTCAATCGAGTCAAGTTAAATTCGAGGATTTGATAGTTTGAACCTAATAGATCTTGAATTGATATCAATCCTATATGCATATATAATGAAGTGTATGAGTTCATTTTAATTGTACTATTAATATAAGATATAAAGATTTAAATAAACAGTAAAAATGAACACTTAATTCTAAATCTTCACTTTGAAAATATCTTCTAAGAAATAAAAATAATATTTATCTATTGTATTACTTTTTAAAAAATAGAAAACATTTCAAAATACTAACCTATTAATTATTATTTCATATTATAGTTTTATAATTACTATTAAATTAATGTTTTATTTGAATTAAATATTCAAGTGATCATTTATAAAATGATCTCAACTTAGTGCATATTACTGGCTATATATATATATATATATATATATATATCAATTTCAATACATATTACCTCATGAAAAATAAAAAGGTTTCATTATATTTTTTCTCTTATATAAATGATTCAAATAAGAAAATATGAAAATCAATATCCTTTGATTTGATAAACAATTCGAGGGGCTTAATTTTTAATTGTTAAGGGGCATAATCATGAAAACATGTTCTCTTTGTCTCTAATAACTTTATTTTTGCTATTTAAAAATGGTAAAAAAATGCTATCTTTTTTTATAACAATAATACAGACTATTAAAAAAGAAAAATATTTCATCACATAAATAGTTATGTATGAATAATATAAATGCTGTCAAAAAATTGATGTACGAAACGCACAATCGCCCACTGGATCTACTTGTCATTCAGCAATATTATTAAAACATCTGTGTGGAATCTCGATGTTCAATGTTTGTGACTGTCTCCACCCTTTCCCTTTTTTTTCACATGTTTCTAGGAGAATTGAATAAATTGGCATATTTTTTATTCTTTCCATACGCCAATATGCTGTCATGTTTCTATCGAGATTCCTTTACTTTAATGTTGTAAAAAATGATATGAATCGGAAAATGTACAAAAAAGAATATCATTCTCAATTAAAACATTCAAAGGTCATTAATTAAATTTTATGTTTAATTTTATTAATCTAATTAGAAAAAATAAAAGTAATGATATTCTAAGCTCATTAAAACATTGATACGATGTCAAATATTTATCCCAATCGAAACATTCAAATGATTGACTGAACCACATAACTGGTTTTATATTAAATCTCTGCATCTAATTACCATTATCTAGGGTTCAACTCAGTAATTGAAACCTCATTTTTGGACAAAGGGATAGCTACAGATTCAGATAGCGAGGACTCAGTCACCCTTGAATTATGCCCCATTGAGGATGACAGATCTGATTGATATGTGCTGCTGTTCATAAAAAATGCAGGTTGAGAAGGTATTTGCAATGTGAGGGAAGAGCTGCTTAGCATGAGAACTACTGAAGCCATTGTCGGCCTTTCAGCTACATTTTCTTGAACGCAGAGTAACCCAATGTGGATGCATCTCATCATTTCTGTTGCTGAGCCACTACTCAAAACGGGATCTATCATATCTTGAGCAGTCCCTTCCCTCCAGTTTCTCCATGCCTACAAAATTTATCCAAAGTGAATTCACAATATTGAAGGGCTTGCGGATATCCCTATAAAGCCTTAAATAACGTGTTTGATTTGTGGATTGTTCTATACTTACATGGCTCAAAAGGTGCTCTATGTCATTTCCATTGCGAAAACTATTTTTTTTACCAGTCACAATCTCCAAAACTAGCACGCCGAAACTAAATACGTCTGACTTGACCGAGAAGTGTCCTTGCATTGCATATTCTGGAGCCATATAGCCACTGTTTATCATCAACGAAAAGTTCAATATTATTAGATTCGACAATGTTAACAATGTTTAACATCTTTTATATTGTTGGGATTTTTCATTTCTTCTTCTTTGATACAATGCAATAAAGGATGAGCTTAATAAATGGTAATTATGCTGTTCATCATGTTCAGATACTTACTAGGTTCCCACGATTCTACTTGTATTGCCTTGAGTTTGATCCACTACGAACAACCTCGCCATGCCAAAATCTGAAATTTTCGGATTCATCTCTTCATCTAACAAAATGTTGCTGGCTTTGAGGTCACGATGAATGATTCGAAGTCGAGAATCCTCGTGAAGGTAAAGGAGCCCTCGAGCAATTCCTCCAATAATCTTGTAACGTCTTTCCCAGTTCAAATGCACACGCTTGATTGGATCTACATTTCAAGGAATCGCATGGCTCAATTTACTCAAGGGAAAGAGGACGAGAAATATTCATTTGTGCTTCTTATTTCGAAGGAGACTCAATTGCTTATATATAATACAATTGTAAATTAGCTGGTTCCTAGCCTTACCAAATATGAAGTGATCAAGGCTCGCATTAGGCACAAACTCATAGATAAGAAGCCTTTCAATTCCTTGCAGGCAGAAACCCAGAAGCCTGACTAAATTCCGGTGCTGGAGTCTTGCCACCAATAAGACTTCATTTTTGAATTCCAAATCTCCTTGCCCAGAGTCCTTGGAAAGTCTTTTCACAGCAATCTCTTGTCCGCTAGGAAGTGCTCCCTGAAATCATATCAATCCATTACTACTGTATCATCTTGAGCATTGCGATTTAACTTTATGTAAGTAGCAGTATATCCTTTACTACCTTGTAAACAGCACCAAATCCACCCTGTCCCAGCTTATTTTTCTCCGAAAAGTCCTCTGTTGCATCTCGAATGGCGCTGAATGCGAATTGCAATGATTCTGCACTTTCTATTTCGTCTACAGCTTCAAAAGTTGAACAAGTTAGCATGCACGAAAAGGTAATAGCATTGGAAATTAAGGAAGAAACGTAAACTGTATTTAGTTAGTGTAACAGGATAAAAGGAATAGATAAAATATAAATACACACACACACACACATAAAAAATTTATGTATTTTTAAAATAAAAAATAAGAGCCCCTCTCATCGTTTATTTCAATACAATTCAACAACCAAATACTATCTTCATGCAACCAAATTAATACTTACTTTCAACTCTTTCCTTTTCCCTTTGCTTTCGTGTTCTTATGAATAGGCAGATGCAGATGACGAGTATCATAACACCGACAGCTGGGGCAGCAATGACAATGATCCGAGCTGTGTTGCTCTTCTTTCCTGCATAAACCAATGTGGCCCTACAATTTTTAAGAACTTGAGTCGAGACTTGTGAGTTCTGAATGTGGACAGTCCCAATGATTGAGGCCTTATGACCCAAAGCAAAGTTGTCCCCATGACTTGCAAAAGCTTAACAATCAGCTAATTTTTATTTCTTTTAAAAGAATATATTCAAATCCTATCATGTTCCATAATCTAAACCATAAAAAATAATAAACAGATTTTTAAGGCTAAATTACAATAACTCCTATTATAAAATTATAGAAAACATTTAAAGTTTTGAAGATTTGACAAAACTTCTTGACAATATCCAAAATATCGTTAATTACTGTTTTAAAAAAATAATTAAATAAAAAAAATTCCAAAAGTAGATAAAAATATAAAAATAAGAAATAAGAAATAAGAAATGGCTTAAATTAATATTGCTGATGTACTAATAAAATAACCAAGTCCCATTTTTTTATATTCTTTCTTAATTTGTTTAATTTTTCAATTTAAATATCTTTCCAAATGCATTTTGGATAAAGCTTCTGTAATATGTTTTTATGTATGAAAAAGGCTTTTTTCTTGATGATCTCTATAATTTTATAATATCTCAAGAAGGTTATTGTAATTTACTCTACTGTTAATATTAATTAATTAAACATGGTACAGTACAAGCACTCCTACGTTTCTTTTTTCTTTTTTTGCCGTACCTAATTAAAATTGAATGATTTAAGGATCATTAAACTATAAAATTACTAAATCAAAACATCAAAATCAAAGTGCAGGAGGGAGTTAATAAGAATCCAAGGCCTACCTTGTGCTGGTGCAGGAAGAGATGTAGGTGATGATATTTGTGGTGGTGGAGGTGATGGTAAAATCTCAAGTGTACCATTAAAAAAGGGTCCAGTCTCCCACCTCAAATTGCAGCTTGGTCTTATGAGTTTAGCTCCAATCTTCCCTCGTACGTTCCCACCACAACAGTTTGTAATCATCCGAAAAAGGTCTAGCAGGCAACTGGAGCACTGCCCCTCAGACAAGTCAGGCGTGCATTGAACAATAGCATATACTGTTTCAACTCCAGCACTTTGGTTTCCAGTTGCGAACTTCTTTAAAGAGTTCCCTGATGCAGCTTTGGCTCGAAGTCTGGCAAATAATGTTTGGAGTGCCTGATTAAATAGAGTTACATCCAAAACATTCTGTAAATTCCACCGGTAGAAAGATGGTTGTTCATCCACAACACCGAATATAGATCTGTTTGAGTATCGTATCATACAGAGTGCGTAAACTCCAAATGCCCCCATCTTGTTAGGACAAACCTCTAAGATCTTATGAGTAGAGTCATTAACGCAACTTCGACAAATATCAACGGCAACGTCTCCTCTGCATAGTGCAATTGCATTTACTCGGTCAGGAAATTCGCCAACGGATAGATTGTAAAATCCGTAGTCAATTTGAGTGTCGGATGCTAGGGAGGACAGAAGGCTGTTGAGGTTTCTTTGGTACGTGCTATTAGTTGTGTAGTTGCCGGTGTTGTTACAGTAATAATTAATGAAGTTCGGCTGAGCAGCGGTTAGGGAAGATTGGTGTAGAAGGATGTAAGAGAACGAAAGTAGAAGCACTAATTTTGAAGAATCCATTGGCACCGTGCTTGCGTACATGGTGAAGTGGGATCCTTGTGATATAATGTTGGTATAAGCCCATGGTTTTTATTTTTATTTTTTATTAATGAAAGTACTATTTTCTTATTTATTTATTAAGGACACCTACTTTGAATTGACCATAAAATATATGGCACTCGGCACCTTGACGAGGATTGGCAACGTGCAAAAAGGCTCTTTTAAAGATCTCTTAACAACTAAAATGACTATATATCCTTTACACTCAGCAGCCATCCAAAGTCAGCAACTTTTAAAGATAAAAAAAATCCATAACTATATATAAAATTATATATTTATTATTATTTTTATTAATTACTATATCCTTAATAGAATAGTATTTTCAATCCTACCACTAATTAAGAAAAACATCAATAGAATAAAATCATTAAAAAGAAATTATTAACACTATATATTAAAACAAAAGAGACATTTGCCTTTTAATTCCATTATTTATGACTAATCTCTTTCTTCTACAATTTTTTTTTAAAATTTTCATCATTAGAATTTATTTAATTTTAATTTTATCATCGCAAATTATGTTGATATTCTTTTATTTATTAGGATTTGTTATATTTTACATGTTATGCGATATCTCAAAGGTTATTCTAGAGTTATATTAAATATTATTGTTATAAAATAAAATTTTTAATTATAGTAAAAATAACTTATGATTAATCTTTCTCTTTTTCATCACTTTCAATTATTTTCTCTCTTTTCTCTTCAATTTAAGGACTAATAAATAAATAAAATAAACTACGGAAAAAAAATTAAAATTATCTTGAATTTGGAGTGAATGATGTGTTTTCTACACGCTTTATTTCTTACTTATTTATTTTTTAGTTTGATTTTTTTTTATAATTTCAAATTTAATTCTATCTAATTAGGCTATAAAAAGATACAATTGCAATTGAGAAAAGAGTTAAAAAATGAAAAACAAAAACTCGGATCTTTTAATATATAGTTAATATCCATTACTTTAAGAATTATGGGATACATAAGAAATTAAGTGATGGAATTCTGAATTTGAAGAATATGTGGCCACGTTTCGTTGGAGACATTTGTGGATTATAAAGAGACCCCAAAATGATATATTATTAGGATGTTGGCATAGAAAGGAAAAATGGATGTTCGAGAGAAGTTTTGGGAAGATAATTTGAAAAGCTACCCAAAATGAAAAAAAAAATGTTTTATAGTATATGGAAATATGTGATACTTCGTTCCAAAGAATAGAGAGAAGATAGATTTTCCATGAATGAATTGTTCCAAAGAATAGAGAGAAGATAGATTTTCCATGAATGAAGAAAGAAAAACATTAAAAAAATGTACAAATTGGTAGCAAGCAATTGATTGAGAAAGAACATCAACATGGAACAACTTGGACAAGTTGCCTTGAGCGCCAACAGTCTTGGCAAACTAAACTTGAGCTAACCCTACAATTCTGACTTATCGACCAACCCACCACACACTTGTGCTAGCTGAAGCTGCCGTCAAACTTCCAAAATGAGAAAAAATTGTGAATCTAAACCAAAGTCTGGAAATTAACTATTCAAAATCCTCCTTGTTCTTGAAAGGTTTCACATATTTAAGTCCTTCTAAAATGGCCACCCCATAACAGAAATTACAGCCTTCAGTTTACTATTTTCAATTGAAACGATGGCCGTTGATTTGTCCAAAGAACTTTGATATTTTATTGTGACTAAAACACCAAATTGTTTTGTATAAAAAGGGGGAAAATGCATAATTTGCATCATTATTTGAAATAACCTCACATGAGCATATGCCCATCTATTGATCACATTTGTTAGTTATTCAATTAAAAATTACGAAGTCATGTTCGGCCATTTTTATTTTCTGCTCAAATAACTTCAAAATTACGAAGTCAAGTCGTGTTCTCTCTTTATGTTACTGTCTTAGTGGTGGAGGAGAGTACCGTGGTGCTGGTTATAACCTAAATTTTGATCCATTTGCCTTTTAATTTAATTTTAAAGGGTTAAAATTTGAAATTAAAAGATCAGGGGCTTGAATAAAAAATTTAGAAACTTCAGGGCTCAAATTGAAAATGATCATGCCCAGTCCAAAACGGCACCGCTTCAAGCATACACAGTTCTTCTTCTTCCTCTGACATTGCAAATCCGCTAGCAAAGAAGGGAAGAAATTAAAATACCAGCATCACAACCAGGGGAGATAAAGATTGAATATCGCGTCCGAGTCCTAGCAGAAACCAACTCCCCAAGCCGTGCTTATCAGGAGGAGAGACGTAGGCTGAGCCAAGAAGGGTGATCCCTATAAATACCAGAGAAATCAACGAGGAGGAAAGAGGGGAGCAAAACGATTGAAGAGAAAACGAGTAAAACAATTAAGCAAATAACAGAGTAAGGCAATTGAGAGAGAACAGAAGAGGAGACCAAGAGAGAGAACGGAAGAACTAGGAAAGTAACACAGGGGAAAGTAAACCAAAAACAAGAGAGAGAGGGGACTGGGATTGAAAAGGAAAGGGAAGAGTAGGACATTCTTCGGCCAGAGTTAGGATCATCACCTTCGTCTTCGTCTCCGTCGCTGTCTTCACCCAGGTAAGCATTCTTCCTCCCGCCCCGCAATTCCATTTCCAAGTTTTGTTCAAAAACAGCGCGAAGGTAAAATTAATTACCTTCGCATTGTGCAGAGCACACGTTCACGTGTGCCTGCTTTTTGAGCCGGTTACAGGCCTAACTCACTAATCAGGCCGGGCTCGCTGGATCCAACCCAACTTGTACTATTAGGCTTAATTTAACTAAAAAATTAAAAATAAATAAAACAAGGGTAAACAAAAAGAAAAAAAGTGTAGAAAAATTATTTCTTCTTCATTAGAAATTTAAAATTTTGCAAAATTATTCACTAATACTAGAGTTAGGAGTATCATATTTTTTGGATTTATGTGATATTTACCAATGCCAGAGTTGAATATATTCATAGGAATTATTCATTAATGTCAAAGTCAAGAACATGAAAGGAAGAATAAAAAAAGAAAAAGGAGAACAAATTCTTAGAAATTTTAGACAAAACAAGCAATGCAATCTGCCTCAGGTAGAACGCTTAAGGGGTAATAACATCTTCCCTTTTGCGTAACCAGTCTCGTATCATAGAATCTTTGTTGACTAGTTAGGGTTTCTAGTAACCATAATACTAGGTGGCAACTTCTTAAACTAGACATTTTTTCTCTAAAAGAATAAGATATCAGATATCTATTCCTTTTCCAATCAAGATTATTTTTAATCGATCACCGAAATGTCCGGGTGTGACAGAATAACGACTCCGCTAAGACCCTTAGGACTAAGCTTTGCCTTTTCCAATCGACAATTTTCTACTCCAATATCTCCTCTGCTAAGTGCACTTGCATTTGCTTGGTCAGGGCCAGTTTGACCAACAGATAGATTATAAAATCCGTAGTCAATTTGGGTATTGGAATCCAGGGAAGACAAGAAACTGTTGAGGTTTCTTTGGAAATTGCTGTTAGTCGTGTAGTTACCTACACCATTAGCACATTCATAGTACAAGAAGCTAGGCTGAGCTATGGCTAGAGAAGCTAGGTGCAGAAGGATGTAAGAAAATGAAGACAACGATACTGGTCTTAAGGACTCCATTAGCACTATTGCTCTCTTCCCTCTAACAATTATCTAGCTTTGTGGAGGATAAAGAGAAGAATTCAGGCATGATGGGGTTTGATCTTGGGGTGTTTATTTTCTTTAATCTTTGGAAAAAGAGAAGTCCATAATCTTTCATGTTCAAAACCAAGAAAGAAAAAACACGCTTTGAATTTCAATGTTTGAGGATGGAGGCCTGGCTACACCCTTTTAGGTAGAAAGATGCTTTATTTAGGCAGCTTATGTTGTGTTGACTAAAATGGTGCAAGCTGCAAGGCATGATTTCTTGCTCAACATTGCAGCCATGAGGTGTGATAGACAGAGACTAGATATGCTTTATGGTGATCGGTTAATTACACGCACGTGGTATTTAATTTGATAGTGTAAATATATTTAATTTATTAATAAATATATATTTATCTTTAATATTAATCAAATATTTTATTAATGAATCTAATATTTGATTAATAAATCTACAGTAAAGATAAAGTTCTTAAGATAAAAATATTTTGCAAATGAAATTATAAAATTATTATAATTATAAGATTCTTATTGCATCAAAACATTGTTCCTAAATATTCATGATCAATGCTTTATTAAAATTGAATATTTATTAGAGTTGTTGAGATTGATACATATGTTGTTATTTTCTATATGAAAAGAAGCAGTTGTTCTCATAAGGTGAGGTATAAGGGATACCTAGAACTAATATGTACATGCTTGTCGGATGACATGTACACTGAACTAATCCACATTGGAATTTTATATGAAAAGATCATTTATGTCTATGAAAAGACTCATGTGATAATTGTATAAGTGATCCTTAGACTTGAGATCACTAGCTAAGTTATCTTATTTAGAGAGTTTTATGTTTTGATTATACTACAAATTGTCCTAATCAAGGGTAACAAATGGATAGATATTGGGTATAACACGAACTTTATAAAAGTATTTAAGTAATCAAGAGAAAATTCATCATCCTACGTGAATTAAAAAAAATGTTTTACATGTTTTCAAATAGTATTAATTGTAAATTAGTGCACAAAGTGAAATGATATTTGAAAAGAGTTTAAAATCTTATTAAAAGAATCAATGACTATGACGTTGAAAAGAAACATGATTTGGCAGAGTAGACATACTCTATGCTATAATGTTTAAATCAGAATATTTTTTATAAAAGGATAACAATTATATTGAGAAACTGGTCACTACAAAGTTAAGTCAAACCATTTATGATTTTCCAAATATTTGGGGGATCATGACATATTGTTAGACATTATATTTGATCTTCAAATATAAATCAATCAATTATTGAATTGATAATAAATTAATTTATTTAATCCTATTTTATTTAGGATTATGATTTATATTTAGGCTAACTTATTAGGAAACCTGATGGGTCACACATATAAGAACCATTAGTCAGAAATTAAAATGGAATGAATAATCAACTATGACTTGATTGTAAATAAATTTTAGAAATTAAGGACTAGAATGTAATTAATACAGGGGGTTACAATTCTAGACCCAGAACCAATTAAGTAAGGACTTGATTGAATAAATTTGTAAAATTAACTTAAAATAATATATGTGATATTATTTAATAAGCAAATTGATATTTTGTCATTTATAGGGTTTTTAGGTTTTTCTATAAATAGAAAGTTATGCCTCTTATTTTATAGGGTGAGTAAAGTAGAGTACGTAAACACCTAAAACACAAGAAAAGAGTTAACACTTTAAGGTATATCAATCCATCTCTCCTAAAAGAGTTTAAGAGATTTCTCACTGGTGGTTCTTGTGGATTACCATTATAGGTCGAACATTTAGACGACTTGTGGTTTGTGATAATTCAATCATGAAGCAAATATTCCACCACTAGAATTAACAGGTTTACTCATGGAATTTTCTATCCGTATTTACACCAACAATCTATTGGTAAACAATTTACTAACAGATTTATAGACGGAAACAGTTTGTCGATAATCCGTTCCTTGGTAATGTCATTTTTTTTTACATATCTGTTGGTAAAAAAAAAAAGCACCGATGGTTTTACAGATGGAAAATATACACCAAAAAAATTCACCCGCTTTAATACAAAATACCGATGAAAATAATTATGTCGGTGATGTAAGTGACATATGAAGTAAATTGTTTCGAACTCTCTAGAATATACCGACAGATTGTGTCCATCAGTATATCCATTTGAAATAATTAAAAAATAATTTTTTAAAAAAATCTTTTGAACAAAAAAGAAAATAATTAAGAAAAATTATAATATTCACATTAGCGGGTGAGGGTTTGGTAGTTGACTTTATTAGTAGTGCTGGTTGCTAACATGTTGTACGCATTTAAAACCGTGAGGGTCAGCAACCTGGTTGTGGGAGGGATCCAAAGCGAACAATATACGACAAGTGTAGGCCGCTGCGCTACTCTAGAGTACGCGTTTAAAATCGTGAGGGTCAGTAACCTAGGAATAGGAGGGACCCAAAGCGGACAATATACGACAGGGTTGGGGCCCACTATACTGGAGTACGCGTTTTGATGCGTCAGGCTCAGAAGTGGGCTCGCGTCACCAGAAACAAAACCGTGAGGGCGGTAAGACCCAAAGTGGACAATATACAGCATGTTGGGCCGAGTTGTTACATTTGGTATCAGAGCCGACCTCACTGGTTGTCCGGTTGTGCCGACGGGGTCGTCGGGCTCCTTAAAGGGGGTGGATTGTAATATCTCACATCAGCGGGTGAGGGTTTGGTAGCTTGCCTTATTAGTAGTGCTGGTTGCTAACATGTTGTACGCGTTTAAAATCATGAGGGTCGGCAACCTGGTTGTGTAAGGGACCCAAAGCGGACAGTATACAACAGGTTTAGGCCGCGCGCTACTCTGGAGTGCGCGTTTAAAACTGTGAGGGTAAGCAACCCAGGTATGGGAGGGACCCAAAGCGAACAGTATACGGCAGGGGTGGGACCCACCACACTAGAGTGCGTGTTTTGGGGCGTCAGGCTCAAAAGTGGGCTCGCGTCACCAGAAACAAAATCGTGAGGGTTGTAAGACCCAAAGTGGACAATATACAGCATGTTAGGTCGGGTTGTTACATTTGGTATCAGAGCTGACCTCACTGGTTGTCCGGTTGTGTCGATGGGGTCGTCGGGCTCCTTAAAGGGGGTGGATTGTAATATCCCACATCAGCGAGTGATGGTTTGGTAGCTGGCCTTATTAGTAGTGCTGGTTGCTAACATGTTGTAAGCGTTTAAAATCATAAGGGTCGGCAACCTGGTTGTGGGAGGGACCCAAAGCGGACAATATACGACAAATTTAGGCCGCTGCGCTACTCTAGAGTACGCATTTAAAACTATGAGGGTCAGCAACCTAGGTATGGGAGGGACCCAAAGCGGACAATATACGATAGGGGTGGGGCCCACCACACTGGAGTATGTGTTTTGGGGCGTCAGGCTCAAAAGTGGGCTCGCGTCACCAGGAACAAAATCGTGAGGGCTGTAAGACCCAAATTGGACAATATACAGCATATTAGGCCGGGTTGTTACAAAAATAAAACGGTACAAAATTGAAACATGTAAAAATAAACTTGAATAATATAAAATCCAAATATTCATTACAAATTTATATATTAAAATAAAAATTAAACTAGAACAATGACGATGCTGGAGGAGGAGGAGAAGGCTAGTCGTTCTTGGAATCATATGGCCAAAAAGGAAGCGCACACGTACCACCTATCTGTGATCTCATGTCTAGGACCATTTGGCGGAGTTGTTCATAATCCACCGAGAGTTGCTCATATTTTTATGTGAGATGAGTTGTATGTTGTTGTAAGGCCATGACTTGAGACTAGGTGCTCGATATCAATTGAGAGCTTCCAATAGTTGAGATATTATGGCCCACCTGCAAGTTCTCAACCATAGTGTTAGAGAGTCTATACACCTGATTCCTATCGGGTCCACCAAACTATCTTGCCTCCATCCACAAATCTGGATTGAAATCTAGGTGGGTCAAAGGATCGTCCCCATATCTCTCCCCAAACCAGCTGTTATATGTCTCCTGGAAATGAAAACTAAAATCATCAAATTCAATTCAAGAAAATAATAACTTACGAAAAAAAATGGTATCACAAAGTGTTGAGCACGGTTGTCGATGAATTGTTACACCACTTTTTGGTGGTCTTCATTCCGCACCTGTGTCTCCACAAAAAGCTTCATTGGGCTTGACTCACATCCAAGAGTCGTAGCCTATAAGAAAAATAATATTGCAAGTTAAATATATTTATAAATAACAATAAATTAATTAAAGATAGGTGTAATTAAAAATAATCTTACCATCCGCTTCGCATGCGAAACGATATAAACAAAGTCGTCGGTGTGCGTGGTAACTGAGCCGTGAATTTGCTAGCTCCGGTTCCCCGCACCAGACTGCAAGTGTTGTGTGAAATGCTCGGACGTCATGTGATGAATATATTCCACCCATATATCCTCCGGGATGTATGGCGGCCTGAAATTTCTCCAAAACCACCACGTCATTCTAGCCAAACAGAGCGTTTTCCCTAGCATATTTTAGCCTTTTTTTTTGCCTCATACCAAAAATCACACAACCTACATGATACAAACATATTCTATGAGTTAATGACAAATGCAATTTTAATATTTAAAATAAAAAATAATTATCATATTGTTTTCGTCGTTACCTAGTTACAGCATGATTCTCCCAAACCCTCTTCGCAACATAGTCTTTTTCTCTATCCCATTCAAATTTACCCTTGCATTAACAATTTATGAAAAATAAATCAATATTCTTAATAAAGTATACGAATTTACATTAAAAAAAAAGTAGTAAAACTTTTAAGGTAACACTAACTTGAAATCTTGAAAACCATGCATCGACACGAGGGTTCCAATCATGATGTCTGCAAATCTGAATCCATTGAAACAAAGAAATCTTCATCGACAATTTAAACACCAATGTTATTACCCGGGCAGCCTCAATGTTTGTGAACCTGAAAATAGATAAAATTAATGAAATATTAGTTGTTCATAAATTGTTAAACACAAACAAACTCAAAGTAAAACAAACTTATATTGAAAGGTTATCCTTCCAATGCGCCTCATACTTCCAGGTGGTTTGATTACGTTGTGAAAGGACACTGCCTCTACATTGTGAAACAACACTAGAAGAGGCAGTGTCGTGTGTCGATGTAGGTGCCTCTTCTTGCTTGGCACCTAGTGACATGTTGTCATCGTCATTACTAGAAGAACTAGCTGCAATCATGTGCTCACAATGTGAAGTTGATTTTTCCCTATGTATTTACACAAATTTAATGAATATTATAATTTTAATTTTTTTAAAAAAAAATTAGCAGCACCTCCCCTATATTGGAGACTACCAAGAATTTTCAATCCTGCAAATATACAAAATATATGCCACAAACTAGTTGATTTTAATTTATTTCTACCAACAATTTTCGATTATTCAATTTCATCTTATTTTCAACATGATACACTACAACATTATCCAGTTTTACCGACGGACTAATTCCGTCGGTGACAGCAATGAACTCCGTCGGTAAAAATAATACCGACGGATCACGTCCGTCGGTATAACAGTCGTCGGTAAATCCCATTTCTGTCGCTCATTCTGTCGCAAATAAAAAAACCACCCACCGATGGAAACACCGATGGAAATACAGACGGATACGCGCGCGCCAAAAAAAAAGTTTTCCCGCGGGAACATTACCGACAGAATAACTCCATCGGTAATTACCCTTGAAATTACCGACGGCATTACCGATGGACAACTCGTCGGTAAGGATGGCATGGCTTGTAATTTTTGTTGCAACTCTCTGTGTAATACCGACGGATATTATCCGTCGGTAATGCTGTCGGTATATAATCACCAACGGATAATATCCGTCGGTGATGTCGTCGGTAAATATGGCATGGATGGTAATTGTTCGGCAACTCTCTGTTAAATACCGACGGATAATATCCGTTGGTACTTATTTAAAATATATATAAAAAAATAATTTATTAATTGTAAAAAAAAACCTTAATAAACAAATAAAAATGCATTAAACATTAAAAATGTGAAAGTAATAATATTCATTACAAATTTAATGTGTTTAAAAAACAAAATTAAACTAGAATAGCAGCGGAGCTGGAGGAGGAGGCGGAGGAGGAGGAGGCTGGTTGTTCCCGGGACCATACGGCCAAAAAGAAGCTGCACAAGTATCGTCACCCATCTTTGATCTCATCTCCATGGCTATTTGACGGAGCTCATCATAATTCATCGAGAGTTGTTGATATTGTTGTTTCAACGCAATGAACTCCTCAGACTGGGTGTTCGATACTGATGGAGAGCTTCCAACAGTTGAGACACTACAAGTCGAACGCAAGTTGTCAGCCGTAGTGTTGGA
>Ga0325405_1003929_pt1 | contig 15261 bp, 9 predicted proteins | sample PopdelMetagenome_21_FD_205663 | JGI IMG/M metagenome (GOLD analysis project Ga0325405, IMG submission 205663) | Populus deltoides microbial communities from Bellville, Georgia, United States - Xylem-Control-R2 | ecosystem: Host-associated > Plants > Phyllosphere > Stem > Wood/Secondary xylem... | reverse complement strand
TGGTTGGTTTAGACCTAAAAACAAAACTTGGGTTGCTTTCCCTTTTGCTTGAAAAGCTTTTGTGCTGGAGCTACCTTCGATTTCTTCTGTTGTTCTATCTTCTTGGAGCTTCTCTCAAAACCTCAAGTCCTGTTCAGTGGCATAAAACTATTTTCAATTTTCTTCTCTCTATCCAGTTATCTTTTTCGAATGGAAAATTAGAAAACTTGTTCATTCCTTTGAAGAAAGCGTTTGGCAACGTGGTAGCGTCCACGTTTTCAGTGATTCCATGCAACAAGCTGTTTGGTTAATTAACAAACATGTATTCCTGTTTATGAATTCCATGGTCTATTATATTTGAAACGAAAAAAAAAAAAGAGCTGCTTCCTGCACAGTAAAAATCATGATCCATGCTTTACTGTTTAGTGAATAATGGACATGTCTTTATTGTTCATTAAACAGATTTTTTTCTGAAAAATCAGTACAGTTAATTGATTTCACTTGCACTGTTCACGTGAACATAAACAATAATTTTTTTTGTTTTTTTAAATTAGTTTAAGGTGAATTAAATTTACTCGTATTGTAATGTTAATTTTATTCTTAATAATATTTTACCTAATTTTGTAGTTCTTGTTGGATGAATTTTGTACGTAATGGAATTGCATATAGTTTTTTGTTAAAGTAAATTTTTTATATATAAAATGTGATTTATTTCATGATATATTAGCAATAGTTAAATCCACAATATTTAAATTAAAAACCATCAATATTAATATATGTGTGTGTGTGTGTATTTTTTTTAAAAAAATTATTTTATAACCTCAATTTCAAAAACATTCTTAACTAAACACATTAAAACTATTTTTTCTTCAACCTCAATTTCAACCACAGTTTTAACCAAACACCTATTTTTTCAAACCAACTTTAACTAAAAGTACTTTTTATAAAATAACTTTTTTCAAACTATAAGCACAACAGCTACCGCAATACCAAACACACTCAAAAATTTCAGAACATTTTTCCAACTCAGAAAACTAGAAAATAAGTTAATATTATATTGTTTTTTAGTTGGAGAAAGATGACAAATTGGAAATCATGTTCAAATTAACTTGTTTTCTAGGACATTCTTTATATTTTGACATCGATAAATATTTTTTTCTTATCTTAAAGGTATTGTTTATTTTTTTTATTTATTATCATTGTTTCGAGAGAGAAATTTTAATTAAAGATTAATTTTAACAAAAAAAACACCAGTTCTCCTGTTTTGAAGGTGGGAAAATTCTTTCGATCATAGACCTCATCTATTCCACACTTAAATCTACACAACTGTCATTAATTGATCCCAATAAAAACTACTACAAGACTCTCTATTTGTAAAACATGGTACTTTAACTTTATCTGATCAGAAAGATACTAATCTAGCACCGTTATGCCATTCTTTGTGGCTGTCAAGAGAAACAAGATTAATCCACACAAAAAGAAACCCAAATTGACTCCATCATATAATCCAATCATAAAATCTAACCAAATCAATAACAAACAAGAAACTAAAAGTAGCCACACAAACAAATAAGCATGTGATAGGCCACTACGAAGATCCACTAGACATGGCAGGAAGAATCCCAAGTATTGTGGCGAAGAGTGACTAGTAACGGAGTAGTTGCATGCACGAATCAACCTATGGAAGATGTGGATTATAAGAGACCAAGTTTTTAGGAGATTTTCTGATTATTTTGAATAAGTTGTTATGTTAGACTCTAACATAGTTTGCTTTTGTTGTTATTTACTTATTGTTAGTTTCATTGTTTTTAGATAGTTTGTTAAGCTACGGCTTATTTAAAGAGTGGTTCAGAAATAAAAAGGCAAGCAATTGTTTATCCAAAATCTGTGGTTTGTTCTAACCCGAAGAAAGCATATATCTTGATAAACACTTTAACAGTTCTGATTGGGACCTATCATTGGTATCAGAGCCTAGTTATTATCATGTCCACCAACAAAGAACATATTGAAAGTCTGGAAGCTAGGCTTGATGGACTGCAGGATGGCTTGCATCGAATGGAGTTGAGAATGGCGGATAAATTCAGTCAACTGGAGGCCACACTCAACCATATATCTGAAATGTTTTTTTCCAACAAAGAAAGCACCAACCACGACACCTATAAGCAAGACACATATTCACATTCTCACAGAGATAACAATGAGGGACCCCGTTTGGTTGTGTCTTCTAAAACAGCCAAACTTGAGTTTCCCAAGTTCTCATGGGGCTACCCAACAGAGTGATTTGCTCGAGTGGACCAATTCTTTGAGTTCCAAACCATAGCAGAAGCACAAAAGGTCTTTTTTTAGCATCCTTTTACCTGGAAGGTGAAGCCAACAAGTGGTAGAGATGGTTGAACCATACATTTTGTGAAGAAATGAGAGAGGTTATGTGGGCAGTGTTTGAGGAGGAACTGCGGGCTCGATTTGGACCTACGGACGGTGAAGATTCAGATGTTCAAACCACGAACACTGAAATAAGCTATCAGCTTTGCAAGGATGAAGGATGAATAGCTGGTTCGACAATGAAGATTCATACGACCACCCCAAATCAACCGTCCGCAACCAAATCTTCTGGATCTAGCCGACATTAAACCAGCCTTCCCAGTTAAACGCTTATCGTGGGAAGAAATGCAAAAAAGATGAATCATGGGGTTGTGCCTTAATTATAATGACAAATTCACTATATGTCATAAATATCGAGGGCTACAATTGTTGTTATTGGAAGCACCTGTTGAAACCAGATCCTTCAAACGCAAAGAAGTGACAGATGAACATCACATAAAGAGTGAACCTGAAACAGGGCCGAAGCCCAAGATTTCGCTGCATGCATTAACATGACGATCCTCACCCAAGACAATGATGGTGGTAGCCAAGATCGAATCACTGGAGGTAGTAGCCCTCATCGATAGCGGTTCGACTCATAACTTTATTAGTGACTGTGTTGCTCACCCTTCACAGTTACCCGTGGTTCCCACTAACCCTTTCAAAGTACGAGTCGCCAACGGGGAAAAATTGAGTTGCCAAGGGAGATTTGAACAGGTACCAGTCAACTTACAGGGTATTCTTTTTCTGCTCACCCTATATGCCCTTCCCATAGCAGGTCTCGATTTGGTACTGGGTTTCAATGGTTAGAGATGTTAGGATCGGTCACTTGCAATTGAAAGCAACTCACTATGGAATTTCAATGGGAGAATACACCATAAAAGTTGCAAAGATTGTACCAACGTTCAATCCAAAAAGCTTCCCATAAGGAGTTGTCAAAAGAATTTCATTAAGGTCATTCTCTATTTTCCATCTGTGTACATTCTGTAATGGATGTGGTGCAGAAAGACATGCAACCAGCCAAGCATAAATTATTGAAACGTTACGTAGATGTCTTTGCCGAACCCATCTAATTACTATATGCAAGAGAATTAGACCATTGCATTCCTCTAAAAGAAGGAACCGGACCAATTAACGTACGACCATACCGGTATGCATATTTCTAGAAGGAGGAAATTGAGAAGCATGTGCAGGAGATGCTCAACCAAGGAATCATATGGCTAAGTACTAGCCCTTTTTCATCCCCGGTGTTACTGGTTGAGAAAAAAGATGGCATTTGGCGATTCTGTATTGATTATCGTGCACTCAACACAATGACTATCAAATACCGCTTCCCCATTCCGATAATAGAAGATATGTTGGACGAGTTGCATGGTGCCACATATTTTACCAAGTTGGATCTCAAGGCAGGATACCACTAAATAAGGGTTCATTCTCCAAACATTCCTAAAACTGCTTTTATAATACGCAATGGCCACTACGAGTATTTGGTCATGCCTTTCGGCTTGTACAATGCCCCCTCCACCTTCCAAGCCATCATGAATTCTATCTTTCGACCCTATCTCAGAAATTATATCCTTGTTTTTTTATGACATTTTAATTTATAGCCCAACCTGGAAAACTCATTTGTAACATGTGAAAACAACTTTAGAGGTACTATGACACTATCAGTTTTTTATCAAAGCAAAAAAATATGCTTTTGGTTAGCATAAGCTTGAATATTTGGGGCATATTGTTACGACATAAGGGGTCAAGGTAGATATGGGAAAAATAGAAACCATGGCAGCGTGGCCTCGTCCTACTAACATCTCTGAATTACGTGGGTTTTTAGGATTCACTGGGTATTACAGGAAATTTATGATACATTATGGTGTTATCGTCCGCCCTCTCACCAATCTCCTAAAGAAGGGCCAATTCAGCTGGAATGAAGAAGCAGAAGCCGTCTTCCTCGCAGTCAAAAGTGCTATGACCACCACGTCAACTCTAGCAATGCCCAATTTCAACGACTCATTCACCATTGAGGTCAATGCATCAAGTGATGGGATCGGTGCAGTCCTTTCTCAACAAGGGAAGCCAATTGCCTTTATGATTCAAGCATTGGGAATCTCAAAGTGATCATGGTCCGTTTATGCTAAGGAAATGTTGGCGATAGTAGAAGCCATTCGCATATAGCGACCTTACCTACTTGGCAGGAAATTCATCATTCGAACTGATCAAAAGAGTCTTAAATACCTCCTGGAATAGTGAATCATAACCTATGATCAACAACGATAGGTGGCAAAATTGCTGGGTTATGACTATGAAATTCAAGAATCAAAGGATATGTCTTTTGGCCACTCCGGAGTCCTGCGCACTTATAAGAGGCTAGCCCAACAATTCTATTGGCCAAACATGTATAAAGATGTCTAAAACTATGTCTTCACTTGTGAGATCTGCCAAAAGACGAAGTTTGAAGCTCTCGCACCAGCAGGTCTTCTCTAGTCATTGCCCATTCCCTGCAAAGTATGGGATGACATCACACTTGATTTCATTGATGGCCTGGCTATGTCCCGTGGCAAGGATACCATTCTCGTGGTCATCGACATGCTTAGTAAGTAGGCCCATTTTATGTCTTTAACTCATCCTTTCACTGCTAGGGTGGTAGCTGAGAAATTTATGGAAGGTGCAGTCAAGCTTCATGGCATGCCCCAATCAATAGTTAGTGACCGTGACCCTATTTTCATCAGTAACTTCTGGCAGAAATTCTTTACTATGTCAGGCACCAAACTCAAGCTTAGCTCAGTATATCACTCATAAAACCGATGGACAATCGGAAGTAGTGAATCACTGCCTTGAACAGTACCTCCGAAGCTTTGTTCATCAATGGCCAAAGAAATGGATAGAGTACCTAGCGTGGGCTGAGTTGTGGTACAATGCCATTTATCACATTTCCACTAGGACAACGTCTTTTCATGCTCTTTATGGTCGCCTTCCACCAACCATTCCTTATTACCAAGTTAAACACTCACCTGTGAATGACATAGACCAAAGTTTAATTAGCAGGGATGATCTTCTTGAAGAACTTAAATCCAATTTGGTAGTGGCCAGTAATCACATGAAACAAAGGGCTAATAAGAAATGACGGGATGTGGAATTTTAGGTAGGTGACATGGTGTTCTTAAAATTACAACCATATCAGTAGCATACTGCCTTTAAGCGTGCTCATCATAAGTTAACAAGTCAATTCTTTGGGCCGTATCCGATTCTGCAATGAATTGGCCAAGTTGCATATAAGTTGCAGTTGCCTAAGGGTGCGCGCATACATCCGATGTTCCATGTGTCGCTTCTAAAAAAATATATTGGGGATATAACAAGGAGGTGAGTCTAGAATTACCACTGGTAGCAGATAACAGAGTTGTGTTGCTTGAGCCAACACTAATCCTTGATACACGCTGGGTCAAGCAGGGCAAAAGGTTTATTATAAAGCATCTGGTTTAGTGGCGTTGCTTACCTGCGGAAGAGGCCACTTGGGAAAATATTTAGATGTTGTAGCAAAAGTTTTATATTATGGACCTTGAGGACAAGGATCTGCTTGATAGGGAAAGAATTGATAGGCCACTACAAAGGTCCACCAGACATGGCAAGAAGAATCCCAAGTATTGTGACGAAGAGTGACTAGTGACAGAGTGGTTACATGCAATTGCATACACGAATCAACCTATGGGAGATATGGATTACAAGAGACCAAGTCTTTAGGAGATTTTCCGATTATTTTGAATAAGTTGTTTTGTTAGACCCTAGCGTAGTTTGCTTCTGTTGTTATTTGCTTCTTGTTATGTTGTTATTTGCTTCCTGTTAGTTTCCTTACTTTTAGGTAGTTTGTTAAGCTACAACTTATTTAAAGAGTGGTTCAAAAATAAAAAGGCAAGCAATTGTTTATCCAAAATCTGGTTTGTTCTCACCCGAAAAGAGCATATATCTTGATAAATACTTTAACAGTTCTGATTGGGACCTATCAGCATGTTAATCACACAATTTCTTCAACAAACCAAACCTACATGTTCAATATCATCCCACTTACTCAAGCCCTAAATATATATCTCTACAAATTAGTTTATGATTAATTAACATCAACATTCCTATAACAACTCCAAAAATTATGAAGTGAGGAAGCACTCGTTCCACCTGGATTTTGATAGTTATAAACTTTCAAAATTCCTATTTTTCTCATGGGTTGTCTGATTAATTGAAAACAGTACTCCTAGTGCTGCAATTATGACTCAAGAATCAAAGGATTCAAAACGTTATTACCAAAAGTTCAAGTCATCATCAAGACTAGCTAGCTATATATTTATATTTGTATCCAAAAGTTCAGGATGGAGAAATTGTCCAGCTTTTGAAAAAAACAATCTATAAATTAGTTTATGATTAATTAACATCAACATTCCTGCATCTACTCCAAAAATTATGAAGTGAGGAAGCACTTATTCCACCTGGATTTTGACAGTTATGAACTTTTAAAATTCCTATTTTTCTCATGGGTTGTCTGATTAATTGAAAACAATACTCTTAGTGCTGCAATTATAACTCAAGAATCAAAGGATTCAAAAGGCTATTACCAAAAGTTCAAGTTATCATCAAGACTAGCTAGCTATATATTTATATTTGTATCCAAAAGTTCAGGATAGAGAAATTGTCCAGCTTTTGAAAAAAACTTCCAGCCAAGTCAAAGTAAAATAAAAAGTTATAGCCCCCAATTATAAATAAGAGAAATTTGTCTAATTTTTAGAAAAAATTACCAGCTGTTGGTGGTGGTGGTGATGTCGTTACTGTTGTTAGAAGCGATGATGCTACTACTAATGAATGGTGGGTGGAGAATGGAGAAGGAGAAGACCACCCAAAGACAGGAAAAAAAAGAAGAAAGAGCGAGAATATATACATGGTATAATTGTAATTTAATAACAAAGTAAGGTTATTTTTGTCCTAAAAATCCATAAAAATGAAAAACAATGAAACAATGCGTTTTTGAAAGAATGAATGGAAGATTTTCAACTTTAAGCTACGGTTGGAAATTGAAAAGGACCTTTTTTTTAATTTATAAAACATTATTTTAAACATAGACTTTTTCCTAGGTTTTTTCTTTCAATTTTGTTTTTTGAAAAAATAGAGTAATACTCTATTATTTAACAATGACTCAGGTTTCTCTCTCTTAGGTTTTTAATTTTGAACCTTTTAGGTTTTGTACTAGAACCTATGTTTACACTTTTTTTTTATGATACTTGTATTTTATGTTAGTTTTATCAAGTTATGTTTTGTTTATCATAAATTGAGTTTTATGCTTTTTTATTTTATTTTTTAGTATTTTTATTTTGAACATTAGAATTAACAACTTTGTATTTTATGATATTCTAATTTTATATTATATAATTGAATATGTGTGATTATTATATAGTGATTTAATATAATTATGTATATTATATTGTGATGTATCTTAGTGTATTACTAGTTTATTGATTCGTGTTACGCTATGGGTCATAGTAAAAAATATTCTAAGCATAAAAAAAATATCTACGCATTGACAACATGTTTTCTAAAAAAAAAAATAGACTTTGACAATGAATTGAATGATATTTCAATCTAAAACCGAGATGAAATAACATTTGATCCACTTGGTTTAACTTGAACTAACCTACAAAATTCAACGAGATAATCTTGAAAAAAATAAATTGGAAAGTTTGATCCCGAATTAATTCAATGTTGAAGAATGAAATGGGTGAAAAATTGCATTTGATTACAAAAAACAAAGTGAACTCGAGTCAACCAAGCAAACTCGCGATGAAAATTATACACGTCATCAAATTCGATAAATCTTTTATCCCTAAGATTATTTTCCATTCAATTATACGAAAATAAAGCACATAATATTTTTTTTGTATGAAACAACATACTTTTTAAAGTACATGTGGAGCTAAGATAGCAAAGATAATTCATTGATAGCAAATTATGAAATTGCATTCTTTTAGGTTCTATTTAATAAATAAAAAATAGATTATCGATAACAACGGGTAAAATGTGTATTTTTTTTAATAAATGAGTGAAAAAAGTATTAAACCAAAAACAATACCCCATATCCTCAATCTCCCTATATTGTTGCAATTCCATTACATTAGCAATTGCTTAATCCATTAAAAAACCTTTCCGTTATGGCTTCTCTATTCCTAGAAATATTCGCTCTAATCATAATTACTTCCATCTCCGTAAAGTACTCATCCACACTCCTAGAACCCTAAGATAAGGTATGCAATTTATTATAGATCTTTCTATATTAGCGAGTAGGTACAAATCTTTTCCTTATAATTGTCTTCATCTCCTCCAAAGTTTCTAATAGCCTTTCTCCATTACTTCTTCTACTTATAATAAGCTGATCCCACTCTAATTCTATAATTGGTGATTTCAATCACAAGCAATTTAACCTTTTTTTCTTTTGAATACCTATGGCAATCAAACATAAACTCCATTTTCTTTTCTCAATCCAAGCAAACCTCTGAATTACTCTTTCCCTGAAACCCTAAAATTTTGAGTTTAATACCACTTAAATTATTATCTAAACCACCATGCTCCTCAAAAGTTATACCCTAGCCGAATATATTAGTTTATCATGATCGGTCTCCCATTCTTCTCCTAGGTCATGACTCATACACATGACTTTATTGAATTCAAAATTTTCTACCATAATCAATTACATCTTCCTCCTTTTTTTTTAGAATTATCACTCACACTCTTATCATTCATTGTAGCATTAATCATAAGCATTTCAATTTCCTTTTCCTTATGACTGAGAACCTTTTGTTTACTAATTATCTTATTAAACATACACATTAACACCTCCATCATAACCTCCATTCTATCCCGCCTTTACTTCACCATTCTAGCCTTTTTTTGTTCAACACTTTTCGAAGGCATTGTTATACATGAAATAAAGGTTAGTAGTAAAAAATATTTTTCTCACACAAGCCTCAAATATTTACTTTCACAATAAAATCCATTCATCTCGTGTCTCATATAATTTATTAGGTTTTTCATTCTAATAGTCTTGCTATGCCTTTTACCACTCAATTCTTATATTTTGATTCTTAAAAGTAACTTAGCAACTTATCAAACAATTTACTAAACTATGCAATGACTTATTTTATATTTAAAGACTCAAGAATAAAAAAATACTCAAACTTCTTGAAACAAATATTGAGGATAAACTTACAACTAACAATTTAAATTTAAGTGAATATGATGAAAACAAAGACATGAAATAAAAGCAAGAATTATTATTAAAAAAACTTTGAAAACTATAAAATTCAAGAAAATAAAGAAAACGATGCAAAAAATAAAGAAACTAAAAAAAATACAAGATAATTCTATTCTACCTAAATTTACAAGAAATCAATCAAGATCACTAAGAATTTCCAAGACAAGTTTCGGATAAACCTTAATTCATGCAAGATCCAAATTTTTTGAATTTCTTCTCTAAGAATCCTTTCAAGATTGTGACTTTAATTCTTTTTTCTTTTATTCCTATATATATATATATATATATATATATATATATATATATATATATATATATATATATATATATGTGCGCGCGCGCGCGAGCGCGCATAAGCGCACTAAATTTCTCAAGTAAAAAAGATGAACACAAATTTTTGTTTTATATGTATTTTTTTGGCAACTTTAATACTTGTCCTTATCAAAACCGATTTATTCTTCCTTTTTTTATATGAAAAAATTAAACATGCAACCATGATTAATCAAGAATTAATCTTTTCTTCCTTTTTTTGTATTAGTCTAAACCCTAGAGAGAAAGAAACTAAGAAAACCAAGAAAACAAATCATAGATATGGCAAGATCTGAAGAAAACCCAAGAATTACTCATAAGAATAAAAATTAAAGAGATATAACATGAAATTAGTCATGCTCGATACCAAACTAATGTAGAATTTTCCCTTAGATTGCTAATTTGATGTTTGAAGAAAAGTTTGCAACTTGACCTAACAACCTTGCCTTAAAGAACCAAAGTTATATGCAATTGATCACCCCCACCCTACGCTTATATTGAGATATGAATGAGAAGTATAAATCACAACGAAGTTAATCAATCCTTCAAAGAGTTTGCAACTTCAATCAAGAACTTAATATGAAAATCACTCAACCACACAAAGAGAAACAAACCACTCAATATACAACAACTTTAGAGAAAATTTCATAAACCCTAGAATAATGTTAACAATTGATTTATATAGTAGAAAACTAACTCTAATTTGGCTTCGTGGACCCAAACTTGATAAATAAGCCTCAACACATTAAAAGCCCAAAATAACTAAAATAACAAGATAAAACTTAACCTAAATAAACCCTTAAATGCCACGGAACCTAAAATAAATTAAAAGATAAATAAATAATAGTCTAACTAATTAAAACAAAACCTAAGTTAAAGTTTATAATCTGCTTAAAGAATTGAAGCTCAACTTCAAACAAATAGCTCTCCCTCCCTCTCGTCTTAATGAATTAGAAGGTCTACCATATATCACTAAAAATATGTGAATGTCTACTTTTCAGTACAACTAAAATCAAATCAAAATTAATTTTGTATCTCTAGTTATGGCTAAAAAAATAAAAATAGATCAAAGCTGACAAATTTGAATCTTCTTATTCTAATTTATTTGTAATGTCTGGATGCTCCCCTGCAAGTCTTTCTTAATCAATTAGGACTGCATCATTTGTTGGTTTGATTTTGTTGGAAAAAATAGCCAAAGTTAGTGTCAAAGTGTTTTTCTTGACAAAATGAGTGTCATTGTGGTGTTTCTAAGATTTTATATCTTTTGAAAAGGTAAGATCAAGTTTGGGATAGTTTTTTCTGGGTTGATCTTGTGTTTTTTTATCCAATTTATTTTTGTTTACGAAGAGGATTATTTTTTTAGGTCATATGAGTGCTTTTTATGTGAAAATTAAGAAATTTTATGATACTCAAGTTATAACTGGTGACTTCCTATTAGTTAAAACTTGGTTTCATTTATTAGTATGCCATGTCATTAAAAATCCATGTTATTAACATAAAAAAATCACCATCGTCAATCTCTTCTCCTTCAACAACCCTCTCCTCTATTACCCATCTTTTCATCCTCAATAGCTCTCTTCCAAACTAGATACATTGTTGAGCAACCACCACCTCTCCAACAAAATCCTATTTTTTTGTTTTGCTTTTTTCTACTCTCATTGATAAAACTTGTCGGTTAAAACTCAAAAGAATTATTGAACACTTGAGTCTTCACTTCTCCAATTATGCTTTCCCATATTTTAAAATCAAAATTCATGGAATAGAGATTCTATTGCCCCTTTTGGAAGGATTTTTCTTTTGGTTGTTAGAGGAGAGATTCTAATTCCCCTTTTTGGAAGGATTGAAGTAAGAAATTCACCATTATGTTTTTCTTATACGTGTATATGACTGATTAACAGCTTTATTAGTGATGAATTAAGTTATTATGTAGAAATGCATTTTCTATTTATAAAGAACAAATGATGGCTGATAAGAACATGCATCATTTGTTCCTTCATGTGGATGTTTTGAAGCATGAGCAAGATAAATCTCTATATTTTCTTTGTGGACTTTATCTAGACATGTTAGGAATTCACCCTTTTTCTTTAAGTCCAAAGCTAGATAGTGTTGAGTTTCTCAAGGTTGCAAATTTAATGGATTTGATTGTACAATTCAACAAATTGTTCTTTTATTAATAGAAAACTTGATGAAAGGATGAGAGATGCATTCCATGATCTTATTGAAAAAAAAACTTGGATGAGAATTTGTTTAATTTCCTTCAAACATGGTTGTATGTGAAGGAGCACTGGAGATGACATTTTCATGTTTGAACTATTTTCTTTCTTTGTTATGTGATTTATTACATTGACAAAGATGCTTACTTTTAAGCGCTTTTACAACTTGATTAAAAATTTCTCCATAAACTTTTTTTGTGTCTGAAGGAAGATTGTTTTGTGTGAAATAAAATATAAAGATTTTGAACTCAAATTGCTCAAGTAGTTTTTAATTATAACTCTATACCTCCATATTAGGACTATCTTTATGTTTCGTATCTTATAGCACTTTGCCATTTCAAAATCAAAGCCGATGAAGATTTTAAAATGAAATTTGCATTATTTAGCTTTGTAGTTCAAACTAAACACATTTTAGAATAAAGGAAGAGATCTGTCATTTTCTCCAAAAATTCATCTTCAAACTAAACACTCAATCTTTAAAAGGATTTAGATACTCTATCTTCAAAAAGAGTTAGATGATCCTGGTATATTTTGAATTCACTTGAGTACAAGAACTTTCATGTCTTAAGAAATTGAATTTTTGGTAAGCCTTATATAGTTTGAGGTTGTGTGTATATAGAAAGTAATTGCATTTGCACTAACATGCCTAAGTCAAAACATGATCAAAGATAGACTTATTGATAAACAAACATACATGATCAAAGCCTTCTCTATTTTTCCCTTTCTATTGCTTGGAACCATATTAATACAAGACTATAAAGATAATTTTAGTTTCTAGACTTACAGTAACATAATGGGTGGAGCTGTGATTTGATTTTATTGGGAGAGAAGAAGAAGGGTGGTTATTTTATGGGAGAAATGAAGGCGGATAAGATGTGACTTTTAAGGATTTCTCTGTAAACAAGGATGAAAAGAGTAGTAGATTTTTGTTTTGTTTTGATGTTGCTAATATGGATTTTTAATGACATGACATTCTAATAAATGAGGCCAAGCTATAACTACTGGAATACCACTAGTTACAACTTGAACACCATAAAATTTCTCGTGAAAATCATGTTTTTTTTTTTAATTTTATAAAGAAAACTTGTTGTCCTGATTTTTAAACCGTCACTTCTCCTTTAAGAAAAAAATATGATAATAGTTAAAAATATTATAAGGCTAAGACAAGCTAGTTTGTTTTGCCATGCCTTTGTTTTTGCTTTTTTTTTTTTTTTTTTAATTCTACATCCCATGTTTATTTGATTTAAATTAAATAGTTATATATATATATATTGTTTTATTAATTTCTTAAATTAATTTGAAATATATTTGAGTTATTATTTTTTAAAATGCTATTATAATTTTTGTTTTTTTGTTAAATTAATAGAATCTTTTTTATCATTATATAACAATTTCTTATCTTTAAAAATCATAGAACATAAAATAAAATATATCTAATATCACATATTAAAAGAAAAAAGAAAAGCTAGAATGCATCGGGGTTTCACTATAACTTTACACATAGATTACCGTGGATTGCTATAGTGAAATTACTCTTTTACCCTTAAGTAAAGAAAATTTAAGTCTTTACACTGGGTTTTTTTTTTTGTCTTTTCCTCTCGCTCAGTGATCATTAAAACATTATTTAAGGGTGTATGCATCTTTTCAACTTTTTTAACACATTAAAAATACTCTTTTGCCCCTAGAGTCAACAAAATTTAGAGTTGTTGACCAATGACTTTCTTGACTTTTCACAAGTTTCGTAATGGTAAAAATACTTATTTACTCCTAAGATCAAAAAAAATATTGAGCTGCCGGACAAGAATGTTTCAGGTTTTTCCACTTTACATGTACAGTAAAAGAACATTTTTAACCTTAGAAAAAACAAAAAAGAACCTTTGCTTTTGGGGGTATTTTGATATTTTTCACATGGGTATTTTGTGTAATTAAAAAGGCTATGAGAGCATATTGATATTTTCATGTTTTGTTTTTAATTTCTGAATTAAAAAGTTACAGGCGTGTGTTCCATACACGCTAGAGAGTGAGTGATGTCCACGCCATTCAGGTGGCATGTGCGACACCACCCGATGGCTAAATCTGGCCATCCGCCGTCTCCCTGGATGCACAATCGTGTTCTTTTCCACATGGTATGACGCGTGTAAGCTTATGATGGTTGAATTGTCACCGGTGATCGATTGTTTTTGTTTTTTGTTTTTTCTCTCTCCTAACAACTAAAGTACACAATTATCCTCTTTATTTGTTGTTTTTCAATTTTAGTCCTCATTCTTTTTTAGAATAGTAATTGTTATAATAATAATAATAATAATTCATCATTCGATCTTCGATTTGCTGGGAATTGAGTTTCACTGCTTTTTCATATATGATATTTTTGATCTAATATCTAGAATTACTAATTTGAAAAGTTTACATGAGTCGATATTTTTATTTATTTTTTATCTTATTATTATTTTTTAAAATTTTATCGTTTAACATTAATTTTTAAAAATAAAAAAATTCATATTTCCTTTAAATCTATTAAATAAATTAATTTACATCAAATTAATTTTTAAAGGTTTATCGTTTTGTCTAAATTTATAGTATTGCAAAATTTTTTCCATATTCTTAATATTTTTTAAAATATAATTCAGCCCACGATAAAATGCATACAAATAAACTAGTCATATCTAAAGCATTTTAAGTTGACTTCACGTAGATGTTTGAAACTTCAAATTTTACATTTTCATGTAGTTAAATATTTAAACAGATGAATTCATTTTAATATAAGGCTTAAATTTTTTTTTTTTACCATTTTCCAAAAAATGAAAAAACACAAAAATCACCTTTTTTTTTCTTTTTCCCGTCCCCTCTTTCTACGTCAGTTAATATTCTGCTCTCATTCTCTTCAGACATTCAACCCTTCTCTCTCTCTCTCTCTCTCTCTCTCCCTCTTTCTCTTTCTCTTGTCCATCCAATCAGTCTCCTTACAAAAAAACCACCACCAACTGCCCTGGCCCTCTCTCTCTAAAAAACTCAAAACACACACATTCCCCCTTCAAACGTCACTACTCTCTCTTTAGCAATCCGCTGCTGCACCAAAACAAGAGAAAAAGATAACAAACCCTAAAACAAAATGGTGTT
>Ga0325405_1003924_pt1 | contig 15269 bp, 8 predicted proteins | sample PopdelMetagenome_21_FD_205663 | JGI IMG/M metagenome (GOLD analysis project Ga0325405, IMG submission 205663) | Populus deltoides microbial communities from Bellville, Georgia, United States - Xylem-Control-R2 | ecosystem: Host-associated > Plants > Phyllosphere > Stem > Wood/Secondary xylem... | reverse complement strand
CACTCTCTTTTTTATTATTAATTGACGTACAAACTTATTCGACACATAATTGTTCTAGAAACAATTTAATTCTCTGAATTCCAATGTTTTGTTGGTCAATGCTTTCAGTAAGAAAAATCTCTATAGTACGTTTGAACAAGCAAGATCTTATCAGCAACTAAGGACTATCGAAAGCAAGATATTATCAGCAATTATCTCAAGTTTTTCTGATAGGGATTTGGCCCTTTTCAGTGAGTGATGGAGCATGCCAGACATTCATTAATTTCGCGCCCTAAGAAAGGTTATGTTCTTACGGAAACTTGGCAATTTAAGTGCATGCACGGATACGCACTATTTTCTCCCTCGACATATATCTTCAATCCATCACATTCTAACATTCTTTTTTATATATAATAAATAAATATTATCGGACGTTCATCGTTTGTGTTGACGTTTAATAGATCGATAAAAGACATACAATTAAGATAGAGTGAGGTTAGAACAATTGATGCACCAAAGGATGATAAGTGTTTTGAATCAGTCATTTGCTTCCAGCTATATATCCACCGACCATTTAGACATAAATTGTGAAATGGTCAACTGTCAGTCAGCAATTCAACCATTGATTGGTTTATGAACACTTTGTTTTGATAAAAATGATATGAATTTTCAATTAAACTATTTTTATATATGCCAGCTCTTTTCTGCATGCTATGACATCATCTAGACATAAAATGCGAAACCAAAACAGCGATGTATTATACAAGATTATAAGGGCTACTCTAATTAATATCATATTAAATAATCATATCAAAAGATTAAGTTTTAAATTTGACTTATATGATAATAATGTATTAACTCATTAATGGGGTTATATAAAGATGCCATCCTTTTCTTTTTCCTAATCCATCGCGCACATCAAACACTACACCATTAAACAGTTTCATCAACAGATACATTCCGTCAGTGTGAGGCACGCAAACCGTCGGTAACATTTTTACTGACAGTCTCATTGACGAAATCCATCCGTCGGAATACTGATCGTTGGTAATTTTCCATTCCGTCACTAATTCTGTCGAGAATTAAAAAAACAAACACCAACGAAACACCAACAGTATTACAGACGGCGAAGCGCGCCAAAAAAAATATTTTTCGCGAGAACTTTACCGACAGACTAATCCGTCTGTATGTTCAACGGTAATCACCGACGGAATAACCATCGGTGATTGTGACCTAGGCGGTAAATATTTCAGAATTGTTTGTCAAATAACGACGGATATATTCCGTCGGTAATAGTAATGGTAAACACCGACAGAATATATCCGTCAATAATGGTGGCATGGGTGGTAATTGTTTTGCAACTCTAGGTAAAACACCGACGGCCTGATTCCGGTATGTATTTAAAATATTTTAAAAAAACATTATTTATTTATAGTAAAAAAACTAAATAACCGAATAAAATTGTATTAAACATTAAAAATATATAAAAAAATGTTAAATAGTATTCATCCAAATATTAATTACAAATTTAATGTGTTTCAAAAACAAAATTAAACTGGAATAACGACGGAGCTGGAGGAGGAAGAGGAGGAGGCTGGTTGTTCCCGGGATCGTACGGCCAAAAAAGGGTTGCACATGTATCATCACACATCCTTGATCTCATCTCCATGACCATTTGACGGAGCTGATCATAACCCGTCGAGAGTCATTCATATTGTTGTTTCAAGGCCACGAACTCCTCAGACTGGGTGCTCAATACTGCTGGAGAGCTCCCAACAGTTGACACACTACAGGCCGACCACAAGTTTTTGGCCGTAGTGTTGGAGAGCCTGTAGACATGATTTTTATCGGGTCCACCAGACGATCTTACCTCCATCCACAAATCCAGATCGAAATCCGGATGGGTCGAAGGATCGTCCCCATATCTCTCTCTCAACCGGCTATTATAGGTTTCCTGAAATTTTTTTTAAAAAATCATCATATTCAATTCAAGAAAATAATAAGTTACGAAATAAAATGATTGAACGAACATACCACGAAGTGCTGGGCACAGTTGTTCACGAACTGTTGCACCCCCTTTTGATGGTATTGACTCCGCACATGCGTCTCTACAAACAACTCCATTGGACTCGGCTCACGTCCAAGAGATGTAGCCTGTAAGGAAAAAAAGGTTGCAAGTTAAATATATTTATAAGCAATAACAAATTAATTAACGATATATTTCATTTAAATTAATCTTACCATCCGTTTCGCATGTGTGCTGAACAGGACGGAGCGTCGGTGTGCGTGGTCACCGAACCATGAATTTGCCGGTTCTGGTTGTCAGCACCGGGATGTGAGCGTTGTGTGAACCGCTCAGACATCATGTGCTCAATATATGCCGCCCATGTATCCCTCGAGATGAATGGCGGTTTGAATTCCTGTCAAACCGCCACCTCATTCCATCCTTCAAGACCGTTATCCCTCGCATATCTTTTTGCTTTTTTTTGTGTATCGTACCAAAAATCACACAACCTACTTCCATAGTAACAAATTAGAATTTAGAACATAAAATTATAAAATAAAAATAAATATTATTTTCGATGTTACCTAGCTACCGCGTGATTCTCCCATACCGTCCTCACAACATTGTTGTTCGCGCTATCCCACTTAAATTTATGCTGTGTATATAAATAATTCATTTAAAATAAAAATAGTACAAGATATAAAATTATAAAAATAATTTATTAAAAATAAGCTGGAAATTAAAAGTTAATACCTACCTGAAATCATCGAAACCATGCATCGATATTAGGTCTTCCCTCAGGATGTCTGAAAACCTGACTCCATTAAAACAATGGAATCTCCATCGATGATTTAAACGCCGATGTTATTGTCCGGGCAGCTTCAATGTTTGTGAACCTGAAATTAAATAAAATTAATAAAATATTAATTAGTTGTTCATAAATTATGTTATAAGTATAAAAAAAACTAAAACCTAAACAAACTGACATTGAAAGGTCATCCTTTCATTGTGCCTAGTACTTGCGGGTGAATTGACCCCGCTGTGAAGGCACACTACCTCTGGGCTATGAAACCACGCTATAAGAGGCAGCATCACAATGTGGCACAGCTTCCTCACCGTGATCAGCACCTAAGGATACGTCCTCTTCACTTCTAGAATAACTAGTTGCAACCGTCTGCTGACGACGTGCTGTAGATTTCACTCTACACATTTACACAAATTTATACGAATAATTATATAATTAACTTCAATTATTAAAAAAAATCGGCAGCACCTCCCCTATACTGGAGACTACCAACAGTTTTCAAACCTATAAATATTTACAATAACCACAAACCAATTGACTCCATTGGAAAATCTTATATACAACCTAACATCTATAGAAATTCAACATCTATATATTTCAACTAACATCTATAGAAATGCATAAATGACAATTAAAAATAATGGAAATAATAAAAAACATAACAATCAATAATAGAATAAAATTGAAATAAAACAATGAAATTTAATTCTTCATTCCCAATTACCATTTTAAAGGAAAATTCAACAATAACAATTAAAAGAGACTAAATTATCAAATAATTATTACAATACAAACAATAACATAATTAATTTTTTATTCAACACATCTACACAAATTTATACGAATAATTAAATAATTAAATTCAATAATGTAAAAAAATCCAAAATCATATGTTTAAGGACTCAATTAGATTTTATTGAAAGATTAATTGAGTTTATATCAATTATCATAATTAAACACCTTATATATGTGGATTGTATGAGGTGTTGAATTATGATAATTGATTAAGTTCCAGAATTATGGGACCTTGTGATGATGGGTTGATTGAGTAAATTGATAGTAGTCAAAAACTTGGGATGTCCTAAATACAAATGAAACTCTGCCAAATTTTCAAATGTAAGGTCCGGAATTATAAGGTCGATAACTTGGGTTGTTCTAAATATAAGGTCCGGAATTATGGGACCTTGTGATGATGGGTTGATAGAGTAAATTGATAGTAGTCGATAACTTGGGATGTCCTAAATACAAATGAAACTTGGGATGTCCAATATATATATATTGTGGATTGTATGAGGTGTTGAATTATAATGATTGATAAAAGGTCCGGAATTATGGGACCTTGTGATGATAGGTTGATTGAGTAAATTGATAGTAGTCGATAACTTGGGATGTCCTAAATACAAATGAAACTCTGCTGAATTTTTGGTAGATTTAAAAAAAATGTTAAAATTACCCTCAAATTAAGAGAAATGTTAGGATCTTTTAACATTGATCAAGTCGTACAGCCGGGCTATTACAGGTTTCCTAGTGACCATAATACTAGGTGGCGACTCCCTTATTCACAAAACAAAAACCCCAACATGGAATCCTTGCTCCCGAGGAGGGTCGCCGCGACGCCGCACTCCGCGCGATGGTGCGACAGTGATAATAATGTATTAACTCATTAATGGGGTTATATAAAGACTCCATCCTTTTCTTTTTCTTAATCCATCGCGCACAACAAATAGAGAAATTTGATCAAATATCATTTTTTTTTCTTGTTTCAATATAATTGATGATTATTTACGTTGTTATTTACTTTTGGATTCCCTCACAAAAAAGAGAAAAAAAAAAGATTGTCGGAAGAAAAAAAAATATATATATATATAGTAGTGAGAAAAGGACACATGAGCATCTAGAAAATGCCCAAGGATTGGTTGAGAAAGTTCAAAAAATACAAAGATTAAAACTTGACGATATCTTTTTAACTGATAAAGTCCTTATTGACAAAGAAAATTTAATTTGAGGAAGAAAATTCTAAAATCAGATGTTTAAGGACCCAATTAGATTTTGTTTGAAGATTAATTGAGTTTCTGAAGGGTTTGATTGCAAGAAAAAATGATTTTTAAGTCAATTAAAGCTTTAATTGGAAGAAATTAAAGTTTGAAGGTCCAATTACAATTTTTAAGAGTTAATGTGGTCAAATAAGAAGCTTAATTGCATAAATATTAAAATTTGATGGGTAATTAGGGATTTGATCAAAGAAATCTAAAACTAAAGACCAAACTATAAAAGGCGTGTAAATATAGGGCCTGAAATTGGCCGAATCAAGGGCCAAGTTGAAGAAATTGAAAGTTTGTTGATCAATAAAAGGTCAAAATGCACAAATTCAAAACCAATAACTAAAATGGAAAAGGCAACCAACTTCAGGGCTGACATTTGAATTTAGTAGGGATGCAATTGAATTAATTCTTAAAATCAAAATCTCAATTGAGTACTTGATTCAATAAATAGAAAAATGAGAACTGATTTGGAAATAAACTCTTTTTGGCGCCTTTTTCTTTTGAATAAAAACAAAGCATTTTGTAAAAAAAATGACGGCGTTTCATTCACTGTTCATTTAAAAAAAGAGTTGTGAACGATGTCGTTTTGATGGCACTGTTTTCCATCTTCTTCCCCAGGACACGCTAAGGCAGGGGAAGAAGGCTTTTCTTCCCCTCCTTTACAGATCTTGTTTCTCTCCTCCCCCCTAGAAACCCAAAAAAATGACACGACCTGCACCCCTCTCATGACCTACCATTGAGATGAAAAAATAAAGGGGACAAGCCTGTAGACGGCCCTAGGAAGGCTACCCAGTGGCCATCGAGCCGCCATATCCATTCAGCGCGCTTGGACAAGGGTAGGGCGGCTCTCTCCCTTTTTCCCCCTTTTAAATACTCCATCACTAGGCAATGAGGAGGGGGTGGAGAGGATGAGAGGAGGGAGGACAAGAGAACAAAAAAAAAGATAAAACAAAGGGGCAAAGGAAAAAGGAAAGAAACAAAAGCAGAAAAAAAAAAAAACAAGGGAAAAACAAAGAGGGAAACTACGAGAGGAAGGAAAAAAACAGATACAAGAACTGTTATTATCCATTTTTTGATTCCCATATAAAAAAAGAGAAAACACAAAAAAAAAAATATTTGGAAAAAAAAATATATGTGTATCAATGGCTATTTACTTAGGTCCCTGGAATTTTATTTCTCACAGGTTTTGACCTAAATTGACCCTTAACTTTGATTTTTCTTCAATTGAGCTCCTAATTGTATTGATTAAACCAATTCAAAGTTCAATTAAGTCTCTAAACTTATCAATTCTTTTAAGTTTTAGTCAAATTGACTTCCAACTTTATAATTTCATCCTTATTGCCCCTAAACCTTCAATTTGTGTTTTCTTGATCAAATTCTCAAATTATTGCTCCATGTTTCTTGAATAAAAACCTCAGTTTATCTACCCACATGTTGTTTTTAATAAAAACGCATGCCTAATTAATCTGGTTATATTTTAAAAAAATTAAATTATTTATTATTATTCTTTATTTTATTTTTATTTGTTATTTATTATTTTTTAAAATTCAAAATTGGGTTATGACACAAAACATTTTGTATGTAAAATATTTTGCATCCTTAAAAATACTTTATGCAAAAAAAGCACCTTAATTTATTAATTAATTTTATTTACTCGTGGACCAATAAAAAGGAAGATATTATCATATGTTCAATTTATTTGATGATTCTATGAGTTTGTGCTAAGATGCTATGTTCAAATGGAAGAAGAATGCATTTAGGTTCACTGATGTGAGACAATGTGTAAATGAAATGAAGGCAGGCTTACATGGATGAATTGGGTTCTGGAGCTTCTGTTCTTGGTTGGTGAATTCTGCTGGCAAGGTTGTGCTACAGATATGGAAACCATTTAGCCCATGAAATTCCAGAAGAGCATACATTGAATTTTAACTTCATTTCAGTGGTAGCATCGTCTTCAAGCTTTGCGTTGATTCATGGTTGTTTGAAGACAGATAGGATGCTACTGGGTTGAACCTGGCTGCTGCTGTTTTGTTAGAGTTTTCTCTTTTGTATTTGCCTTGTCTTTTGTCGGTATTTTTTGGTGCTTTAAGTTTATACTGCATATAAAAAAAAAAAATGTATGAACTATGTCGTACTCGGATATCGAAGCGACCTTAAAATTTTTACAAGGAAATAACATATTTTTGGCATCTTATTTTTTGATGGGGAATGGTCTTGTTTTAAGGAGTCGCCACCTAGTATTATGGTCACTAGAAACCTTAACTGGTCAACAGAGATCTTATGGTTCGGGACTGGTTACGCAAAAGAGAAGATATTATCACCCTTTAAACGTTCTGCCTGAGGCAGACTGCATTGCTAATTTTGTCTTAAATTGTTAAATGTTTATTAGTTTATGCTATGATAATTTGCTTATAATATTCTTAACTCTGACACCAGTGAATATTCAACTACGGATAATGTCAACTCTGGCGTTGGTAAATATTACGTAACTATAAAATAAATTTAGATCAATATTTTTTATTCCTGACTCTAACACTAGTGAATAAATAAATAAAATAAATTTATTTTATTACACATTCACATATTTTTTTATTTTTTTATGTAGCTAAATAAAAACAAAATACAATTAAATCAGTATTTTTATTCATGACTCTAGCATCAGTGAATAAACCAATAAAATAAATTTATTTTTATGCATGCACATATTTTTTATTTTTTCTAGCTAAATAAAATAAAATACAGTGAATAAAAATAATATAAATTTAAATCAATATTTTTATTTCTGACTCTAGCGTCAGTGAATAAATTAATAAATTTATATTATTTTTATTCATACACATATATTTTTTATTTTTTATTTATTTTTTATTTTTTTAAATTATGCTGGACCCAACCAGCCCGGCCCGGTCACTGGCCCAAGCCAGTGACAAGGCTGGGCTGAGCAACACGCGTGGGCTAACGCACGCGTGTTGCTACGCTGTGCAAGTGAATTAAAATTCACTTGCACAGAGCCATTGTCACCTAAATGAACAAAATGCAAGAAAGAAAGGCTCGCTTACCTGTTCTGCTGGAGACCGAAGACGCTTGGAGTGCTGATGGATTCTCGCCTATTGCTTCCCTTTATCTTCCTCCTGTGCTCACTTTCTCTGCGTTTTCCTTTAACTTCTGAGATAATGAAGTAGCTAAGAAGATGATGCAGATGCCGACTTTCTGTGGAAGATAATTTCTGGGTCGTTCTTTTTTCTACAGGGATAAAGACAATGGCAGGGCCAATCCTTGTCTCTGCGTTGCTCCTCTGTCTTTCTTTCCTTCTCGTCTCTGTGTTTTTTGTTCTGTTTTTTTTTTGTTTTTTTTCTTTCCCCGTGATCTCTCTGTTTTTTGCTCTCCCTCCCTCTTGTTTTTCCCCTGTGTTTTATGTTCTCTGTGTCTACCCCGTTTTAGTCTTCCTCGTCCCCAGTCCCCTGCGTCTTCTGCCTTTTTTTTCTCCGCCTGTTCTGGGTCTCCTTTTCTCTCAGTTTCCCCAGTTTTTTTTCTTCAGTTTTTTCCCCCCTGCGCTCTCTCATCTTCTCTGGCTTTATAGCCAGAGAATGCCAAGCATTTGAAACAGCTTCCATCCTTTACTCCAGCAACGGCTCCTGAGGAGGAAGACGAAGAACGCGATTAACAAATTCTAAAAACGGCGCCGTTTGTGTGATGGGAATAGACATTTTCCATCTGGTCACTGAAGTATGAAATCATGTAATCAAGTCCCTGGGTAAATTGTAATTGGACCCCTGTATTTCCGTGCCTTTTACAAGTTAGTCCTTGGACTTTAATCTGCTGCACTTTTGCCTCCAATTAGCCCCAAACGTTGGTATTTCTTCAATTATGTCCCTGGTTTCATTAATTAAATTAATTCTAAGCCCAATTAAGTTTCAAAACTTATCAATTCTCCAATTAAACCCTTTATTTAATTAATTAAATTAATTTCAAGCTCAATTAAGTCTCAAAACTTCCAATCAAGTTGCCCTTAACCCAAATTTTAATATATTCTTTATTTTTTATTTGTTTTTCATCATTATTTTTATTTTATTTTTTTATTATCATTTTTCAATAAATAAAATAATAGTAATAATAATAAAAAAAAAATCAAAAATTGAGTTATGACAAACTATATCGCATGTATGGGATTGGCCCCTTCAAAATTTAAGGCTTTCACTTGGCTTATGGCTTTAGAGACGTTGACACCAGAAGCTTTTACTATCATCGAGGTATTGTTACCATGGCTGCAGAGCAGCCCTCTTTGCCATTTCTCTACTGTAACTGTTTAGCAAATGCTCCTTCATTGGCGTGAGGTTCGACTTCTTAATTTGGAATAGGGTAACGAGATGGTGAAGCTGCATATGCGTGAAGCCAAGCTTGGTGGAAAATTTAATTGAGAGTAGGGGTTTTAATGCTCTTGGCTCTATGCAAAAACATGTGTGGTTCTTGGTTTTTTACTGTCTTGTAGTCGATTTGGTTAGCAATTATAGTCTTTCTAACAATACTATGCTTGAATGAGACGATTAATTAACATGGGCTTGTTATGTTGATGGACACTTTGTATACTCAGGTGAAGATCCGATCCGAATCAAAATGTGTATCAACCATGTTAGAATTAAACCTACTACTATTCGGAAAAAACCTCAAAAGCATTAAAGAGATGGAGGAGTCTTAAGGGACCATGAAGGGGTTTTTTTCGCATCTTCTCATCACCAAACTGTTAGAAGAAAATATATACGGTAGAAGTTTATTTACAGCAATGCAATAAGTAAAATTAAAAAATAAAAAGAAGATTTGAGAGAGAGAGAGTGTGTGTGTGTGTGTGTATATTTCTCTTTACACTTATACTTTAAGCTTTAGATTACAAGCTAATTTATAAGTTTAAAGTTATAGACAACCAATAAATTAAACTAATAAAAAATATATATATTATAAACAAGAAGAGTATTTCTGTGGACTTAACCGATCAACCAAAAATATTAATGTGGCAGGAGTTTATGGATAAAAATATAATAAACAAAACTAAAGAATAAAAAGAGGAAGCAATTTTATTAAGTATTTTTTTCTTGTGTAATTCTTTTTACACTTATACTTTAAACTTCTAATTATAAGTCTATTTATACATCTAAAATTTTAGACAATCAAGAAATTAAATTAATAAAAAAAAACCATATTGTGAATATGTTTAACTATTCAAGAAATTATTTTGTTTTTTATACAATATCAAGTGTTTTTGTATATCAAACTATTTTCTTTCAATCTCAAACTTCATATTTCGATTGCATTATTTTTTGTTCATATATTCATCTATTTTCATTCAAAAAAAAGCAAGTGAATTCACACCCTCTATATTCATTGGTTTATTGCTAATCGAGAATGTTACAAATAAAGCGAACGTATTGGCAATTGTCTTTCATTGTATCTAATTTATGTATACGAAAATCAAATTCGGCACAATATTACAACTTGATTTTGAGATATCAATCTTTCATCCGAATGAATTTATTCACGAAACTAATTAATACTTTATTGGTAAGAATAAATCACCAATATGGAGTGGTGGAGCATGCGGTGTGACCACTCCAAATCATTTGACATCAGCCCAAATATCCTTTCCAAACAATCTGATTTTCCTTTTCACTTCGATTTTGATCCATGTTCCCGTAGCTCGGTTGTTCATGACTTCCTCGAGAATGTTCACATTATCATCCACTTGAAGATTCCTTTCCCGGACAAACTCTATCCACCCCACGGAAAGAAAACGTCCTACACTCTCATTTCCCTTGATGGAGCAAGAGAAGATCCATTCCTGACCATTACCATCGTGGACATGCATGTTCATCGAATGGCCTTCTTGGAAAGGTAATGGACCAAGAGTGCTGGCAGGAATAGACAAGCCATTCTCGATATCAGCCTTGGTTAGCAACTTTGAAAAGAGTGTTGTCATCGCTTGGCACAAAAAAAAAAACAGATAAAGATGCTTAAGTAGAGGTCAGCTTTGAGAAATCTGTGCTTGTAGCTAAATATGAGATGCTGCTGGAGTTGCTCACTTCACTCTTCAACATGTTCTATATATAGGGAACATAGATGCAATCACGATTCTGCCATTAATGTGCTGTGAAAATGCAGTCACTTCTTCATGCAAAAGAACGTGGAAATTCCCATTCTCCTCGAAAGTCAGAGACTATTGGCTAATGCATCCAAACACTTATCCACCAGGCTGTTTCTGTTACGATTAAGCGCATGCAAGAATCCAAGTTTCTTTTCTGGGAAAATTCGAGGAATGCATTTTTGCTTGGATTGAATGCTTCTAAAGCATAAAAATTCGACGCGGTTCGTGTTTAAAGGACAAAGAAAGTGTCAAACTTGGTATAAAATATTAATGGGCGACAAAGTTGAGACACGTCAACACTAATTTAGACTTGGTCTTTCTTATACTTGTTCTTTACGTTGCAATAGACATGCAATTTCACATCATTTTTATTTTCCACAATAATGATGACCAAGTTTCCAGGTTTAATTAGATTATCTTCCTTATTTTACTTTAAATTTGATTTGGTTAGAATTAGTGCAAAAATTGGAGAGCAAAAGCTTAGTGATGGATTTTAAAGCGTAGATGAACGTTTATCTGAGTTCAAATTAATTACGTCTAGGCAATATTGTAAACATGTTTGAAAGGAAAAAAATATCTTCCTCAACTAATTTATTTATAATTAAAAAAATATATTTTCTTTAGTTTCAAAAAAAAACTTTGAATGATAACATGCACAGCATATCTTTTCACCATGAATAAAACCTCGACTATTATCCAAAAACACACAAACAAACTATATATATATATATATATATATATATATATATATATATATATATATATATATATATATATATATATATATGTCTTTTCACCAAATAGCTGGATTAAGTTGGTAATATTACTAAAACAGTAGTTTCTTTAAAAGTGGAAGGGGATTGATATACAAGTCTAAATGGATGAACTTGTTAAAAGACCATGTATATGTGTAATCGAATTATTTCTACATTTGTTTTTTAACAATTTCATATGGAAGGTGTCGAAGCTCATTGAGGAGAAAAAAAATTATGTATTATATACACACAAACATTTTTTATGGGATCCCAAAGGGAATTACTTATCAATTAGGTCTTGAAATATTCATTTGTTTCTCAATTAATGCATCTTTTTTCTAAATATGTGTTAATATTTTTAATATAATATGCATATGTTATGCCTTGAAACAGTACCATTTAAAAGAAAAGTAAGAAAAAAAAGTTAAGGAATGTGGAAATAAGGACCCAATTGAAAATATATGAATTGCTCATGACCGAATTGATTAACTTTTTTCAGCTGAGTGTTAATTGTTATGGAATAATTCTAGGTTCCCCGAGAGAACATTACAAGTGATCCTAAATAGGATTTATCATGATCATGTGACCTTGTGGATATGTGATTTGTTCATTTGCCCATTCTTCAAGTTCAAGTAGGTCAGCATTGAATCTATAATATTCTTATACCAAAATGACATGATCTCTTGCGGATAGAATTGAACTTATAATTAAAAATAGTTATTTGGTGAACTTTTTCTATAAACATGCTTATTGGTACTTTATTTTAAATTCGATGATATAGCTAAAAAAAAAAAAAAGATGATATCAACAAAAACCAAAACTGTAGATTGGAATTGTAAATTTTTTCTAAATTTTCAATTTGATCCCAAAACTTTTTTTTTACACGATCAAGCACTTTTAAACCCAATTAATTAGCACCCAATTGCATTTTTTTAAGAGATGATTGGATTGAAAGATAGAGGACCAAAGTGAAAAGGGTGAGTGAAATAAATGGCAACTTTGAATTTCATATAAAAAGTTTATTTTGATCCCTCATATCTTTCGGTTTATAGATGATCAGTCCCTTTAGTTTTTAGAACTTCAATTTTGATACTAAAATTTATTTCTCTCTTTTTTTTATCTTTTTATGTGAGATGAGAGGAGGGGGACCACTGGATTCTAGCGAAGCGAAAGAAAATAGTCTTTGACAATGATTTTGGTCACAAATAATTAAAATTGGTGTCAATGGGTTCTATTTCATGAAGGAATTTTTACATAGGTGTTTCTTGTTCTTCTCCTCGTCCAAGGAGACAGATTTAACCTCAAAAATGATTTTGGGTTCAGGTATTTGAGTTATTTTTTAGGGTTTTTAGGTCATAGATAGGTTTATCAAGGTATTTATGGTATTTTCTAAATGTTTTGAGTAAAAAATAACTTTAAATAGGTTTTAAACCAAAAACAATTGATACCCTGTTTTTCCAACAATATTTGGTTGATAGATTATGCACAAAGCATACGACATATTATCTGCTGTCGCAAATAGCGCATCATCTACTTTCATAAACGACACATTGTCTGCTATTTTATTTCAAAAAAAATGAGGCACACAACTTTTACACATCATTAAAAAATAAAAAATAAAAAAGTTGGACTCAGGCATGCAGGCTAGGCTAAAAGACTCACACGTCTAGGCTAATTTTTTTTTTTTTTTGCCCAATGTGTTTGGGGCTCCTTTTTTTATTATTCTTCTTCTTCTTTTCTTAAGTTTTGATGTTTTATGTTTAAGTTAAAAAAAATTATCCCCACAATTTTATTTATGTCAGCCCAAGTTAATCTAGATAGATTCAATGTATTTTCATTTTAATATTAGATAAAAATATTATTCAATTCATAGTTAAAATATATATTTTTAGAAGACATATTACTAATACCTAAATATATATTTTTTGTGTTTAAAAGTTTGTTCTCCGACCCGTGGTGTAGGGTGGGACAATGGGCTAGTAATGTTTGATAATTGGTAAGTTCATGCTCTATAATGTTAATTTCAAATAAGAAAAAAAAAATCAAGAATGGTGAATTGACTTCAACTAAACATTTCCATGGTTTTTTTAATCATTTTAAACATTTAGCTTTGAAGGATCGATCTCTCTTGCACCATCCTCTTAGTAGAACAAAAAAATCAATATCATCGTTTGTTGTAGAAAAGACACTGGACAAAGTATGAAAACAAGCTAATGCTATGAGTAGACATGGAAGATAAACATCTCGAGTCTATGAAATGAAGAAGAAACTTCAAGCTGAGAAATTTTACTGATAACGAATAAGATGTTTAGAAAGAAGGCTTTATTATCTATTATAGTGTTTCTAACTTCATCACAAATAAACTTATGAATCAGCAGCGATTCTGACTGCAATTTTAGAAAGAGGAGCGTCTTAGCTCTAGCTAGCCAGCAGAATCTTTATCCTGAAGATTTATTATCTGTCCCTTTTTCGAATTCTAAAGGTGATGGATAGATGCCACTAGGAGAAGATTCTTATGGTGTGGAGGGCTAGGGGCTATTCAAAAGTAAATTAACACTTCAATTTAAAAAATAAAGAGTGAATTATAGCTTATTATTCAAATACAATATTCAAAAAAGAGTACAAATTAATATTCTATAATTACATTATCACAAACACAAGAATATTAATATCATTATTATAAATTATGGTTTTGATTTTTTCATAAAATATGTTTGTAATTTTATTGTATTTTTTTAATTTTTTTATGAAAAGGCTCGTCTTTGTTTTTAACAAATGAATAAAATTTTCAGTTTAGGAAAAGTAAAAGAAAACTAAAATAAATTGTTAATAGTTACTGAAAACATATTTAAAAAGTATTTAAGAGAATGGTAATAATTGATTTTTGTTTATAAATATATTAAAATAATATTTTATTATATTTTTTAAAATTTATTTTTGATATCAATACATCAAAATAACATGAAAATATATAAAAATAAATTAATTAATTAAAAAAATTATATTTTACTTAGTAATACAGCTCAACTTTTCCAAAAAAAAAAACGTTATGTCCGCAAGCTAAGAGGGGTATTATAGGAGGGGTGGAGACAGGTGCCTGGAAAAAAAATTAAATTTTTCTCATGTGTAGCCCCTACAGGAAACAAAAATTTTAAGTTTTGACCCCTAGAAAATTATTTTAGCTTTAACCATCCTTGAAAATTATTCTAACCCCGCCCCTGACTACACATGGGGGTTCCATCATGGTAAAGAACAAAACTCTCCTTTTTAAATGGGTATGGATTCTGGGAGATGGTGGTGGTTCGGGTTGGCATAATTCTTATCCTTCAAAAGTGGAAACGAACTGCTAAGCTGTTCAATTTTACTCCAATTTGGAAAGCTTTTGTGCCTGCATATACTAGTTTTGATCAATGCTCTCTTGCTTCGAGTAGCTTGAGGTCTAAGATTGGTGATGGGAATAAATTTTAGTTAATTTTGTCATGATTTTTGGATCGGTAATGAAGCCTTGAAGGAAGTTTACCCCAACTTGTTCAGAGTAGCACATGAATAT
>Ga0325405_1003918_pt1 | contig 15286 bp, 7 predicted proteins | sample PopdelMetagenome_21_FD_205663 | JGI IMG/M metagenome (GOLD analysis project Ga0325405, IMG submission 205663) | Populus deltoides microbial communities from Bellville, Georgia, United States - Xylem-Control-R2 | ecosystem: Host-associated > Plants > Phyllosphere > Stem > Wood/Secondary xylem... | reverse complement strand
CAAATTGTCTGATGCTGCTGTCTTATCTGCAGATATTACCAACTGCACTTGTGTAGCTACCCTCTTCATCTTCCAAACTCAAGGGATTGCTCCATATTAAAAAATAATATAAATTATATCATAAAATCTTACCTGACAATTTAAGCTATTAGGTTAAGATAGTTCTTTAACATGGTATCAAAGTCTTGATAACCAAGTGGTATCAAAGTCTTGATAACCAAGTGGCCTCGAGTTCGAATCTTACCATCCCTATTTATTTGATAAAAATTAAATACAGGATAATATGGGTTTGTGCAAGTTTCATACCCAAAGGGTTTTTACTTGAGGGGGTATATTAGAGAATAATATAGATCATATTATGAGACCTCATCTAATATTTTAACTTATTGGGTTGAGATGGTTCTTTGATACCCCATTACAAACATGCAACCAAGTCAGATGCTCTCCTACCGCCACGTTTTGCCAAACCATCTACAATAGAATCTCCAGTTTTAAGAACTAATTAGAAAGCCATTCTAATCTTCCGCGGAACTTCTACCGCACCCCCAACCCAAGCTAAAGCATTAATGGAGTCTGATTCCACACACACACACGGCTGAACCATTAACATCCCATTTGGAGACTAGGAACTTCAAAGCCTTAGCAATGGCAATAAGCTCAGCCATATTTGACTCCTCGATACCAATATGACAGGACGAAACACACAGAAAGTCTCCCTCCCCTGGCTTTTCATTAAGAGTAGCCATCAACGTCCCATTTGCCATGTACAGGGTTTTAAGAAGGCTCTTCCTTGAAAACGAGATATTCAGAAATTATTGATAAAAAACAGGCAGAGATAGAAAATAAAATTAACTTGTTAACTAATAATGATAAAGTTAGAGACAAGTTAAAGAATTATTAATTAACAGAAATGAAAAAGAAAAAACTAGAAAATTATTTGAAGTAATCACAAATTCATAACTAACTTTCAAAATCCAATTCATAACTAACTTTCAAAACCGTTTCATGATAGCTAACTTTCAAATTCATGATAGCTAACTTTAGAGTTCTTGATTACACGGGTTAAATTGAAAAAATTTAAAAGTAAAATGTAGATTTTAATATTTCATATAAAAAATTAAGAAACAATCTATAGATATAAGTTATATATATTGTAAATAATGAAATTTCAAAAATTATTTCAAAACGTTTTTTTTATCTCACATTGAAAAGATACTATCTTATCATTTTAAGTTGAAGTATTTGAACGAAAAGAGTTTTTTATCCCACATTGAAAAACATAATTTTTTTCTTGTGAACATTCTTCTAGTATTTATATAGTGAGCTTTAAAATAGATTACTAACCAACTAAAAAATATGAAAAACAATGGTATTTGGCTAGTGGAAAACAAACTTTTTTATAAAAAAAAAAGTCTCTACTAGGTTTTATTAGGTCACCCGAATTCCAGATTGACTCGGCGGGTCGAACGGTTTTTTTAGTCAATTATTGACACGGGTTTTGAATGAAATAGATCCGACCAAGGCCCTGGGTCCCAGGTTGACCCGCTAGGCGTGGCTAGGCCAGGCCTAGTCTGATAACTATGGTCTATAGTATATAAATAGTGCGACTTTATTGCCCGCACTAGGATCGAAAACATTTATGAAAAAAATAGTTTATGTAAAATTATTTAGTGTGTTATTAATTTTTATTTAATAAGTTAGCCATCATAAGTGTTTGTGAGTGTATCAATGATTACTTTTTAAAATAGTTTTTACTTGAAAATATATTAAAATAATATTTTTTATATATTTTTAAAATTTATTTTTGACATCAGCACATCAAAACAATCCAAAAAAAATTAAAGAGAAAAAAAATCAAATTTCCATGAAAAGCAGGTTAAAACAAAATCTCAAACACCCCTAAAATCTCTCAGTCCAACTACTTTGATCAAGATTAGTATCGTGTATAGTTTTTTCTCTCTCTTTTATAATAAGATAGATATGATGTTTCTAGAAAATATTCAATTATCAAGTTCTAGTATCATCCCTCTTTGTAAAGTCAAATAATAAGTTCCTACAGCTAAAGCATCATATATTGCTCCATTGGCAACTCGTAAATCAACTTCATCTTTACATAATCTTCTACTTGTTTTTAGTTCCTACACATTCTTACAAATGTGAAAACATCATATGATGTCGAATACTTAAGAATTGTCATGTGAAGTAGAAAGATAATTTTCAATCATAAATAGTACACGGGTGTTCATAGAGGAACCTTTTGCCATCTTGTATGTTGTTATCTATTTTTGGGTCCCCACACAAAAAAAAGGAGAGAAACACAAAACAATGTCGTTTTAAGCGACATTCTTCTTCTTCTTCCCCTGGACGTGCAACAGGGGAAGAGAAACTTTTTGCTTTTTTCTATTGTTTCTTCCCGCCTCGCTCTCTCTCTCCCCCCACTCGCCCAAACACTATCAAAACCTAAAACCGAACACTTACAGCTGAGTGGGAGGCTAGCACACGAATGAGCCAGTATATCAAAATAGCAAAGAAGGCTTTGAATAACAAACAAAGGCACCTTATGATAATAGAACATCAAAGAGGGGGGATCTATATTTCAAACCAGGTAAGAATGCATGCATGTCATCTAACCTCAAAGCATTGCACACATATTTTTGATTTATTACAAAAAAAAATCCTCAATAAAGTCGAGCAAGAATATGGACAAAGAAAAAATCATTGAGTTGATAATAAAATAAAAAATCATGATTTTGACCTTGAAACGAGAAGAAGATGAGATGGACCCTACCATTAGGAAAATTTAAAAGAAATAAGAAGATCAACCCTGTCATCAGGAAGATTCTTCAGGTCAACCCTGCAATTGGGAAGCACGAAGTTTCAAACCCCGCAATCAAGAATTATCATGTCAACCCTGCTATCAAGAAGCACCAAGTTCTCAACCCGGCCATCAGAAGTCCTAATTTCAAACCTTGCAATCAAAAAGAAAAAAAGAGAGAAGAACCCTACTATTAGGAAATTCTTAAAGAAAAAGAAATGTTTAAACCCTGTCATCGAGAAGAACAAGAAAATCCAACAGTCGAGAAAGATGAGATAAAGAATTGAGAAGATCAACCCTGTCATCAGGAAGAGTTTTCAAGTCAACCCTGCAATCAGGAAGCACCTAGTTTCAAATCCCGTAATCGGGAATTATCAGGTCCACCTTGTAATTAGGAAGCACCAAGTTTTCAACCTAGTCATCAAGAATGACAAATGCCAACCCTGCAATCAGGAAGGATCGATGTCAATCCTGCAAAATCTCAAAACTCAAAATAAAAAAAATCATCAAGTGAAAAACTTGATCAAACCTTATCATCAAGAAGAAAAGTGAGAAGAACCCTACCATTAGGAAATTCTAAAAAAAAAAAGAAGCAAGTTTGAGCCCTGCCATCAGGAAGAACACACTGACTTTGGTTCTGGTTAAAATAAATTGCCAGATGGAATTTCATGTTGACCGAGCTACACACAAATTTTGGTTTTTGGTTAAAGGAGTTCGCCAGATGGGATATCCGGTTGGCCGTGCTGCAACACCAATTTTAGCTTTGGTTAATGGGAATCGCCAGATGGAATTTCATGTTGACCAAGCTATACAAATAGACTTTGGTTCTAGTTAAAGGGGATCGCCACATGAGATCTCAAGTTAACCCAACTGATGCAACCATATTATTCGATAGTTTGACACACATTTAACTAGTGTTTTGCCTATGTTTTAAATATAAAATGCCTTGATATTTTTTGTTTTATGTTTTGAAGGCACTTTTGGATGAAAGATGCAAAAAGGAGTAAATTGGAGATAATTGGCAGATTTGACCTTCGGTCGATGTTTTGTGCAGAACGTGAGCTTTAGAGGTTGAAATGAAGTGATTCCAGTGGCATTAAAAATCTAACATCCATACCTTTCTGGAAATCTAAGACAAGAAAATAAAATAAGGAATACCATGGAAATCGCAACCTTCAATGTCAAATCTCGCAATCTGCCAGTGTTGACCTTCAGCCATACCAACTTGAATATCTGGAGCTACAGAAGTCCAATTGATACAAACTCAATTTTGTTAGATTCCTGACTCAAAGGTCTATATGCTCCAAAGTTCAGCCAAAAACGATGTCATATGAGGGAGATATGAGTTTTCAAAGATGACATCTGAATTCTGCCAGCAAACAGGTTTCGTGAAGAAACGAGTCCAAATTATGTTTTGAAGCATCTAAACCGATATCCAAGTTTTTATTTCAGCAATTTAGTTCCTCTAAGTCAAAGCTTGAAGATTTCATGGAAGACTATTTCTCCTTTTTTAGGAAAATAGTTATTGAAGTACATAAATGTAAACAGTCTACTTAATGGAGGACTATTTTGTAAAATAGAGACTAGGGTTTCCTAGGATATAAAAACAATGAGAGAAGAGAAGGGGGGCAACCAGCCAAGAAGAGAAAAACACCCCCTTCCTCTAAGAAACCCTAAATTATGCATTCTTCCTTCTTTTTGATTAGTTGTTCAACAAACATGCAAGGCTAAACACTTTTTCTTGGTTGCAAGGACACGGAAACCTTCAGATTTCAAGAAGTGTAAGATTTATTTTACCTTTTCTTTTCAGTTTATATGATGAATATGTTTGTTCTTTTATGCTTATTTTTTCTATGATCGTTTATTTTAATTGCTAGAGCGGACTCTAAGTTATTATTGTAGACAATCTATTGCTAAGTTTGATATCAAAACCAGAGTTGTGGTATATGAACTTGTGAAGCAACTGAGTTTAATAATTATGGTGGATCTACGTTATTAATCTTAGGGAGAACATTCAATCAAATCAAATATAGACTCCGGACAGTTATATTTTCTTGATTAATCAACTTATCTAGTTCTTAAGGCTGCCATTGAATTAAATTACTAGTGCGGACATTATGGTTGTTTGATGGTTAGCGTTAGTTATACGGCGAATCCGTTAACTAACCAATGTTAAGAAGAGATAAATATTCAAAATATAAATTGATGTTTTGTATCCATGATCAGTTCTGATTTCTGTAGGTGGATGTGTGCTTGTGACCAAGGTTTATTCTCTTGATAATTTTCTGATTTTATTAAATTTCGTTTGATAGTTTTCTATTTTCTTTTGCTTTAGCCTAGATAACGTCCAAACCCCCCCCCCAAATTGCATATCATCTAGCATAAAAATCTGACTTGAATCTTCCGCATGGGATCGACCCCTTGCTTGCTCTATACTATCTTGTGTGTTGTGTTTGAAGCTAGGGTAATTAATTTGTGCGACTGCGACATCGCAACACCAACTACAACATAGAATTTAGCTTTGGTTAAAGGGAGTCACCATATGGGATTTCAGGTTGGCCGAGCTACAAACAGACTTTAGTTCTGGTTAAAAAGGATCTCCAGAAGGGATCTCAGGTTAATCCAATCACAACATAGATTTTAGCTTTGGTTAAAGGGAATTGTCATATGGGATTTCAGGTTGACCAAGCTATAAACAAACAGATTTTGGTTCTGGTTAAAAGAGATCGCTAGATGGGATCTTAGGTTAACCTAATTGCCATATATTTTAGCTTTGGTTGAAGAGAGTTGCCATATGGAATTTTAGGTTGATCGAGCTATATAGAGACTTTGGTTCTGGTTAAAAAAGATCGTCATATAGGATCTCGGGTTGACCAAGCGATCAACATTATCTTAACACTAGGAGGAAAGTGAGAACAACCCTACCATTAGGAAATTCTCAAAAGAAAAAAGAAATTTCAAACCCTGCCATTAGGAAATTCTAAAAAAAAAAGTTCAAACCCTGCCATCAGAAAAGCGTTTTTTTATTCTGGTTACAGGGAATCGTCAAATGGGATTTCAAGCTAACCCAACCAAAGACAGAATTTATAGGATCGCCAGATCAGGATCTGAAAATAACCAAATCGTATATAGTTTTGATCGTTAGTTTCTGGTTGAAGGAGATTGTTGTAAAGATAGAGTTTCAGATCAACCAAGCTTTGACAAGATCAATTTTGAAAGTTTAGTTTTGTTTATCTTTACAAAACTTACTATGTAAAGCTCTCAACTAGTCTTTGATCCGTAAGTATTGTAATGGGGGGCATCTGTTGTTATTCATTTTTTGGTCCCCACATAAACAAGGAGAGAAACACAAAACATTGTTGTTATAACCGGAATTATTCTTCTTCTTCTTCCCCTGGACGTGCAACAAAGGAAGAGAAACTTTTTGTTTTTTTATTTTGTTTCTTCCCACCTCACTCCCCCTCCCCCCACCTTGCCCAAGCACTGTCAAAACCCAACACAACCCACACCCCCTCATGATGAAAAAACTAGAGGAGTCGCACCCTGCAAGCAGCTCCCCATTGGCCACCTTACCCGGCATCGGGGCAGGGTAAGGTGGCCTCGCTCCCCATATGCCATGATGGGACAAGGGTAGGTGTTGCGATGTCGTAATTGTACAAATTAATTACCCTAGCTTAAAAAAACAAGATAGTATAGAGCAAGTAAGGGGTCGATCCCAGGAAGAAGTTGTAGTTCAAATTTTTATGATGTATGATATGCAACTTGGGGGCTTGTGAAGTTATCTATGCTATGTTATGCTATGCTATAATAAACAAAAAGAAACAATCAATGATAAATCAAAGAAAATCAAAATTTATCAAGAAAACAAACCTTGGTTACAAGTAAACGTCCACCTACAAAAATCAAAACTGATCATGAAAACAAAACGTCAATTTATACTATGAATATTTATCTTTTCTTACGTTGATTAGTTAACAGATTCGTTGTATAACTAATTCTAACCATAAAAAAACTACAGTGTCCGCACTAGTAATTTAATTCAATGGTAGCCTTAAGAACTAGATAAATTGATTAATTAAGAAAACATAATTGTCCACAGTCCATGTTTGATTTGATCGAATATTTTGTCTAAGATTAATAACATAGATCTGTTACGACTATTAAACTTAGTTGCTTCATAAGTTCATATCTAACAACTTCGATTTTGATAGCAAACTTAGCAATAGATTGTTTACAATAATAATTTAGAGTCCGCTCTTAGCAGTTAAAATAAACAATCCTAAGAAACAAGCATACGAAAACAAACATATTCATTCATCATATAAACTGAAAAAGAAAAGGTAGAATAAATCTCACAGTTCCTAAAATCTGAAGGTTTCTTTGTCCTTGCAACCAGAAAAAAGAGTTTAGCTTTGCATGTCTAAGTAGACAATTTACATTTAAATAACTATTTTAAAAAAGAAAAAAGAATGCATGATTTTGGGATTTTTAGAGGAAAGGGGTGTTTTTTCTCTCTTGGTTGGTTGCCCCCTCTTCCTTTCCCTCCTTCTTTTTATATCCTAGGAAACCCTAATCCCTTTTCTACAAAAAAAAGAAGTCATTTCCTAAATAGACAATTTACATTTAAATAACTATTTTTTAAAAAAAGAAGAAATAGCCTTGCATAAAATCTTCACGCTTTGAATTTTGACTTAGAGGAGCTAAATCTGAAATAAAAACTTGGATGTCGGTTTGGATGTTTTGGGACGTAATTTGAACTTGTTTCTTCACAAAACTTGTCTGCTGACAGAATTCATGTCTTATCTTAGAAAAATCATATCTCTCTTATATGAGCTCATTTTTGTGCTTAACTTTAGTAGGTTCATAGGTCTTCGAATTAGGAATCCAAAAACATTAAGTTTACATCAAATGGACTTCTGCATCTCAAGATATTCAAGTAGGAATGGTCGAAGCTCAACACTGGCAGAATACGAGATTTGACTTTGAAGGCTGCGATTTCCATGCTCTTTTTTTTTCTTGTCATATATGTATAGAAAGGTATGGATGTTAGCTTTCTACTGCCACTAGAATCACTTCGTTTCGACTTCTAGAGCTCAATTTTTGCACAAAACATCGACTGGAGGTCAAATCTACCAATTATCTCCAATTTACTTCTTTTTGAATATTACATCCAAAAATGCCTTCAAAGCATAAAAACAAAATATCAAGGCATTTTATATATAAAACATAGGCAAAATACTTGGTAAATATGAGTAAAACTATCAAATAATATGGTTGCACCAGTAGGGTCGATCCTGCTCCCCCTACCCTTATAATACACCAGAAAAGAACAGAAGAGGGAAGGAAAAAAAACCTTGTGAAGGATGAAAAAAAAAACACAGAAGAGGACGAGAGAATAGAGAGAAATCAAATAGAGAAAAATAGAGGGAAATAAGAAAGAGAAAAAAGGAGGTTGGTGTCTCTGCACAGGGAACAAGAAGAATTGTAGCAACTGCCACCGTTCCTAGCCGCAAACCATCACCAGCCGCCTAAAACGCCGCCACCAGTAGCACCGCCATAACTAGAGAACAAAAGGAGAAGAATAGAAAAACAGAGGGAAGGAGAAGAGATAATAGAATAAAGGCAGAACGAAAATACAGAGAAAAAGAAAGGACAACCAGTAACGTCCACCGCAACCCACAGTCAGTCCTCTTCTTTGCCCACCGTCAACAACAGCACCGCTACCACAGGTCATCTTCCCCCTTCTTTATTTTCCTCTTCTCCTTCTCTGCGTGCAACCTCCACTGTTCTGCAAGTGAATAGTGGAGAGTTCTCCACTATCCACCTTTCACTAGGCTGGACAGAACCAGCCCATAACCAAAATGGTCGGGTTGGGTCCGGGCCAGCCCAAAATAAATTCAAAAAAACCAAAAAAATCTTTTCAAAAAAATTTATGATTTTGTCGTGTAGTTTTCTATCAACTTTTCTTAATATTAGTTTGTATTTTTATATGGTAAAGATATAAAATCCAGTATTAAAATACCCAGTTTTTGTCGAAAAATTGCAAAAAAATTATAAAACAAAAAAATATCTTGTTTTCATGCACACGGCCAAGTTTCTCAAAGATAAAGAAAATCATATCATATTTTCATATAATAAAAAATAAAAAATGTATATGTTCAGCATGCATTTTGGCTTTAATAACTAGTTTATTAAAGCCATGAGAACTAGGCCAATATTTCAAAAATACCCAAAAAAATTGTTTTCTTTTAGTATCTGGAATGATGAATTTATATCTAAAATGTATTCCTGATATTAAAAGGATAGTTTTTTTATGTTAGAACGGTTAAGTTTTACCCGATAATATAAGGATCTCTTTATTGAGGAGGACTTTTATTAAACCTTAGACAAACCAACAACTAGAAAACGAGACCAACCTTAGCTTTTATCAAACAATCAAACAATAGAGCTTGCTTTAGGTAAGGCGTATTTGGGTGTTAATACCTTCCATTTATGCAACAGTCCCCATGCCCGATCTCTGAGACCAGTTAGGGTTCCTAGTGATCAAAATACTAGGTGACGACTCTCATTCCTCAATTCCACTGATAAAAGACAAGAATTCCTTGTCTTCTTTATTTTCTTGATTTTCCCGGATACATACTTATAAGAGTCGATGATTGCCGCAACGTCGCGCAGGCATGTGCAACAAAATAGCGACTCCACTAAGGATCTTGTGGACTAAGCTTTGTTGTGCTACCTTCATTTCGCATTAAGGCAAGCCCTTCTTGAAACATCTTGAATCCAAGACTTGTGGGTGACACAATGGTCGTTATAGAGTTTGAGCAAGAATTAAAACCCTTGTTTCATCATACAATAATTACCACCATATGTCAGCCTTTGAAGGGTGAGTTCATTGCTTATACATGCTACCAGGTTAAAACGCAGGTCCCCCACCTAAAGTTTACTACACGTGAAAGATGAAAAATGAAGAAAGAGCTCAGTTGGAGGCCCGTTATCAAAACGAAATTGAGAGCATCAAAGGTGAAGTAGCTAGACTTACAGATCTGCTCGAACAAGTGGTGGGCTTCAAGAATGGAAAAGGAACTTCTGCATAGCCTTTTGTGAAAACACCGTCAGCCCACGTCCCTCACACATCTCAGAACTTGGGGACAGACTCAGTAACTGGGAATCATTTTGTCCTTTTTGCCCTCATCAATCCAAGTCAAGCACCGTGAATTCAACAATGATAGAACCTTCTGAAAATAGGTTTATTGATCCCATGAGCCATGATAAATGGGTTTCCCTAGAAGAAAGATTAAGAGCAGTTGAAGGAAATAATCTAATTCACCCTGTGATTGCAGCTGAAGTTTGAACCACACATCATGTAGCTAAGTTTTAGCCATATGTATAATGACGTGCAGTGGATTCAATAGTTACAGACTCGCGAATCATAACTCTTATAAGTCCAAATCATTACACTAGACGATGTCAAAATTTATCGGTTCTAACCGACCTTGCTTAAAATGAGAAAAAGTCAACTTTGATATCCCTTCACTCTCTAAAGATTATATCCCTTATGGTCCCCATTTAAGGTGGAATGAATTTCTTCTTTATAAAAACCCTCACTAATTAATGGAAAAAGGCATATTGGGGGCAATAAGAGATATTTCATTGGGAAAGATGGAGACAATAATAGAATTAATGGAAAAGGGCATGTTAAGGAAAAAGGTCCAATGATTGAAAAAAAAACAAAGAAAGAAGAAGAAGAAGAAAGTAAAGGGAGAGAGATCATGATGTTGTAAGACTGAGGTACATACCCCTGAGCAAGTTCCTTCTTTAAAAAGAACATAGTCTATGAAATAACTCCACAAAAAAAGAGGCAAGATAGAAGTGATCCTAAGTCTTTGAAACCCTCAAACACCTTTTGAGCCTATGAAATTCCTCTCTTTATGGCCATGAATAGTAACCTGCATTACGTGCTTTTGGAAGCCCTTTTTAATCAAGTAAGCAATTTGAACCAATAAGTGGTGCTCTCAAAACTGGAAGAGCTTTTCTATGAGTCGTGGCTTCATGAATCAAACTACTGGTTATTGTGCAAGTAGATAAAATTAATGCTAAAAAAGAAATAATCTTTCTTGATAAAGCCCCAAGTTTTGACTTGACCATTTTGTTTTTTTAAAACACATAGAAGGTCACCTCATCACATGTCATCAAATGGTATACCCAAGATCAGAGATTAAAATTGATGAAAAGAACCATAGACAAAGCTATTTTAATCTTACAACGGGTCAATTTCTGTTTTCAAAATATAAGGCAATCAAAAGACTACGTGTATCGAATGGCGTATATTGGGTCTTTGACCAAAGAAGCTTGATTTTCAAAAACTGACATCTCTCTGATTTCATTTCAATAATTAGACTTGAATAGACATGACCTTTGAAATGTGAGAGTTGATTCCCAAACAAGAAGGATTGTCAAAAACAAGAAGAACATCGATCGAGTTTGCAAAATCCTTGATGGAAATGGCATTGACACTTCTCGACACTCCTTGAAAAACTAAGCAGCTGGGGGCAATGCAATGGACATTGGGAAGGAAAACAAACAGTATTCAGATCAGCTGGGGGCAAAGAAAGATGATCAAATGATGAATAAGTGAAAGAGCATACTCAGATCAACTGAGAGCAAACACAATTTATGATCTAGTAAATCTCAACAACAATTGATAAGCAACACCGCACTTGAAGGATATTTTCATTTCATCTTCGGTTACCCTCCAACATGGCTATGACTCTTGACAGATGTTATCACATGGCTACTTTTGAATGAATGTCGAAAGGATGCATACCACCGAGACTAATTGTGGGACAATGTTGCATTAAAAGGACATCTTTATATCGTCATCTGGGTTTACCCTCTGAAACATGCTTATGACTCCTGACAAATCTGATCACACAATGGCATTTGAATGAATATAAAAAAGATACACACCACCAAGACTGACTGTGGGCAATCTGTTTTGAAGCCCAAAGGCGCACTTTACCGCATGAATATGGGTGATAAAAGAACATCATTAATAATGTTAATGCATTTCCTTTGCATAATTTGATTTGACAAGCTTTGAGGAATCCATTAAGAAGAACACCAAGAATACAACAAAGAACCTTTTACTGCGAGTTATGAGACGCATGTTTGGACGACTGGATGGTTTCCAAGAAGGCTAATGATAACATATACTTAAAGAGTATTGTTTCAACTAGAGACAAGTCCATAACTGATTGCAATCCAAGAAAAGAACGACATTAGAAAACTTTTTGATGGGTATTGGCAGTGTCATAACCCAACTCTGGGTTATTCCCTAAAATTCATTTTTTATCAAAATAAAAAAAAAATAAAGGAAGGCAATGTTGAGAAAGTAGGTCGAGGAATCAAGCTGTAATTTTGGAGGAAATTATGAGGCCTAATTATACCCCATTATGCTAAAAAATGGAGAGAGAAAATGAATATTCAAGGTCAAATTATATGATTATTGAAAGAATTTGCATAAAAATTAAGTTCAATGACAATTATTTTTTTAATATAATACGTCAATTTGATTTAATCATTGGCCAAATTAAAATTTAATTATGTTTAAAAATTAATTTGGGTCCAATTAAAGTATTCAATTAAGTGCAAGGACTTAATTATACTTTAAATTGGTCAAATTCATTTTATTAGGGGCTTAATTGGTGAAAAATAAGTTTGGGAGGCCAATTTGGGCTTAACTGAGATTGTTGGAATTTTTAGAGACTAATTTAATTTTTACCAAGTTAATTGATTGAAATTAGGGGCAAAATCGCAAGAAAATTGAAGTTTTGGAGTCAATTAGGGGTTAAATTGAAGATTTTCGCAACCAATGACTATTTTGTAAAAGACATTGAGCTATAGGGGCTTGATTGGTTGAAACCGGGGGTAAAATTAAAGAAATTGAAAGTTTAATGGTCAATTAGGGGTTAAATTGCATAAATCTGATATCAAAGACCATATTAAAAAAAGGCACGCCAATCCGGGGCTAACATTGATGTTTTTTCAGGGACTCAATTGCATAAATTTGAACGTTTGAAGTCGATCAGGGGTTTATATAAGATAAATCAGAAATTGAAGGATCAAAATGAATTGTACCAAAATAGCGTTGTTTTAGTTACTATTCATCTTTTTCTTCAATTTTTTCTGAAATAACAACTCAGGGAAGTTACTTTACAGGTGCATTTAAGGCATCTAACCTTCACCAAATTTGACAACTCTTGAACCAAAATGATCATCTGACAACCAGTTATCTCGTGATATGGACCGTTCAGGCTCAACGACAACACAACCTCACCGGCCCCGGCATAAATAGGTCAACTCAGGCAGCCTTTTACTGTTGAATTTGACAATTCATAGTGCCTACTTTGAGTCAACGGTTAAGATCATTCCCAACCAAATCAAGGGCTACACTTTTTTTCCTATGTAGACAAGATTACCCTCTCCCACCTCCTATGAATAGGGGTGGATTTCATGGCCTGAACATGAAGGAATCGGGTCTAAAAATCGCGAAAAATCAGCTTACCCCCCTGTTTTTTTCCAGCCAATGTTTCTCTCTCCCCGCTGCTTTTTCAGTACTTGAAAACCCCACAGAAACCTTTCTCCTCCACCAACAGACGATGGCTCAGCCTCCCTACGGACCCAAATCCTCACCAGCGGTAGAACAACCATTGCGAACTCCTTTCTCTCTCCTCTACAAACCTTTTTCTTCTTCCTCCTACAGCCAACTCCGGCCACCATTCCCTCAGTCGATGCCTCCTGAGCCACCAGTCGAACCTACTCCACATCCAAACCACCACCATGCAAGGTGGCCTTCTTTTTCTTCCTCGTTCTTTCTCCCTCTTCTCGTGGCCATTGCATGCAGAAGATATTCTGTATGCAATGGCAAAATAATTAACTTTGAAGGTGGGTTGGACCTGCTCCGGTCCACACTCTAAAAGGATCAGTTTTGTTGGGCCAATTTCGACTCACCTGGCTGGTCCGAGCCCAGTTAGCTGGTCCGGCCCAACCCATATATTTAATAATATTTAATTAATATAATATAATATATATTTCTTAAAAAACAAAAAATTCCAAAAAAAATTCAAAGGGCATTTTAAAATATTTGTGATTTTCTAAGATGTTTTTGTACCAATTTTGCTTAATATTTGGTTATATACTTACACAAGAAGATACAAATCTGGTATTAAAATACTCGGTTTCCTCCGAGACTTTTTCTATAAAAAATTCAAAAAAAATCTTAAATATTTTAAATTAATTTCCCCTTTTTAAAAAAAAAAATTGTTTTCATACATATGGTCAAATCCTAAAACTTTTCCAACCATATTTTCATATAAAAAGAAATACATCTTTCTCATGTTTTAAAAATCCAAAAAAAAAAATAGATATCATAACCAGTTTATGATCATCCATTAAGGTTTGGCCAAAATATCAAAAACCATTTTTCCAATCTTTTGTTTAAAGGTCCAGAAGTAGACTTTAATATATGTGGGGTGTAAAATTACACGATAAAGTACACCCTCAGGTATTAAAGATACAGGGTGTAAAAATGCGATGCTAAAATTCAGACTTTAGAACGGTTAGGATTTAACTTGATAAGGTAGAGATTTTCTCATGAAGAGAGATCTACCTTGATCCTTAGAAAAGTCCAACAAATAGGAACCCGACTTAGAAAAAAACAATCAAACAACAATGCAGCTTATCTTAGGTAGGCTGCACTGGGGGTGATACGTCTCTTACCCACACTCTCACAAACCATAGGTTCCTAATGACCATAATACTAGGTGGCGACTTCTAAACATTAATCATAATTTTATGATTAAATCCAAAAACCCTTCCCAACACACCACACCTAATCATATTGCCTCTAATATGAGGTATGTTACATTAATTTTATAGGATAGACACGACACTTACAGCTGAGTGGGAGGCTAGCACACGAATGAGCCAGTACATTAAAAGAACAAAATAAAGCTTTGGATAACAAACAAAGACACTCTATGACAATGGAACATCAAAGATGGGGGACCTATATTTCAAACCAGGTAAGAATGCATACATGTCATCTAACCTCAAAGCATTGCACACATATTTTTGATTCGTTATAGGAAAATCCTCAATGAAGTTCAGTAAGATTTTGGATAAAGAAAGAATCATTAAGTTGATAATAAAATAAAGAATCACGGTTTTGACCCTGGAACAAGAAGAAGATGAGATGAACTCTACCATTAGAAAAATGTAAAAGAAATAAGAAGATCAACCCTATCATCAGGAAGAATCTTTAGTCAACCCTGCAATCAGGAAGCGCGGAGTTTCAAACCTCGCAATTGGGAATTATCAAGTCAACCATGCAATCAGGCAGCACCAATTTATCAACATGACCATCAAAAGTCCTATTTTCAAACCTTCCAATCAAAAAAAGAAAAAAAACAG
>Ga0325405_1003917_pt1 | contig 15287 bp, 8 predicted proteins | sample PopdelMetagenome_21_FD_205663 | JGI IMG/M metagenome (GOLD analysis project Ga0325405, IMG submission 205663) | Populus deltoides microbial communities from Bellville, Georgia, United States - Xylem-Control-R2 | ecosystem: Host-associated > Plants > Phyllosphere > Stem > Wood/Secondary xylem... | reverse complement strand
AAAAAAAAGAAGAGAAAATCCAAATTAAATATCAGAGAGAAAAAACAAATCTGCCATTTGTCAAAGCAAAACGAACAAACTACGAAAACAGAAGCAAATAAAAAAAAAAACCCTTAAAAATAAAAAGCAAAGGGAAAATTTCAACAGTGATAAGTGAATGAGTGAGAATCATGTGATGTGATCCACCTCCACCACTCTCCTTAACTTTGAATCAAAATAAGCCATAATAGCAGTACTAATAAATTTTTCCACCTACAACAAACCACCCTCTTCTCCTCTCTCCCTTTGTCTTTTGTCTTTTGTTTTTTTTTGGTCTTTTGTTTTTTGTTTTTTATTCACTTTCAGTCTTGCACTCCTCTTTACTTCAACTGGTAATATTTTTGTTCTTTTTCTGGGAGAGAAAAACTTTGTTTGTTTGCATCAATGGCTTCAAGCGCTTCAAGGTTTATCAAGTGTGTTACTGTCGGAGATGGGGCTGTAGGCAAGACCTGTATGCTTATATGTTACACAAGTAACAAGTTCCCTACTGTATGTTCTTTGGTCAATTAAATGACCCATCTAACTATCTCACCTCAGCTGTGCTTTATAATTTATGGTTTTTTTTGGTGATTTAATGTGTTTTTGCATCTGGGTTTTGCTGCTTTTGTTTTTAGCTCTATTTTTAATTTAGTCTCAATATCTCTCAAATCCTTTAGCTTCTGGGTTTTGCTACAAGGATAAAGTTTGTCTTTTTTAGTTTCTGTTTTAAGATAGTGATCTTGTGTTTAGCAGATTTTAGTTTTTTAGGCTTAATATTTTATCTCCATTTGAAAGTTTCTTGCTTTCTGCTGTTGGTTTTGTTCTTTCATTCAAATAAACATAAAAAATCAAGTTTCTTGCTTAACAAGTGCTATTGTCCCGTTTTAGGCTTCATTTATTTTGTCCTCATTTGAAAGTTTCTTGCCTTTTGCGGTTGATTTTATTCATTCATGCAAATGAACAGTAAATGTTATTGATGATTTTTGTTTTAGGATTATATACCTACAGTGTTCGATAATTTCAGTGCAAATGTGGCAGTTGAAGGAACCACTGTAAACTTAGGCCTCTGGGACACAGCTGGTATGATTATTTGGTTCGCTGCATGTTTTCTTTTTAATCTTTTTTTCCATAATTGTGCCTTCTTTTTCTCTGGAAACAGTTTTGCCAAATTAGGCAACTTTTATGATTCATTTGTTTCATTGACTTCCATAGGGCAAGAGGATTACAATAGATTAAGGCCCTTGAGCTACAGAGGTGCAGATGTCTTTGTCTTAGCTTTCTCACTAGTTAGTCGGGCTAGCTATGAAAATGTACTTAAAAAGGTGCAGCCTTTTTTCCAAAATGTTATCTTCTTAACTTTCTGGTTTCTTTTTTCTTTTATACTCGTTGTATATCAGTTTCAAATATGAGATTGTTTATCCAGTGGATTCCAGAGCTTCAGCACTATGCCCCTGGAGTTCCAGTAGTACTGGTTGGTACCAAATTGGGTAAGTCTGCTAGTATCCATCATCATTTTTTCATCCAATTCAATGCTGCTTATTGTTCTTTTCTTGGTATTGATCTTGTCAATGCTGTTATGTCTAGGTTATACTGGTTAATATTTGCATCACAGTTGTTTATTGCATATTGCTTAATAGGTGAATGGTATATCTTCTTATTCAGAACTTGGTGAGCTCACCGAAGGCAATTTTGAGATATAAGCAGGCTAAAATAAGGACTTGTTCATATTCCAAGTCAAAACTACTTGGCAATGAGGCCATTGATGCATTTTGGTTCATTAAGATGTTGAAAGCAAATAATGAGTTTCCTCTTGTAGTTTTCAGTTTTATTTGATATATTTTCTGAAGCTTTTTCATCATTCAAGCTTGAAATTCAATGGATGAATCTATAATAGTCACAAATTTGGGCAGACTTTCTATGTGTGTGTCAACATCACCTTTCCAATGGAAAGTGTTGCCCAATTTTGCAGATTTAAACTTTCAGGTTTTTGAGTAAGTAGGAGATAAATTTTAGGAAAGGAATTATATATAGACCAATGGGTTCGTAGTTTAATGGTACTCATGCAAAGCTAGAGGAGTGAGGTCTCAAGTTTGGTTTTCATCCATTGGTAATCTAAAAAAAAACAAAGGTGAAGTTTTGGAAAGAAATTGAAACGTGATGACCAAGGCATATAAAGGTTATTTTTGCTATTAATATATGGTTTTTGTAATAGGAAATCTTTGAAAAACCCAAATCCCAACTGAGATATTTCTGTCATGTTCAATCCTTTCTCTTCTTAAACTCAGCCCTCTTTGTTTGCATAATTCTTCCCACATAACCAAGTGAATTTTCCCTTCCCTGGTTAGTAGCATTAGATGCTTGATTGAGATGGGTTTGATGATTGAGGGTCTGTTGTGTGAACAAAATTCTCTCAAGGTTGGAATACTTGATGAAATTTAAAAGTAAGGAAATTAATCCATTCTTTGTTAATATTGTTCTATCAACTTGCTTGCGGATACATTGCAATTTACATTCTATAGTGTATCCATTCTTTATGCTATTCCATAACATTTAATCTCTTGAGAGGGAGAGTTGTTCAACCACCTTATTGGATTGCAAAAAGTGTCAAGGTTAGTAATCTTTTTTTTTTCTTTTTTCCTTTTTTGCAAACTAGTGATGATCATTGATTGCCTGTAAAAAAGTGAATAAGAAAAGAAACAAGAATATTGTTAGCTCTTGCAAATAATGACTTCTTTTCTTTTATCCTTCCAAACTGATGGTGGTCATTGCTTTCTGAAAAAAATGAATAAGAAAAAAAATGATCGCTCTTGCAAATAAAGACCTTATGGGCGTGTGTGCCCGTGCTTTTTTGTCAAACTAATGGCAATCTTTGCTTTTCTGAAAGAAGAAAAGAACAAGAAAAGGAAAAAATATTGGTCATTCTTGCAAATAAGGACCATGTGCATGCCTTTAGGGCACTTAGAAAATGAGTTTGCTTGTAACCAACTTAAAGTCTCCTTTTGGGGTTAAGAATAAATATTGGTCATTATCGCAAATAAGGATCATGTGCATGCCTTTAGGGCGCTTAAAAAATGAATTTGGTTGTTACCAACTTAAAGTCTCCTGCAGGATTAAGGAAGGATTTATAGATTATTTCTGTATCATTGTATTCTGTAATGAATTGAGAAATTTTTTCCCTCCTTTTGACATTTTGTATAATAAACCTAACTGGAACTTAATTTTGTGGGACGACATAACTGCTGTCAAGTCAAGGGCATAGCTTTTTCTTTTTTGTTCTTTGTGATTCCTTCCCTCTCCATTGTTCCTTTTGTCTTTTCAGTGGCTTAATGTGAATGATTTTCATATGATAAACATTATCTATTTTTTTTTTTTTTAAAGTTACTTACAATTACATACTACTTTTTACAAGTCACTTGTATGATTATGTCATACTTCATTGCATTCATTATTTTATTAATCTCACTTATGAATAGCATAATTCTTTCTTTTTGTCAGGAAGGATATCAGTCCAAGTTCCCTGACCAAATAAGAACTCTGTTCTCTTTGATGTAAAATGAAATTGTATTGCCTTTCATGTCCTTGAGAGTTCTAGATTATGTGCAAACTGATTGGCATGAGCCTAGCCATCCATACTGCTTTTCATAATCCATGATGTTTCACAGATAATTTTGTGCTCTTATGTTTCATGAATCCTTCTGCTGGGAACTGTTGACCAATTACATGAGCTTTATTGACATTTAACATTTATATTGCGGTGATTAGCTTTGTGAAGCACCTTAGATGTGAATCTAATGAATGCTTTAAAACGGACATGTAGATCTTCGTGAGGATAAGCATTATTTGGCTGATCACCCTGGATTGGTGCCTGTGACCATGGCACAGGTGCAGTTTCTATTCAATGATTGTTTATATTTTTTCTTGGTCTTCATGTGATCAACTTTTTTTAATGATATCGGTTATTCTATGAATAGGGAGAGGAACTCCGAAAACAGATTGGTGCAGCATATTACATCGAGTGTAGTTCAAAAACTCAGCAGGTATGTAATAATTTGGCAATATGTTGAATTGTATTGAGTACCTGTGTATACCATCCATGAAATTGACCACCCAGCTAATGTTTATTGGATGAATTGATCATAGAAAGTTAAATCTTCTAGAGAAAAGGAGGTAAAAAAACTGCCAAAAGTCTTACCTCTGCAACTGTATGCAGTGGTATTCTCCTGAATTAATCTGAGTGCAAATTTCAGGTTTCCCTCTCCCCGCAAATGCTTGGCAAAACTGATTTTCCTCTTATGAAAATTTTATCAATGGGCTCTGTGCTATTTGGCATACATCCTGACTGTGTGACAGTCCTAAAGTAATATATTGCAGGCTAAGTTTACTATTATCATATAAGAATCTTGCCCTGCCACTATTGCATTTAGGACGACCTTTTCTAATTGTTCCTTGCACGCATTAGATCACTTATATTATCATGTTGTAAATGACTTTTTTCATGCTATTGCAGAATGTCAAAGCAGTTTTTGATGCTGCAATAAAAGTAGTTATCAAACCAGCACAGAAACAAAAAGAGAGGAAGAAAAAGCCGCGCCGAGGGTGCCTGTTGTCAGTACCATCATTTTCTGCACTTTTAAGAGTGTTTTTTTAGAAAGATATGCAAAGTTTTCTGATCTCATATCCTCTTGACATATGGATCTTGCAAATTATCTTGGTGTCACTTATGTTTGGGTTTCCTTTATAAATGTTTTCATAGGCTTCTCTGATTTTTTTTTTTGTTTCCCTATCCCTTTTTTCAGAGCTACCGCCACCACTTGTGTAATCATGTCAAACTAAATGGAAACATTTTATAATTTTTAGACTAATAGTTCACAGGCACCTGCAGTCATTTCTATCAAATGTAAATAGTATTCCTTTTTCATGTACAGGATTAAGCAGTTGGCATCTTAGTTGTAGTGGCTAAGTGTTTCTTTAATCAGTGGAAAAGGAGTGCGGAGACATGGGTTTTTTGGATGCTAAGGAATTTAATCAGTGGAAAAGGAGTGCGGAGACATGGGTTTTTTGGATGCTAAGGAATATCCTAGGCCTGGGTCCCTTGAGTTGGTAAAAGCGACCATCTAAATTACATATGTATGAGAAGATAGAATTGGAAGATTAAGTTCAAACTGAATGTCCCAAGGATGTTGAGTTGTGGTTGTGAATACATGGACTGAAATATGTATATATTGAAAGGACATATATATAGAAAATAGTGTTGAGATGTAATATGGAAGGGACAACGCGAAGGAAGTCTCATGGATATTTACTGGTTCATATGGGAATACAAGGATTCTAAATTTCTAATATGTTTATTGATATAGAATTTGTGGAGACAGAGACCGTGCCATTTATTAGTTTTCTTTTTGACTTGGCCTTGATGCCTCTGTGTTAGAAACATAAGTTGATTTCTGGGAGCATCAGCCATAAGATATTGACACCAAGTAAATAGGCGATCTTCCCTCACCGAAATAATACAATGAAACAGTTACTAACTGTTTTTGTGAGTAGCATTTTTTTTTGTCTCGTGTACACTTGTCATAGAGAGAGCATGGAGAATGAGCAGATCTTGTTATGTTACATATATTAGACATGACCTTATGCCCTGCTCACAACTAGCTGAATGTCTTTTGTGATCGAGTTTGCCATTGTTGCAATAGCCAGCTGTTTCTCCTCACAATGCATACAGGTCCCATTGTAGAATGACAGAGCTATGGAGTTATTAGAATGACTTCACTGTCTCGGTCAATTGTCATTAACTTGTCTTCATATCTATGATGTTATTTGATGGGCACCGCCTCAGAGATAACTACTGAAGATGTCCCTTCATGGTGGTATTTTACATGCACTGAATGTTCTGTTGAAGGTCTTTTGCCTGCCTCATCTAGCTGCTTCCGTTTAAATCTTATCTGTTTTACTTGCTTGTGCTATTCAGAAACTGAGCTTCTCTCATTCTTTTGCATTATTTCTTGAAACGCAGAAATGTCTTTTGCGGGAGGAGGCTTCTGTGTCTCGAATGAAGAACCCCCCATCTCCAAGGTGGTTACTCTTTGGCATAACTGTGGCACTACACTGCTCGGATATACCTCAAGATGTTGGGTCCTGCGAGTTTGATTTTGAATGCGGCATAGCTCCTTGCTAAAGGTCGCGCCCTCCAATTTCAGTGGAAAACATGCTCATTCAGTACTAATCTATACTTTGTAATTCATTGTATAAAGTGGAGCTCAGCTGGCTTTGTTTCAAGTTTTTATTGTTCATGGTATATTTCCTGACCTTTTGGTTTAACACTAGTAAAACATGATTTGTTTTTCCTTCTGCAAGCTGATTTCTCTCTTCACTTTTTACAAGCTGGTTGTTATGAATCCAAAAGAAAACCTAAAAGACGACCGTAATCAGGGTGATACTTAAATGCCTTTACTGGCTTGTTGCCCATCGGTATTTTGTCCTTAGATCCATGAACAAAGATGATGTTGAGGTTGCAACCTGATTCACAAGGAGGGTGATGTACCCAGGAAACAGAAAAAGATTAGGCATTCCAGACCCCACCAAGATTTTAATCATGGCAGACAAAGCCTGGTGGGAACCAGTCTCACCCGTCGCCATTAAATCGAATGCCCATAATACAGAAAAATGGAGAAAAAAGATAAAAGCCAACTGAAAAGAGGCAGCATGCAACCCAACAACAGTTAGAAAAAGAACCAAAATGAGATTGCATGAATTGAAATGGTTTAGGTTTTAATGCATAACATCATTCCCATGCTTGTCACATAACACCTCCTTACACGAGAACCTGCAGCACCTGGGCGAGTGTATTTCACAGGCGAGACAGCATCATATACCACCCAGTAATATAATATTTCATCCTCGGAGATGACAAAAACCTTAACCTTTAAATTTTTTTGGATGCAATTCAACTCTTTATCAGATTTCACTGGTTATTGTGGTTCCGCAGTTTTCATTCGAATCTCGAACCTAAAAATTGAACCTACACAAAAGTACAATTACAATTTCCATGTCCTATAAAGCCTCTGCCGACCATGCAAAACACCGAGAAATCTTGGACGGCAACAGCAGCTATCTGTGGAAAGGATTTCTTATTCTCGAAGCTAATTCCAAGTTCCAACACCAAAACAATAACAGCACAATTCAAAGGCCAATTTTAAGAGATGATAGCAGGTGTTATATCGTTGGTCAAATAGAGGACAGAAATGGGAGAATGTCATGAACAAACCTAGATTAGTTTAGAGTTCATTCACCCTTTGGCGAAGATGGTAGCAAAGTTGGGTAGAAATTGGCGTGTAGCAAATAATCTACACCAGGTTAAAAAAAATAGAATAAATTAAAAGGAATACAGCATCCAACCATTGTCAACTAAACCACATGCCATTGCAAGAAAGGCTTCAGCACCAAAATTCACGGACCACTCTGCTTATATGTATGTGATTAAAGAGAGAATGAAAAGATAAATGAAGAAAGATTCCTTAACAACAAAGCACGTTCAAAAGGGCTTCTGCTTAACGCAGTTTACTAATCCAATCACCATTAATTCTCAAAATGGTTGGAAAAGGAAGGATAGTATTGCACCCAGCAGTATAATTTGTCGATGCACTGGACAACAGTATGGACACCAATTTTGAATGTCTGGGCAACACAGTCACAGAATGCACGCTTTCCATTGGTTAAAATATCTACAAAGAGGAAAGTGAACTGCAGCCACCCAGTTCAAATTCAAGGAAATAACAGCTCAACAACCCCGGACAGATTTCTTGTAAGGCGCAATGGGTAAAGCGACAGGGTGGGGGTCGGAGACTGAACATCAAATAACTCACTTACCACCCATCCTTGAGATCACAAGTTAGACGATCTTTTGTAGTTAGCCAACATCCATCCAGGAGAACTGTAATTGAAAACACAACGAAAGCAGAAACAAAATTACTTGACCTGTGAGCAGGAACTTAAGTGCAACTCAAGTCCAACAGAGAGCAAGTTAAAGAGGGTTTCCCCCTCTCCTTGATCACAAAAGAAAAGGCAATACCACAGCTACCTTATAGATAATTCATCAAATTAAGGTCAAGGTGAAACAAAAAGAGAGAACATGACAAAAACTTACAGGTGGATCACTGGGTTGTCATTATTCATCACTAGTATCTACTGCCATGAGGATTGCTTATAACCTTCCCATCCACCCTCTGGCTCCTTCCGCTTCAAAACACCTCCGCTGGTCACTTGATACATCCTCGCTTGCTCCTCTGTAAGGACCTGTGAACTGGCAACAGATAGTTGCCTCGATGCAAGAGCTGAGGTCTCATCTCTACTTTCCATGTCTGGGCCTAAAGGCCCAGCATTGAGATCTAGACCCTGTCTTCCCCATTTCCTACTGCTCTCCACAGCACCGTTATTGTTATTGTTATTGTTACTGTCTGGGAAGTTAACAGCATAAGAAGGCCTTGGATAATGAGACGAGACTGCACCTAATACTTGAGAGGTACCTGTCGGAAAGCAAAGTCTCCCACCAGATGGTGAATCCACATACGATGCTGAACCACCAGAAAATGTTGCTGAGGTAAGAGGAAAGTTGGTCCCAAAAGGAAAGACAGGATACTGGAAAGGAGATGGAAATGGCACTGCCGGAGAAGACGACAACACTGCTCCCCTGTAGACATCAGTATTAAATGGGTTGCTGCCAGTAGAGGAAGCCAACATCCTCTGAGGCCCACCAGTTGCAACTACCGGGAAAGGCTGCTCTCCTCTATCATGCAAGATAGATTGGATTGTGACAGCAGGATATGGATTTCCTTGAGGAAACCAGGAGGGGAAGTTTCCAATTTCTGTACTGTTCATCCGAAGGTTAGAAATGAGTGGTTGAGATGGCACAATGTTTCGGGTATGCTGGCCAAGTGGTGATGGTTCAGCACTCACCTCATCAACAAGAGGGCCATCATTCAAATCAAAGTCTCTGCAACCACCAACCTTTCCGTTTAGAAAACCACCAGATGATTTGGCGGGATGAAGTGGGGCATCCAGCCTCCGGCCAATGCTTGTTAAGTGATTACCAATATCACTAGCTTCATCTGCTCTATTCAAATCAAAATCAAGTCCCCCCGAGGTTCGAACAGATATCGAACCCATCAGTGCATCACGTGCACAATCATTATTCTTTGCAAGGTCAGAAACAGAAACTGTCTCCTGAGCAGAACTTCGTGAAGCCAAATCCTCAAGGATTCTTTCATCAGGAACATTCAAGTCAATATCTAACAGGGGGCGACCAGGCTTGCAAACCATTGCATCAGGTAGTGAGATATTAGCTGTACCTAATGGAATCTCCAAAGCTTTTCTAGGTTCAGCTGGCCGAAATGCACTTGTGGCTGCCGATCCCTTCCAACCAAGCTCCCGTCTACTCTTCAGTAGATCCTCTGGTGGAACAAAGGGACCTTTTGCAGCGGCGGCTACTGTAATGGAAGCAGGAAGCCCACTAGACACAGAAGAAACAGGTAAGGGAAAAGGGCTAATTAGCTGGATCGCAGAAGAGCATCCAGGTGCTCTCAAATCACTCGACTCCCCATATTTCCCATCATCAGAAACAAAGCCTTCATTCAGATCAAATTCAACTTTTGCTTCCAGATCCGATCCCCTTGTAGCAGATAAAGAAGAAGCAGCAGGGGCAGGGGCAGACATACATTCCTCAGTTTCATCAGCTCCAGTGCCAGCCAAATTTGACCTTGTTGACACTACTAGTTCTGGTGCCTGAACAAGTGTGGGTGCTGCCTTGTGAGCAGCTGGTCTGGCACTACATTGCTCATTGGCCTGAATGCCTCCCAAGCTCTCCACCTTGCACTCACCTTCATAATCAGTTGTGGCTGAGGCTGTATTACATTCATGTTCAATTTTATTTTTTTCAGTAGAATGACTCCTACCATCTGTTTCACCAGCCTTCACATCATGCATGTTTTCAGAAACCACATCCTTGCCAGAACTAGAAGGTTCGAGCACTTCATCATTGGTTCCTTTTGCAAAATCAGACTGCAACATAGCAGGTGGTTTTGGCTCATCCCCAATAGAAACATCCAGCTCTTTATTCATATTTTTCTTGTTCTCACAATCAGTCTCTACAGGATGGTTTGTTGATGATACATCAATTGCATCAGTCCCATCTTGCACTCCTGTATTGTTGATCTCATTTAAGACAGAACCATGCAACTTTTCTTTTTCATCAGATATGCCATCTAAATTTGATCTGCCACCACCCTCTTTCTCCCACATCTCCTTGCCCCTACAATTTGATGTTTTCACTACCATGCTAGCAGAGGACACAGCAGCTAATAGTATTTCCTCTGATTTCACATTGCTTTCTAGGCATGGTTCAGCAATTTTCTTCCCATCCACATGGGAAGAATTGGGAGGTCCATTGAGCTCCCCTGTGTGTTTTTCTTGTGAAAACAGAACTGTTTTAGCCCCTATGTTCTTGGACAGTGAAGTACCAACAGTAATACCCCGCTTCTCATCTTCATCATCAACAGGCTTACCTTGGCTTTGAGCAGGAACATCACGTGGTGATGATTTTGCTCTCGAACCACTTGGTCCACAGGGGTGCTCAATAGGCATGTTTCTCCGTGGAGAATCTGTTGGTGAAACCATATCAGACTTGGACATCTCCCCGGCAGCTACACTAGCAAGGAGATTCATACCAACATCGTCACCAACTGACATAGATGCATTCCCATCAGAGTATTTTGCACAACTTTCAATCAAAGCATTCATGGAGCTGAAAGATGCATCATGCAGCTTCCCAAATTTATTTTCATACACATTTGAAGAGGGTGTAGCTTTTGAGACTTCACCTAATTTACTAGCATCATCACCCATACAACCATGCTCTTCATCAGGAACAGTGGCAGGCGACCCATCACCCTCATCTGACCCAGTCAGCACCTCTTTGAAATCATTGCTTTGCCACGACTCGGTCTTAACATCTGATGCAATATTAGCTCGATATGAATTAATTTTTTCCTTCAAATTATGATCAAACTGGTCATGCCTCTCCAAAGGCACAGGAGAAGAATCTGTGCTATTCATGACTGAAGTGTCTTCCAAAGTTCCCCCACTGGAACTTTGTGCAGGACTGCGACCTTTGGTGGGAATTTTAACAATGAATTTATGACTGAACCCTTCAGCCGTTGGAACATCAAGTGCCTGATCACATGCCAAACTGGACTGTTGTAATTTCTCTGAACCTGGATTTCTGTGCAAGGGAGAACTTCTGCTCGACCCACTATCCCTTTGGACCCCAGATACAGCTGGGCCTGGAAACCCATTAACTGATTTACGTTGCCGCAAAGAACCACCAATGATCTTATTTGTTGCCATTGAAACAGCAGTAGAGCTCCTTGCATCCTCCTTTCCCGGCAATCCTGGAGTTTTGGCATGGTCACTAGAACAAGATTGACTATTGTTGAGGGACTGACTGGAACTGCTGCTTTTCTCATCCCTTGCTGCAGATGCAGGTAGATCTGAGGCGCCACTGACACCAATATTTCTGAGCTCTCCATCTTTCAAATTATTACCAACTGTGCCAGGTGATGCTGTCGATTTTATGGGGCCTGGAGATGATGCAGACTTGGTCACAGTCTCCCCCTGGACAAGCTTGACTGGACCACTTTTCGAAGTAGAGAGTTGCACAACTGAGCTCTTCATTGCAATCTCTGAGGATACACCAGATGGTCTATTCCCAACCTGCGAAACTTCAGGAATGCGTGATCTAGTAGACCAGGTGACGCCATGGTTAGAACTAAACTTTGCATTAGCATCCATTTCAGCCTCAACCCGTTTCTTCCACATGTCAACTAAACTCCTTGCTTTCTTCTGTATTTCCAAATTCTTATGCGTGCGCAAATGATTCACAGATTTGCCAATATTACACATTTGCAGAGCATGAAGATTTATAGGGAGTTTATCCAGTGCATGAAGCAAAACTAATAAAAATTCCTCAACAGATCTATCACTATCCTTGGGGCTACTACCATCACCAATCTTCCCTTTATGCACCTCCTGTAGCCATTCATCAAATACAGGCAAGCCCCTCAGCTGCACAAACCGATTTAAGCAATCAAACTTATCTGTGGCTGCTATCACACCAGCTAGCATTGACCGGCCAACTAAATCTACTTTTCTCTCGTTCCTCTCAGGTAGCATGAGATGCACCAATTTCTCAACCCCTTCAGAATCCACAAGTCCCCCCTTCTCTGTAAATTTAGAAATCTCAGATTTCCAAATGCTTTCTGGTCTATGAACAGAATCCACATCATCCATTTTAGAAAAACGTTCTCGTTTAATGGGCTCAGACCCCTGATCTCCACGCTCCCTTTTCTTGCCCTTAGATTGTGAAGGAAAGGAGGCAGCATTATTCTGTACATTATCAGAACTAGGTTTTACCTGTGATGTTGAAGTTGGACCATTCATTGTCTTCGGAGAACATCCACCTGGTTGAGCTGTTGCATGCATTTCTAAACGTGTCTTAGATAATAGCTGATCCACTACTTCTTGTCGTTCCTGTGTAAAGAAGAGTTAACCATCAAATGGAATTGTAAATTCAAAGCAAATTCTTGAAGGGCAGCTACAACTCACATTAATATAATCCTGATCAGTTAGCCACCATAAACACTTGTTTGTAATGTCATAAACTCGCCGGCACACAAATGAGCAAATCCCTGATGGAAGTTCAACACCTTTTGGAAGGAAGGCAACTTTACACGGATGGAGTAGTGATGCAGCAGGAATTTCATCCTTGTGAAAGGAAAAGAATACTTCGTTTGGCGCAGCTTCCAGTAGGATGCCTTTGCCAAGCTTTATGTCAGCAGGTCGATAAAGCCAATTCACACCTAACTTTAACTTGTTCTCTTTATCAGTAGTCAGCCTTTGAATTATTCCAATGAAAGGAGGGGAGTCCTGGGGTGGTTTGAACAGAGCAGAGTCTCCAACACTGACCTTGCGTCCATCCTGTTAAAGGAAAAAAATAAAACATAGGGCAATTTAGGTAACTTATTACAAATGCATCTTTATACCAATTGCATCAACAAATGTTCTGCTAAAGTAGAAAATGTAGCCTGCATTTTGATAGCATAGATGATTGCTGAATGGAATATCATTAACTGGCCATTAATATCATAATAAAGATACCATCATCAAACCACTAGATAATTAATCTAAGCCAGGCCATCATCAGTAAAAGAAATTACATACAAATGCCTCAATGCATATGATTGTGCTAAGATGTAATTATGAGGATAGATAAGTCATTCAAATTTACACTTCGCACAGCTAAAAGGAACAAAGCAGAGTGTTCCGTCAACAGCCATAAGAAAGAAAAACAAAAGTGGAAATTGAACTTAAAACCTACTGCTAAAAAATTTCACAAATACAAGAAAAAATTGCCCCCAAACTGAATTTAAGCAACAATATCATGTAGCAATACAAAAATTAATTTGTTGTCATATTTCCCAAAATCCAACTGAGAATTGCAATAACGAACACAATACTCACTGAATTGTAGAATTCCCACGCTAACAAAAATCAAAGAAAATCTGAGCCAGCTCCTTTAATTCCTATAACAAATAACCTCTCCATCTTTTATCAATCAAATCAGTGATTGCCCCATTTTCCATCATTCAAATCCAAATAACACAGAAGTACGATGAATTACAATCCAATACCTCTCATAATCGAAACAATGACCCAAAAAACACAAAAAAAATCCCAAAAGAAAAGGAGTACCTTGTAAAAAGAATCAGCTGAAGATAACGAAGAAGAAGGAGGAGGAGAAGGGACGAAATCAGGAGCAGCTACAACTGAATTGTTGTTGACACGAGTGGGAGCAGTCCACATGTGCCGAATACGATCCTTTTTCCTCTTCTCCTCAGCTTCCCGCCCATGCAGCATAGCCTTGCATTTTTCCTTTCGAGTACCATCAACCCTTAACCCTAACTCACACTTTCCCCCTCAATTAACTCACCAATTCGAAAACCCTAGATCCACCCAAGAGCAAAAATAATTGAAAAACTAAAAAACCCTAGCTTCCGTATACCATTTCTAAGTGCAATTCAAACCCTAATTTGACCACAATCAATTACTTCCGCAAATCAATACATGCGATCCGTTAAATTAGAGATGTTGTTTTGAGTTTGAGAGAGAGAGAGAGATATCGAGAATCTAGAGAGAGAAAATCATGGAGAAAGAAAAGGAGAGCGAGAGAACGAGCTTAGAAGAGAAATCGTAGTGGGGGAGACGGCAAAAAAGGGAAGATGTACGTGGTAGATAGACTGAACCATAAACCCGGACCAAGTCCCTGTCAAAAATTCTCAATGGGTCCGGTCTTGCCTCTTTTCAGCCCTCTAATCTTTTTCGGTTGGGATTGACCCGGTCAAGAGAGAGGATTTTGAATCATATGAGTTAATTTAAATTAATTTATTTTTTAAAAAATTATACTTCAGATTTTAATACCATCTAAAAAAAAATTATAAAAGAATCCATGGATGTATATGCTTGCGCGTGTATATAATAATTATCTCACATTGAAAAATTACAAAATAATTCATATAAATATAAGTTATATATAATTATTTTATATCAAAAAAATTAAAAAACAAGTTACGTAAATATATGTTATATATAGCTATTTTACATAAAAAAAATTAAGAAATATTTTATTTCTCTCTTTCTCTTTATATATATATAAAGACACGGCGATTCACATTGAAAAATTAAAAAACAATTAATGTGAATATAAATTATAAAAAAATACATAAGGCTAAGTATTTATAAATTAATTTTATATATTTTTGAGTTTTTTAAAAAATGTAAAAATTAAAGTTGGGTCCACCCAGGTTACGCTAGGTCACATGGGTTTCGAGTTGACTAGGCAAGTTGTCTAAATTTAACTTAGCCAATTGCAAGTTCGAGTTTTGCTTATTTCAAACTCATCCAAGGCCCCAGGTTGAGTTTCATAACAATGCCTTTTAGATATGATTTATAGCCCGTTTATTAATGTATTTAAGGGGTGTTTGAGATTGTGGTGCAAGATATTTTTTAAAATAGCTAATTTTTATTTTATTTTTATTTTTAATCCTTGCATGTAAAAACTATAAAAAACACTAAAAAGTACTAATTTAATTTTTTTCAAGCCAAAAAAACTTTTAAAAAGCATCTAAAAGCAAAAGTAGAGGCTTTGTCAAATAACCTTTTAA
>Ga0325405_1003914_pt1 | contig 15290 bp, 9 predicted proteins | sample PopdelMetagenome_21_FD_205663 | JGI IMG/M metagenome (GOLD analysis project Ga0325405, IMG submission 205663) | Populus deltoides microbial communities from Bellville, Georgia, United States - Xylem-Control-R2 | ecosystem: Host-associated > Plants > Phyllosphere > Stem > Wood/Secondary xylem... | reverse complement strand
TTTAATTCAAGTTAGATTCATGATTATGTATTTATCAAGTCAATTCACCGAACTAAATAAGATGTTTGATTGATAAGACCTATACTTTGTAAAACGGAAGGTGGAAACCCTAGCTAGGATCATGGGTCTGTAACTAGGAATAAAATAATGATGGGCAATGATGGAAGGAAGATGCTTCTTTGGATTTACACAAAGAAACATGGAAATACCACACCAACCGTCCGTTTCAAGCAGGTTTTTTTTAACGAAAGACGGGAGAATATACAGGAGTCATGATCAGTTGGTGCCGAGTACTGACTCGTTGTAATGAACCATGTTGGTAACTGAAGCTCGAGTTCTGACTCAGGGGAGGGCATGCAGTCACTTCATGGGGGAACTGTGCGTAGGGACTGTCCACTTAACTGTAGAATGTCTTCTATGATCATTTGGTGTCCCAACGCTTTCCACATTCTCAATCCGACACCTTGTTTCGTGAACTTTCAAGCAAGCTGCCGAGGATTGTCAGCTGTCGCCAAGTATTTTATTGCATCCGTTCAAATACCATTAATTAAATAATCCAGCACACAATATATATTATATATCCCCAGGTAGAAGCTTTCTTCGTTTTTATAAATTAGTTCTAGAAACCAAAACATGCATAATTGGAACTTCAGTAACCTGTATATGAAGTTATGAGCTTATTAGGCTAAAAAAAAATCCTTCCGATGAAGATTTGGGACGCTTTATATGGGCACATATAACTGGATTTGAAGGATTTGGTCAGCTCGGCAACACTTGTAAACAAAACATCCCAATGATGTTTAAATTAATATAGTGTTTATGCAGGTGAAATGGAGAATAAGATAGATTATATAAGCTTAAATATTTCTTAAAACTTGTTTAAGTCCAATATTAGATTTGTTTTGTATAGAAAGATAAACTCTAGAGAGATAGAGCTTTGTTTATATAATTTTTTTACAATAAATATCTTAAAAAATATATAAAATTTTTAATATAAATATCTAGGATATTTATAGAAATATTTATTAATTAAGGTGTGTATATTATATAAAATATTTGTATAGTTTTTTTTTTTAATTAATTAAGCTATCAAATATCTTAATAGATAGGTAAGAGTAAAATCGTGTTGCATGTGGGAAGAGAGCATGAGATGTTTAGGAACCTAACTTGTAAATATAATGATCATTTCATGGAAAGAGGGTTAATCAATCAACATTAATTACCATGATTAACAGCTAAAAATTACCACCTTTTTTGTGTTAATTCGACCAGCATTGCCATGATTGTTGCATTATTAGCTGTTATCAACTATTCCTTGTTAACTCTTCAAGGAATTGTCTGCCATCACCATTAATAAATCCTGGTAGTGGGCAGCCTAACTCGAGCCACGAGGTAAAAAGTACAAAATTCACCCACCGTGCAAGCTTTTTCAGTGAAATTATTTATGAAATTCACCGCCCTCGCTACGCGAGCCGAGGTGGGCATGCACTAGCTAGCTAGCTAGTGCCCGTCGAGGGAAAACGGGAGGGTAATTAATTTGTGTTAGTTTCTAGATTAAGAAAATCAAACTGTCAAACCTCGTGATTAACAACACTGTAAATAATTAATGTAGGGTGCTGGAACTCCTAAACACTGTTATGAGTTGCTGGCTTTGTTTATGATGCATGAGTGCGTTAAGCAATTAGATTATTCCATTAGCCATTAAGCTCGAAATAAAGAAACCATTAGCAAGATAATATAAATCTATGAACAAAGGGTGTAGCAAGTAGCAACACGTGTGGTCAATTAGGTATCCCAGCTTTCTTGGAAATAATTTATTAGCATCTTTCTTTCTCTTTAATAAATAATAAATAATTAATAACCTCAAAGGTAAAGATTTTGCAACCCAAATCAATATTAGGCTTTTTATAGATTTGAAAACCATTCAAAAAGCCGACTCCAGGCTTGAATTACAAGTCTAGAGAATTGAAAAAATAATAATTTAAAGGATTGAAATGATATTGTTTTTATTTTTTAAATATCAACATGTTTTTAATTAAGTTTTACTTAGACAATAATCAAGATTTTATTATTAAGAAGATGTTTAATATTCTGGTCCAGCTGTATTTAAAAAAAGTTTAGTTTTAAATTAATTTTTTATGTTTTTTTTATCGTTTTAATACGCTGATATTAAAAATTAATTTTAAAAATTAAAAAATTATTATTTTAATTTATTTTCAAATAAAAAATACTTTAAAAAATAATCCCTACCATATTTAAAAAAAAATATTTATTTAAAATAGTAGGTCTCTTTCACAAAGTTCAAACCTATCCAGCTAGCTACAAGAGAGTATTTAATATACTGGATGCTTGGTATATTCCAAACCATAAAACTCATTGTGAAGACCAAATCAACCTGATAGGGATGAACGCGTCGCTTTTCTCCTTCCACATACACTTCCCCTTTTCTTTTCTTTTCTTTACTTTTTGGCAGAGGATTGAATTTGTCCTGTGCTGAACGGCGGAGGATTGTATCTCACTGGACAGAGTTGTCGCCGCCATCATTACTTGGTAATCAAGTTTAAAATACGTAATGTCGAGGTCTTTTGAGACACATGTATTGCTTGTCATGGTAGCTGGCTCCTTAACTTGCAAGTGGGCAAGCAAGGCTGATGTTATGGCTGCTGCTTCACGTTTTTTTTTTTATCAATAATCTTCTATGTAGTTTATTAATTTCATAGCTCTAGAAGATGAGATAATCTAATATTTTGCAGCCTTAACTATTCAAATATACACATATTTGTGATGAATGTAAACGAAAAATGTCATTCAACAGACTTGGAAGATTGAACAGATACAAAAACGTTTAGATAAAACTAACCTAGTCAAACAAATTAAACAGAGCTAGGGCATCGCATCTAGGCAGTGCAGAAAGAGTCGTAGATTGGTGTGGAATGCTTGTGGTGGGAAGGAGTTTTTAGGGGCAGAAAAGGAGGAAATGGGGTCATGAATAATAATGCTATCTATATCCAAATCAATCAAGAGTCTCTGAATTCGAACCCCACAGCTCTCGTGTCACATTTTTTCATGTGTTTATTTTTTCTTGTGTCCCCATAACTTTGGTTCTGGTTGTTGAGTAGCTTGGCTTGTTCAAATTCATGTTAGCTTGGCTTGAAGTGGTTTCAAAAAATTGAAAAAATATGGTTCAGAATAATTCATTAAAAAAAAAACACGAAAGAGGAGCTTCCTTCTACTCTACACCAAGACAACGTGTTTAACAAGATATTCAGCAAATCATGGCCAGAATACCATTGTTTATGAGCAAGATATAGCCTTAAATTCCCCGTATACATAACAATGTAAACATGCATGATGCATCCAGTTCTTTTATTAACCTAAATAGCATGTCCAGATGTCAGGAATTATGTGATTAATCGGCTACTGCTATAATCACCGCTTAGCTAGACCTTAACATTAGTAAACTCCAGTTGCCGACATCGACCAATAATTCTGCTTCTTGATGAGCCAAATAATTAAATGGTAATAATCCCATGTCGAAAGGAATTATGCGTTACAGTAACCACTGAACTAATTGCGTTTGCATAAATAATTTAACAAATATTTGTTGAAAAGGGTTGGGGTTTGATGACACATTTTAGCTACCTGTCTTTGTCAAGGAAGGCAATCACCTGCTATAGTTATCGACACATAACACATGATAAATTAAATCCCAGTACCGCCCAGTACCGCCCTATGTTAATTTCTTACATAAGTAATGACTTCACTAGCTACCAGGGTAGTTTTTTTCTCTCTCATTTGCAGACCTAAATTTAATGACACGTAAAACTTTTGACCTAAGCTCAAGCTCTGGCTAAATTGCATTTGGTTTGCTGCAGTAAGGGGTGTGAGAGAGGAATGCAATTTTCCCTTGGGTAATAAAGATTCAATAAATTCCTTAAAAAGTGATAAATTTAAATTTAACGGGCTAAAAACCATTGAAAAATTAAAAAGCTATGGTCTCAGATAACATACATAAGTCTAATTGGTTATGGAGTCAATTTAGGAGAAGAATATTTTAATTTTCTTGGGCTCAACCTAAAAAAAGAGTCAAGCCCCATGATTACTAATCTAATACATTTTGGATCCTACTTTCTCTATACTCTGATATGCATAAAAAGTTATAAACTTAAATTTAATAGCTAAAAATAAACTTAAAAACCCATGATCTTAGACAACATGCCTGAGCTTAAATGACCATGAGCTTAATTAACTTTGAAGAAGAGTTCAGTTTTCATGGGCTTAGCCTAGAGGAAGAGCCAAGCCTCATGGTTACTGATCCAATACATTTTGGATCCTACTTTCTTTACAACCTTAATGTGAATAAAAAAATCTTTCAAAAGCTTGTTATATTTTCATTTTATTAATGATTGTGTAAGATATATTTAACTCTTATTAATATTATCCGGGCAAGATGACTCTTCAATTCCTCATTTCCACTAAAGAACAAGACTCATGAACTATAAATTTTCCTTTAATTCTTCGAGCTCTAAGTTCACAATCTCCATTCTCTAATTCATACATATTTCCAGAGCATCTCTCTCTAAAATATTATTGCACACACTCTCTAAAAAATATTTACTTAAGCATGTGAGAGTCGTTAGATCTATTGAAGGAGGACCTTTTGTATGTACTTGCCACCAGCCACCTTGACTTACTAGACATCGGGCGCCAACCACCTTAGCTAGAAAGAATGAATCAATTTGCTAAAACCAAGAGATCAACCAATTATCCAGCACATAAACTTTGTTTCTAAACTACTTAAATTTTTGAGATATCATCAAGTAACATAAAGTTACTGTCTTGAAATAGAAAAGACAAAAATAATATAGACATAAATATTTTTTTGTTGAAGATATAGAGATAAAAACAAAATAAATTAGCATTTGCGATCCTATTATAATGAATTTCTATCCTTTCAGAATATAAAGTACATGAAGATATATCCCTTCTGTTTTCATCTTTAATGTTATGAGACAATAACCAAATGGTCCTTTATATAATCTATAGGATATGTCTGGTATATAAAATTTATTTTTTCTTTTTGTATATATAGAGATATTAAAGGCATGTGAATTATATGCCCGTATGATATGTCTTGAGATGCAATTTTTGAAAATAAATCCAAATTTAAATTTAAGTTAATTTTGTGAGTAAAAGCTCAACTATGATATATATATTTATCACAGTTGACCTCAAAAAATACATAATTAAATTAAATTAAGGTGCTCCGATATATATATATATATATATATATATATTGACTATGGCTGCTTAAGCGTGTTTAATTACAACATAATTAAGAAAATTAAAAGATAGGGTTTCCATGCAAAAGAAACTTCATGTCAAATTGCCATGGTGCTGGTGGAAAATTAATTTTTTTTCAGAAGTGCAAGGCTAAATATATATTACGAGACCAATATATTTTTCTTATTGTCAGATTTTCTTTTTTTTCCTATAGTTTCCAGTGCTTGGAATGTAAATATTGTCATAATAACTTTGCGTGAATTCATAAAATAGATGGGAAACCTAACCATACAAGCAAACTAGAGACATGCAAACCATGAGATATCATCTATAACGGGGGCTCGAGGCTAGTAGTGATGAGAGGATAAGATAAGCAACAAACCCACCAATGGAGGACAAGAGGGGGCCGGACTAGCTACATTCTAGCACAATTCCTAACAATTGCAACGTCTGAAGCTTTCAAAATGGACGAGAAAGTCCAAAGGTGGTTCTAACTAGACAAGATAAGTCACGTTAGAGGATATGTAGAGGCAGTTGCGGTCTGAAAATTATTTTTTTCTTTCTCTACCCATGCAGGGAAAGTGGCTTGGTTTGACCTTTTGCGTAGACTATATATAAATGGCAAAATCATGTCTTTATCATAACCTCTTAATTTCTAACTCGTGTCATGTTAGAGGAAGGAATTTTCTTCTTCTTCTTCTGTTTTTACAAAGATTTCAAGCAAGAACTCATTCTTGAGATGATAATCACTCCGAATCCGTTTGTTCTCCTTGTGCAAGGATACTGACAAGCAATCTCAAGAGGTATGTTTAGTGATAAAAGCAAGCTCTAAGCCACTTATAGTCATGCTTAATTACTGCATATATATATATATATATATATATATATATATATATATATATATTTCCGATTAAAATTCAGATGGAATTAGGAGGGGAATATTCGAATATAATAATAAATGGATGACATGGATCTAGCTAGGTGGAGAACTATGCATAAATTAATATTATTTCATATAGACACATGTATTTTGCAACCATAAAGAGAGAGCAATATTGCCATTGAAGGGAATTTTGTTCCAACACGGCACTAAAAATGTGCAGAATGATGAAATGTGCGAACACACCCATCACCCGAAACACAAAAGCACACATCTTGTCTTAATCTCTGCCTTTTCTTCGTCTTTCTACATCAAACACATATGGTCCAAGCAAGCAAGCCAGGGGGGGCTATTCATACGATCTTCATTTGCCCTAAACGTGTGCAATTCTCCTCTTCTCTCATCGATCCCTCTTGACCTCCTCAGACAAAAAAGACAAGCGTGTGTGTATTGAATCAACAACATCTATTCATCTTGTTCGAGGGTCTTTGGGAGTAGTTTTTCTTTGACAAGCATGTAAGTAAGTATACACGTGGCATGAGCTAGTCTTTGTCGTTGACAAAATTTACCAGGTAAAGGGACCAGAATTGTAAACATTCATGCACCCACGACATGCAATTTGATTGTGGGGGGGCTATGATGATTTTTTCCCCTTTATTATGTTTGAATTTGAAGTTGATGTGCAAGCCAATCAACCTCCCATCCACGAGGATAATGTTGTGCACTTGTTACATGTTTCTTGCTTAAGGTGTGAAAGCACTATGGTATGACCAAATCTCTAAGCACATCTCAAGTCTCTCATTACACGAGACAAAAATTTACACACACACACACACGTAGCCTGTTTGGTGCTAGAATTCTTTCAAAGAAGAGAAATGAAAGCTCATTGAGCTCATTGTTGTTCTGAGTTCCGACCTCAAGTGGTCACCCCCAAGTTGTCTTAATAAGGTTTCAATTCACCCCCAAGTTGGTTCCAAAAATAAAAAAATCACCCCAAGTGCCCGGGGAGGGGAGCGGGGATTCTGATTAGCATTATGGTGTTGGTGATTAAAGATGATTTTAGGGTGATCATAGCTTTAAAAGTTGTTTCCTCTTCATTGCTTAAACATGTATTTCTATCTTAAATTGTGATAAAAATTTGAATATATAATTTATAGTTTTTTTTAAATTTATTTTTTTAGTTCAAATACTTTTTGGATCGTATATTTGGGTTTTGTTCATGAAATTATAGAAGAAAGTATTGTGATTTTAGTTGGATGATAAGTCGATTGAACATGTTAACGCTTGAATACACCTCTTTCCATTGAATAAAAAGAAAATAATTTTCCAAAAAATAATAAAAAGAAAGAGTGGTTAATATAATCACATATTCATACTCCACAAGTGATCGAATAAATAACAAGTCTTTGGAGACTATCTGCTCGAACAAGATCGAATGGCTCTCTCTACTTCTCTATAAATATTTCTTCTATTGCAAGGGGTTTTAAGCCTAAAATTGATTGGAAAATCAACCCATTGGGTTCGCATGTTTCAAACACCATTTGCAGGAAGGCCATGGATTATTCTCTTGGGCCAAAAAACCCAAAATTGTTCATGAGATTTGACTCAACGATGTCGTTTATATCAGAAACACGGGCTGGTTACAAAGAGTGAGGCTCAGCTCTCCCTGTTTCTTCTGTATTTTTCCCAGATCAGTTACCTAAATGATCCAAAAGAAAACCCGGTCCTGACCAGTACTCAGGCCAACAAACCGGGCCAAGCCAAGGTTCGGAACTGTGTGATCCTAGGATCGTTAATCAACAGACCGTACATTCTTGGGATATCCCATGAAATTGGATCAAAAACTGTCAGGTAGGATCTAACAAAATGATAGCATGAACGTAAAATTTGGAATTTCATTTCAGACGAGGCAAAATGTAAGAGGCACAACCACCCTGTTTAGCTACTTTGTTGAAGTTTGTAAATAAATTAGCACAAAATTTATCAATCCCAAAATTCAAAAAGAATTATCAACCGGTCAATAGACTAAATACAGTTAAAATTCATCAGCTCTGACTACAAAGTGAACACGTCCAGCGCCTTGAAAAGGAATTCTCTCTAGCCCCCATTCTCTTCTGGTGGGGGAAGGTGTCTAATCAAATGCCTCATCTACAGAACTCATCGCCAGAGCCTACTTATGAAGCCCTTCTTGTCCTTCTTCATCCTGTTTTCTAGAGATGGGAAATCAATGCAGTTATAGGCAAGGTCTAGAACAATAGGATTTCGAGGTATTGATTGGAAAGCTGGAGGGAAGACTCCAATGCGAGGAACACTTTTGACGTTTGGTTCACCAACAGCAGACTCGTAGACATCTAGTTTCTCAACGAGGAATTTCTCCGCCTGACGCATTCAAATCAGCAGGTCAACCAAGATCAGACACGCAAGAGCAGGAGCTAAAGCAACTGTCTTAAATTATTCATAGGATGGACAAACATTGCATAATAATTGCATACAACTAGAAGCACGAAAGGAAAAGAAAAGTTAAAAAGGCTAATAAGTTGAAATCCAAATTAGAACTCACAAACTAATCACAATATAATAGATCTCCAGAAAACTTTAACAATATAGTTGGTTAGGATAGCTTATAGAAGTATTTGCAAGTATTATATCAGAGACTCTAGCTATAGAAACCAAAACGAACTATTAGCATCTTTGTCCAGTGCTTTACTTGGCTAATGTATGGTAAATCAACGTAAGACGCAAGAAATGACATATTGAAATACAATTATATCACCCATCCTGTCTGCCAGTTTACTCTCTTTTGGTACACAATGATTGAGAATAATCATCCTGCCTATTCTGAGAGAAACAAAAGGGAATCACAAAGTCCAGATGGTTACCTTCTTGTCCACTCCGCTGAGTGATATTGTAGAAATTTTCTTTGAGAGATTCTCCGGAGCCTTCTCATCCTCCATAATCCCAGTTGCATGCTCTATGCAACTGTTAGCTCTGCACTCGTTGTATAGTGTTTTCAACTCTTTGGTCATTGCCTGTTATACGAAATCATTAACAGTCCAAGTAAAATATTTGGCATGTCATATACTTGGAGGTCATGAATCAAAATCACACCAAGAGTGCATCAAGAAAATGTTCCATAGAGCAAAGTAGCTAAAACAAATCGCCAATTGACCTCAACTAATGAAATAAAAGTTATTGCCTAAAGTTTTAATCTCCTTTCTCCAGGCTACATCACCTCATCAGTGTCCATCATGGTTTGGAATTTCTTTAGGGCATTCTCAGCAAGGGATCGAGCATGGCAGTATAATGCAAATGCTTCTGTTCGTTTTCCAGCTGAGCTGTATGATTTTGCCAAGTAGAAGCACCTGCGAATATTTTCAGAGTTATAAGATTAAAAATCCTAAATATAAAAGAATAGATTGGTTGGTTTTTAAAGATCCAGCTTCTAATGTTTAATCTCCATAAGCAGAAATGTAAGTGTTGATGTGCATTGCAAAGGGTATGCTTAGGCAAAGAACAGAAGAAAGATCACAGGAAGGGCAAAGGATGTTAAAAGTTGATGAGCATGAAAGGATGTACTATCTAGTCATCAACTGATTTCTTGAACAATGCTTATAACAACCCCAAATATAAAAGGTATCATCCAAACATTCAATCAATCAAGAACCATCAATTGGAAAAACTGTAATTGAAGCAGCACCAAAAAAAAAAAAAAAAACCCAATCTAATAATTCGTATAAATTTCAGATTCCAACCTTTGTGCTCGGAAAGCCATACTATGAAGAACACAGTCTTCAGAAAATGCAACTTCTTCAGGTTTTTGGTCTCTTCCAGAACTAACTAAATCAGAAAGATCACCTGTATTCTGTCAAACATAACATTGACATAAGCATAAAAAGCCAGCTATTTAACTGAGGTAGTGGCATGTGTTGTACTTAGCAGTGGTTGAAATCAATCCTCTAAAAAGAAAATACATGCAGGTAACACATACATAAGGAAATAATGCTGACCTGTAATAAAAGATCATACAAGCGAACAAGCTCTTCTGGCTTGGTAACTTTCTCATTTTTGTCATCTCGGTGCCTAGCAAGTTTACTCTTGGCAATGCTAACCAACAACTGGTTACGCTCAATGGTCCGCTGTCCTAGTACAGCACCAACAGCTTTATCAAGCCCATTTAAGTCATCTTTGACACTGTCGGCATTACCAGCACTGGCCTAAAAAAGTGTAAGAAAAATCAAGTACGAAGGATTAGAACAAAAAATAATCAACACAACTAAGGATATGAAAATATTTATAAGAAAAAAAAAGTTATGATAGTAAAAGCAGGAAAAAAGAAGGAAATAATTAACATAATTTGGTTGAACTTCCATACCAAGTCACTGCGAATGAAGCTCCTAGCCTCTTGATATGCAGTATAAATTTTGTCAAAGACTGCTAATTTTTTCTCAACTGGGAGTGAATCTGCTGCAGGACCATGCAAATCCTTCTCCAATTCTTGTGCTGAAATGATCACCATAAAGGAAAAATAGTTTCAGGCTCTGTTAGAAGCATAAAGATAAATTGAGGGGGGAAATGGCCAACAAATTATGTCAGCCTCCTAATAAATATCACTAAATATGCAACATGAAGAACAAAGAGAATCATTTTCAGTAAGGGAATTGATGAAATCTAATTATGGAAACATAGATACCGATTTCTCAATGAAGTTTAGAAAAATTATAATCGTCAAAAGTAAAACAATGCATCTCACCCACAGAGAAAAAACCATTTCGCATATATTGCCATCACCTGCATTGAATCATACTTTTCCATTTAAAGATGCACATGAACAGAATTTATCAAGAATCAGTCCATGAAATTTGGAGAGGAGATTCATAAAAAAGAATCTGGAGAAATAGCATAATGACCATCCATGTAATTGTCCAAGAACTGCTGAACGAGAAGATTTCATACCAGGCATGGATGTTTACTAAATAAGCAAACCCAGCAGGTGATTACACACCTACAAGTATAGTACTCCATAATAATATTCCCACCTAAATCTTCACTCAAAGAAATCAAATGCCAACCTTTTAAAATGGAAACCCGAGTTTTTGCATTCGAAATTGGAAATCTGTGACCAAGCCAGTGAAACTCTGTCAGCGATGCAGCCTGTTGAGATCTCGCTTCAGCCATTGCAGCCTACAAAACAAGGCAGAATATTCTTAAATGCAAGAATGAAAATGACAAAATAAACAACCATAATATATTCCTCAAATCAAACTACAGAATAGACAAAAGACGAGTTTACAAATTCAATAACCAGTGGCTAACATGATGCCCTAGACAGAATTCAATGCAGAGAGAATCACTCGCATGTATAAAAAAGGCTAGAGTGGAACTGGTCTAACATGAACATTCTGCTTACACTGCTTCAAGTGCGCAAAATCATTTTTATAATCAGAAAGAAAGCTTCATCAACTATGACACTGTTATTGCCAGAATTTAATTTTTCAAATGATAAGGCAACAGAATAAAAACAGGCAATTACTGAAGATACTGAAAGTAGGAGACACGAAAAGAAGCAGGTCATGCACAAATTCTGATAAAAGACCATACTCACCTCCAATTTTGCTTTGAAAAGGTCTAGGGCAGGACCTTCCATCTCACCAATTTGCAAGAGTTCAGAAGTTTTCAGATTTGACTCGCCGATTTTGTGTCGGCAGTATCTAACACTAGGTTCCAGCTCCTCAACACGCTCACGGCACAAAACTTGATTCTCTAAGTCTCCATATTTCCCAAGTTCCTCATATACAGCTCTACACAACATATCAAGCTAGTCAAACACAATATTCAGTAATACAGGCCAAAAACTTATTTATCAAGTACTAAATAAATCTTTTTATACTTGGAATTATTTGATGAGAGGATTTTGGTCTGAGAAAGTGATACTCGAAATCAAAATGTTGGCCTTCTTTGAGAGCGTCAATGTTTTAAGGGGACAGTGTAATTATTGCATCAACAATTACAAATTTAATAGTGATGTTTCAAATATTAACCCTGTTGCTTTACTTTGATATAAAAAAAAAGTATGATGGACAATTTAGCAAACTGATGTAAACTTAATGTTAACTATTTGAAGTGGATAATCACTATGGGATAGATGAAAGCAAAGAGTAAGGACATGGCATAATGGAGAGAGTAAAATTCTCAGGCTAATAAACTCAAGTACATAGAATTGTTTCTTTGGAAAATAGCCACCATACACAAAACCACATCCCTTCAAGTAACAGCTCAGGAAGTACATGGGCAGGCAAATGGCCCCTTTTTTCAAAAAGCTTGTTGACAAAGAGAAACACTGTTCCACAGTAGAAGCAGTAGCGGTAATGATCAAATATAATAGAGACAAGAGTAACCTGGCACTGATGAAATTCTTCAATGCAGTGTCCCAATTCTGATCTTGTTCAAACAACAAAAGCCCATTCATGCATGATGCGTAGGCCTATAAAATGGACATAAAAAAAGCATTGTTAATTGAGAATGAATGAGCTATCTCAACATGAACTAAACTATAGGAATGCTCCTCAACATGCAGTACATATTGAGCAGCTATTAGCGAAACACAGAATCCAAAACAACTTGGTGCTGTTAAGTGATAAAAAAAAAGATCAAAACATCGAAAGGTAAAAAAATATGATAGATGACAGAACATACATATAGACTCCAGTTTTGCACTTGTGATTACATGCATGCTTTTGCATTCTCTCGAAAAAAGATGTTCTTAAGACAGAACTGGAGAGCAATTGCTGTGGTCATGCTCACCACCACTAAAAAAAAATCTTGATGGGGAAGTTCATCCTATTCTATGTGCAGGAATTATCCACAGAAATTCTTGCTGATGCAATCATTATACTAGACACAATTTGCACAAACTTTTCTTTGAATAGTCATAAGGAGATACCAAAGCAATATGACTTGAGAGAACTAAAAACATGGACACACCTCCGCTTCTAAAGATGTTCTGGAATCTCCCTTGGCAGCGCATAATCTTGAGAATAAATCAGCCCATTTCACTGCCTTCCTCAGTCTCCCAATCAAATAAATACGTTGCTTAGCATTTGGGCCATCTAGAAGCTGTCGTTTTTCCATGGCATGGCTCCATGCTCTCTCCGCTGTATAAAGAACCAGATGCAGATACCTATTCTTCTTCAAACAAGAAACATTATAATCTTCATAGACAGTGAAACATTATAATCTTCATAGATTTAATCTGTCATGGATATCATATTTGTTTCAAAATATCCAGTTCTTACTTCTAAAGCAAAACGACCTAACGGATTTCAACTCATGAAAATACACAGCTATGAAAAATAATAACAAAGCTGACTGGTATGAACAAACATCACAAGCATATGGAGAAACAAGAAACAACAAGAAAATCAACCAAAAACAAAATTATACAAATTCTAAAACAAAAGGTGCACTAAACAAAAGCTGTAATCAACAAGGCATACCTCACTTCAGTAACAGTTGATTCATTCATAGCTCTACGCGTATATTTACCGCGACCATGAGTAAACTTCAATGATTTGTATAACCTCCTTAACCGCGCAGTACAATACCTCCTACACTTCCAACAAAATCCAACCATTTACACGTCCAAATCAAAATTCCTTAACTAACAACCAACAAAATCCAATAAACTAAAGTCACATACCGATAACGCGCATAATCCCCGTGCCTCAATCCATGCTGCATTTGCGCAGATTTCAGTAATTGCAACACTAATTAACAAAATACCTCAATTATCAAAATAATAAAATTAATAATTTCACTCAATTTAAGTATTCAGTTATTTTTTGTTTAAACTGAAATAAATAAAAAATGAGATTGCAAATTCATTCGATAATAATGACAACCATTGATTGAGTATCTCGGATTGATCTGATCAGAATTGTTCGGTTTTGGACCCTCGATTTCCATTGCGGCAACCTCGTTTTCTTTCACCATGATTCCTTCAAACAAACAAAAGAACAATAATCGAGGAAATAAAAAAGTAATTGGATCTGGATATTAGAGGTTGAATTTAAATAAAAAGGGAGTGCTGGTAGGGTGATGGAAGGGGGTTTTACGTGGTGGTGGTTGCGGCCCCGCCTGGTTTTTAGCGTGCGCACTGTTTTTTAAGCAGGAAAAAAAAGCAAAAAGCAAGAATAAACAAAAGGATAAGAAAAATTCAAGGACCAAAACGAAAACGAAAAGAAATAAAACAAGAAAATAATGAGACTGAAAAGGAGCTTTTATTAAGAGATGAAGGACTAAGAAAAATCAGTTACCCCTTTTCCCAAGCTAACTCACCCCACGCTGCATTACCAGTGCCTTATATTTCATTTCTCTGATTTCTGTCCCAAACCTAACTAGCGTTATGTAGCAGGTAAAGTCGTTCCTTTTCTGTTTTTAATCATGTTATTTGAATCAATATACTGATCTTCCATGAATTAATTTTTTGTAAGGACGGTGAGGATGCGTTTACACGTAGAGACGGTGGAAGATCTCCCAATGGGAGACGATGCCAGTGGTAGCAAAGCATTGGAGAGTTGAAAAAATGAGTGATGAAACGCAAAAGGGGTTTGATTTTAATAAATTCTTTATAAAAATAAATACATACATCAAAACATTAAATGAGGAGTGTAGCTCAATTGGTAAATTATAAATTTATTTTTAAAAAAATTTAGTTCAAGTTTTATAAATTTTAAGACTATTAAAAATTTATATAGTCGTTAATTTTAAAATTAATAAAATTAGTCAAGAAATACACAAATTAACCCCGAATATCCATATTAAAAAATAAAAAACAAACCAATCAACCTCCATTCTCAACAATGAGCTTTTGATTTTTTATTTTAATTTATCAACAAGAATGCCCAAGTTTGATCTCAAGCTCTCCATGTGAGATTCCAAAGCCTTTGATAAAATATGTAATTATGAAACCATCATCCATGAAATTGAGATACATACAAACAATAATTAAATAACATGTAAAAAACTTATTTAATTAAATTTTATATAAAAATTAAATTGTAAAATATAAAAGGATATAATCTAATATAAACAAAGTTTGAGCAATTCAAAATAAAAAATAACATGATTA
>Ga0325405_1003911_pt1 | contig 15293 bp, 9 predicted proteins | sample PopdelMetagenome_21_FD_205663 | JGI IMG/M metagenome (GOLD analysis project Ga0325405, IMG submission 205663) | Populus deltoides microbial communities from Bellville, Georgia, United States - Xylem-Control-R2 | ecosystem: Host-associated > Plants > Phyllosphere > Stem > Wood/Secondary xylem... | reverse complement strand
CTACACACACACATACCAGTTGATCATGTCAACAGAAGGAAGGCTGGAAGGAAAGAAAATGAGGATTTGAAGATGGAGGTTAAAACCTGTTTATAAAGCATGTTAAAAGAAAATTGAATTTTTTTTTTATTTTTTTTGTTTCAAATTATTATTTTTTTAGTGTTTTCAGATTATTTTGATGTGTTGATGTTAAAAATAATTTTTAAAAAATAAAAAAGTATATTATTTTAATATATTTCATAATAAAAAATACTTTGAAAAACAATCGAACAACACTTTCTAACACTATCTAAAAATCAGTGATAGTAGAAGAAAACAAGGGAGATTAAGAGAGACAAAATAAATTAATTCTGATAGGTGTACCTTAACTAATTAGATTCTAAATTTAATTTTTAGAAATTACCAGTTCTAATAATATTTAAAGTTTATATAATTATTAATTTCAGATTTATAAAAAATTAATCAATAAAAATACATCTAAACTATTCAAGCATTTATGGATAGGATAATACTCGATCAGGATCTTCCACGTTGTTCACCAAAAAACCATAATTATTATACATGTGTTTCACAGATGACCGGCACTGCTTGACAAAGAAGATGAAAAATAACACACTGACACTGTTTTAACAGCACACATGTGACAGACACTGATTTAATAGTACACATCTAAGCTAAGAAATATTCAAAGATGGACAGATTTAGTGAAATGACTGCTGACGAACGCATTGACGAATGCTTGAGCATCTTTCAGGAAGAGATGGCCTGGTCTTGTCTCGTCAAGGGGGCATGGATCCGTGGTCTTCTGATCCCGTGGTACCACCTGCTGAATTGAAGGAAATATCATCAGAATTCGATTCCAGGATTTCAAAATCATCGTTCAGATCTTCTTGTTCTTGATCATGGATATTATAAACGAGACGTTGGAGTTGTTGCTTGTGGTCTTCGAAGAACATTGGACTTTGAGAATTATGATTTGTATTGGAATGAAAAATTATTGATCCAATGTTGAAGAATCGAGACCGAGACCAGTACGGAGGATCGTGTACCAAATTGTATGATGCTGTTCTTGATCATTCATTCATGGTCTTTCACCACAATCTGCAAGGCTTTGTTAGCCAAATTCATATATCCTAGCAAGATAAATCCAGAATAAAAACTCAGTTTCGGTAAAGATGTAATGACTCTGCGTAGAGAAGACAGTGAGAAAAGGGTACGCAGGATGAATGACTACAAACCAAAAAATAATCTCCTACATGGCCACGCTTTCTGAGTAATATAGAGTGGACCTGATGGAGAGTGTGGACAAAAAAACCCAGAAGGTATTTGTCCAAGATGAGGATTGTTTTCATCAACAAGGAGGGAAGATTGGATCAAGTCAAAGAAAAAGACAGGAAAAATGGTAGGTTGGACGTTGGATTTTTCGGGATATCTTGATAAGAGATCAAGAAGAAAGTTGTATGTTCATTTGATATGTTTAACTTCAAACTAATATCTATCAAACCATTGTTGTTTCCACCAAAGTAAATGTGGTTGAGGAAGGAGCTTAATCTTGCCTGGTTTCGAGCATTTTTTTTAAAGCTTAACATATCTATTTCAACAAGAAATTGTTAAGAAATATATTTATTTTATTTTATTTATTAAAGATAGAATAATATTTTTATTTTAATTTATATATAATTTTTTTGTACTTAAATTAACATAATTTTTTCAGAATAAAGTGATTATGCAATATCAATTAAACCCTAGTCTCCTCCTATTTTACTTTTGTATTTCTCTTTGTTTAATTTGGTTTGTTTAACATAGTATCAAATCATTGTTTTATGAAATGAGACTTAATCTCAAACATAGTTTTAATGGATCCAACTCTGTAATGAGTTGGTCGAGGATTTGCAGGGGGCAACAGGCCCTTGCTGGGGTTCGGGGTAAAGAGAGGATATTTGTTCAGTTTCTGCAATCTGTTATTTCGTCCTCTCTTCAGTTTCTGCAATTTAGTATTTTGTCTTCCCTCTAGTTTCTGCAATCTGGTATTTGCATCCTTTTTTTTTATTACTGATTATGGCTACTAAAAGAAACGAGTCACTTTAGTTTATGAGTGTGAGGTTGGATGGAAAGAATTATTCGTATTGGAGTTATGTGATGAAAATTTTTCTTAAAGGTAAAAAGATGTGGAGATATGTTAGTGAAACTTATGTGTTACCTAGGAGTACCGATGAGGGTTATGCTACTTTGATAGATGCTTGGAAAGCAAACAATGCAAAGATTATTACTTAGATTAATAATTTTGTTGAGTATTTCATAGGTACGTAGTTGGTGAAGTATGAGACAGCAAAGAAAATTTAGGATCATCTACAAAGGTTATCCACGCAATCAAATTTTACAAAGCAATATCAATTAGAGAATGACATATGAGCTCTTCACTAAAAAAATATGAGTATTCAGAAGTTTTATTATGCTATGATAGAATTTTAGGATCAATTGACTCTTACATAATCGGCATAATTAAAGGCATGTGGTGCCTATATTGCTCGTAGAAAGCAGCATGATTGGTACAGTTTTTAACGGTACTTCTCAGTGATTTTAAAGGACTTAGAGGTTCAATTTTGCATCGTTCAATTTTGGGTGGAGAATACACCTGCAACAAATTTTATGAGTTGTTTGCCTTAAAAGGAACCATTCATCAAACTTCGTGTACATATACTCTTGAGTAAAATGGAGTTGGTGAAAGAAAACATAGGTACATTGTCGAAACTGTTCATTCTCTCTTCTTGTCTACTTTTGTTTCTAGTAAATCATAGGGAGAAGTTGTGCTTACTACTGTAACTTTGATTAATACAATTTTATCTTCTTAAATTTCAGGTTTTTCTCATTTTAAAAAATGGTAGGGGTATACCCCTGATTATTCCTTCTTTAGAGTTTTTTGTTATACTTGTTTTGATTTTCGTCTTCATATAAAACGCAGTAAGTTATCCTCTCGATTTGTTATTTATGTCTTTCTTAGTTATGGTACAGGTAAAATGGAGTATTGTTGTTTTGATCTAATAACTTAAAAACTTTATGTGTCTCGTCATGTTGTCTTTCTCGAGCATATACCTTTCTTTTCTATTTCATCCACTACTTATAACTTGACTAGACCTGATGTTATTCGTATAGATTTTTTTTAAGATTCTGATACTTTATCATCTTAGGTTCCTAATACCTTAAATACTCCTCCTCATGTTTGACCAATTCGTACTGATCATTCTGCAGGTATTGACACTTTACTCTCTAACACACTTGAAACTCCATTCTCCTTTACGGTCGCTTCAGTTCCGTTTGAGATTGTGGATCTATATCTACGTCAATCCGTACGCATTTGTAAGTCCATAAAGTTACTAGATTTTGCTTATTCTTATTATTCTTCATCATTTACTTCCTTTTTAGCTTCTATTCATTGTCTCTCTAAGTTATTTTCCTATAAAAAGGCAATTGTTTTATCATTTTTGGTAGCAAAGTATACATGAGGAACTTTCTGCTTTACATAAGACAGATACTTCAGATTTGGTTCTTCTACCTCCTAGTAAGAGTGTTGTTGATTGTCATTGGGTATATAAGATCAAGATTAATTTTGAAAATTTTCTATTTGATCTATTCTCTTCAATTTGTTTCTAGTAGTCATGATTTTGCTCTTTTTGTTAAGTGCACTGATGCAGGTCGTATCATTCTGTCTTTATATATTGATGACATGATTATTATTGGTGATGACATTAATGTTATTTCAGTTTTGAAGACGAAGTTAGCTAAACAGTTTGAAATGAAGGATTTGGGTTATCTACGATATTTTGTAAGTATTGAGGTAGCCTATTCACCCAGAGATTACCTTCTTTCTCAGTCAAAATATGTTACAGATATTCTTAAGCGGGCTAAATTTACAGATAATAAGATTGTAGATACTCCCATTGAAGTTAACGCAAAGTATTTTTTTACTGATGATTTACCTTCGTTAGATCCTACTTTATATCGTGCTATTGTTGAGAGCTTAATATATCTTACTATTACTCATCCAGATATCGCATATGTTGTTCATCTTATTGATAAATTTGTTGTTTCTCCTACTACCATTCATTGGGCAGCTATGCTTTGTATTTTGCGATATATTCGAGATACAGTCTTTCAGAGTCTTTTGCTTCCGTCCACCTTTTTCTTGGAGCGACGTGCATACTCTGATGCTAATTATGGTAGTGATCCCACAGATCGCAAGTCTGTTACTGGTTTATGTATCTTTTTAGGTGATTCTCTTATTTATTGAAAGAGCAAGAAACAATCTATTATTTCTCAATCTTCAACCGAAGCAGAATATTATGCTATGACATCTATTATCAAAGAGATTTTTTGGTTACGTTGGTTACTTGCAAATATAGGAGTCTTATTTTCTCATCCTATCCCTATGTATTATGACAACCAGAGTTCTATTTAGATTGCTCACAACTTAGTTTTTCATGAATAAACTAAACACATTAAGATTGATTGTCATCTTACTCGTCATCATTTGAAGCATGACATCATTACTTTGCCTTTTGTTTCTTCTTTTTTTTTACAGATTACAAATTTCTTTACCAAGTCGCATTCTATTTCCTGTTTTTGTTTTCTAGTTGGCAAACTCACAATGCGACAGCTACAAGCATCAAACCTAGTATCATGAGTTTGTGGGGAGATGTTAATAAATATATTTTGTTTTGTTTTATTTATTAAGGGTAGAATAATATTTTTACTTTAACCTATATATAATCTCTTTGTATTTAGGTTAACATAGCTTTTTTAAAATAATGTGATCATACAATAATAATGAAACTCTAACCTTCTTCTCTTATTTTTTGTATTTCTCTTTGTTTAATTTAGGTTGTTTAATAGAAATAATGTCTTGCTAAATTTAATTCAAACTTATCAATTCCTCGTGTCACTACAAGGATTTCCTTGAAATTTGAATGGTAATGAAACTCTGGTTGCTTAAAGGCTTTGTTTTTATAGCCATGGATTTTTTATTTAGTATTTTTTTTCTAGTACTGTTGCACCTAGTAATTATCACTAGCATCTGTCTGCAGGATTCTTTTGCCATAAGAAAGGATTTGCAGAGATGGTAGATTATGTGCTATTAGCTGGAGTTATTGAAGTGTTTATGAATGAATAGTTGATCATTGCACCATTACTATGATTCCTTATTTAACAAAGAGGACATGATATTCTTTTGTTATATGATATGAGGAACAAAGTGTACCACATAGTTGACTATACCTAAGAATTGCTATCAGAAACCTGATGAGGTCAAACTTTGAAAATATAGCTGCTTCAAGAGTTTTTGTAAAAGGACTTCTTTCCTTAGAATAGGAAATTCAAGATTTGCCAGAAAGTCATTAAGAGGCTTGTAATCAATAACATGTTTGAGTTTTCTCCTGAGTTGTTTAGTTATGTTATTGACATACAATGCTTGGCATGCTCATTAAGATTTGGTATCTCCATTCTTTTTGAATGCTAAAGTGATAAAGAATTATGGATTGGTTTAAAGAGGTTCAGGACAGTTTTGGAGGAACTTTGAATGAGATTATATACATTAAGTTTGCACAATTTATATAATGAAAGCTACAAATGTTTCTATTAAAAACAAGTTGGGAATGCTTGTTCATGGAAGAATATGGCTCGCGTATCTGAGACTGTGGGTACCCCAATGAACTTTATCAAATTTCTAGATTATATCAAACCTAGTAAGAAGATCTTTTCCTGAAAGATTATAGTAGACCGTGGGTAACAGAATAGTCAAGAAAGAACTTAATGATAATAGGTCTTGATATCTTTTTTAGGGAGAAAGCCTCGTTATTTGCTGTTTTAACTACCCGATAAGTCTCTTCTCATAGATGAGATGGAAGAATTATGGGTTTTGTTATGAAGGCAGTTGCACCAGTGTCAATCACTACACCATTATACAGTTTTACCGACGGACTAATTCTGTTGGTGACAGGAATGAACTTTATCGGTAAAATAATTACCGACGGTTTCATCGATGAAACACGTCCGTCGGTATAATAGTTGTCGGTAACTCCCCTTTTCGTCGCTAATTCTATTGCAAATAAAAAAACCACCCACCGACGGAACAACTACAATCTTACAGACAGATACATGCGCCAAAATTTTTTTTCAACTCTCTATGAAATACTGACGGGTTATATTCTGTCGGAAATTCCATCGGTGATTGTGGCACAATCCCATAAATTGTTTTCAACTCTCTATGAAATACTGACGGGTTATATTCCGTTGGTGTACCCGTCGGTTAAACCGTCAATATTTCTTATTTTTTTGTGTATCTCTATCAGAAAATCTTGAATTGCAATTTTACAGCACACACAACACAATAACAAGAGCTGACCATTAAAGAAGAATAAATATTTTATGTTTCAAAATATTACATTATAAAAATAAGACTTTAAAATATGTTTAGTTAGTCAGAATTTTCATCTTCGTCCTCAATTGAATTGTTATCATCAGCTTCATCACACTCTTCAATTTCGTTATCATCTTTTTCAACAACATTCTTTTTTCCACTAGTAGAGCTCAGAACAACATTCAACTCCTATTCGTCAACATCAACAAGACTATTGTTGAAAACAAGAAAATTTGAATTTTCTTCTAAGTCAATCGAAGGACTAATTCGGTATGGTTCAACCAACTCACTAGCTTGAAAGACTTCATCTATCACACTTGTGTCTTCGTTCTCATCCTGAATAACCTCGACACGACCCTTAGGTTTTGTTTTTAAAACGAATAACCGATCAACTCTTGATCGGTCCTTTCTAAAGGAAGGGGTGGATGTGTAATAAACTTGTTGGCATTGCTTTACAAAAACAAAGACGTTGTTTATGTTGCGGTGTTTAGCTTTTGAGTTGATTTCAACGAGACCATAGTGAGGATCTACTCTGATTCCTCTATCAGTTGTGTCATACCAATAACATTTGAATAAAAACACTCAATTTTGCTCGCTATGATATTGTAGTTCGATGGCCTCTTCCAATCTACCATAGTAGTCAACTTCAAACTCACTAGAAGTCGATCCCTTAATGCAAACACCGCTATTGTATGTCTTTCTTCCATGCCCATATTCTTCAGTATGAAAGACATATCCATTGACAAAATACTCGTTATAGCACTTGACTTTTCTTTCAGGGCCCAGGCCTAGTAAAGACAATGAAATAGCAGCACTACCTCCCATTTGATAAACCTAGCTTGTAAACTAAATACAACAATAATCAACAAATGGATATCATTTAATATTGACTAAAATTAATTACATTGCAAGAGATAATGAGTTTGTGATAGGACTTACATGTGTTATAAACCATGTGGCAAATTGTTAATCTTATAATTGAAAGATCTAGGATTCGGTCAACTATGAGTTATTGGACAATAAGTATCGTCGATGTTGTCTGCAAGGTTGTTCTAAATTATATGAGTGTATGGTATCACAAAACATAAATAGTACACTCTTGACAAAGTTTAAGTCGAACATCTACTTACTTAATAAAAGGTCTCAACTCATCACAGTTAAATAAGACATAATTGTGTTCTTGTTTGAACTCTATTTTAGACAAATATCTTGCCCTCACGACATTTTTAGGTGTGGGTCGTCCAGGATTGGAGAATATTGACAAGTTCTCACTTGAAGGCACTTCACCACCATCATCATACCGTGGAACACGGTTGATCCTCGTTCTCAAATGAGATTCGAAATAGTATGAGATAAATGTTGAGATCTCCTCAACAATATAGGCCTCACATATTGACGCCTCAACATGCGTCTTGTTCTTAACCTTTTTTTAAGATTGAACAAGTACCTATATATATATAATAAAAAATTATAAATTAAAAAAATAAAAATAAAAACATTTAATTATGAATTACATAGCTCCTGTCATATCTAACCTCTCGAATGGATACATTCATCTGTACTAGATTGGTCCTTCAACTTTTACCTCAAATGGTAAATGTACGGGTAGATGCTCCATTGAGTCAAAAAATGATGGAGAGAATATCATCTCAAGTTTGCATATTGTCTCGATGATATTCTTTTCAAGCCTTTCAATGTGATCAACATTCAACTTGCTGGAGCATATGTCTCTGAAGAAATGACTGATCTCCGTTAGTGCATCTCATTTCCTCCTTAGCAACAAATCACGTAAAGTTAATGGGATGAGTGTATGCATAAACACATGGCAGTCATGACTCTTCATTCCATATAATCTGCATTCCTCCGTATTAACCAGCCTTGATATGTTCGAGGCATGTCCATCGGGGAAACGCAGACTCTTAAGCCATTTGTAGACTAGTAGTTTTGCGTTTTTCTCTAACATGAAGCTTGCTTTGGTTTTGCGACCCGTGACCCATCATGAACTAACTCCATATTTTTACGGTTACAGAACAACGCTACATCCAATCTAGCCTTGATGTTGTCCTTTGTCTTCCCTTTCACATCCATGACGATGTTGAAAATGTTCTCAAACATGTTCTTTTCAATGTGCATGACGTTAAGGTTGTGGCGGAGAAGGTTGGTCTTGTAAAAAGGAAGCTCCCAAAAGATACTTCGCTTCACTCAATTATTGGTCAAACCAAAACCAGGAAACTTCTGCTTACTTGATTGGAGACCAAACACAATGTCACCGTACTCTAACACAACATCAAACAATTCTTCACGGGAAAGATGCGGGGGTGCAACATCCTTTTCAACTCTTCCAACAAAGAAATCATTTTTGTTCTTTCTATACCTGTGATTCGACGGCAACAAATGACGGTGACAGTAAAAAAAAAAGCTTTACCCCCGTTTGTTAGCGTGAATGCCTTGTTGTTCTTCATACAATATAGACATGCTAGCTTTCTATGCGTGCTCCAACCAGAATCCATTCCATAAGCTGGGAAATCATTGATAGTCCACATCAAAGCCGCTCTCATAACAAAATTCTGTTTCCTCGAGATGTCATAAGTCAAAGCTCCAGAGGACCACAACTGCGTCAACTCATCAATCAATGGATGAAGACAAACATCTATATTCCACCCTGGACTGCTCGGACCTGGTATGACCATAGATAAAAAGATGGACTCCGGCCTCATACACATCCCCGGTGGCAAGTTATAAACCATCAGTATGACCGGCCAACAAGAATAAGGAGCAGCAAATGACCTAAATGGGTTGAATCCATCTGTACACAATCCAAGACACACGTTCCTTGATTCAACTAAAAAGTGAGGATGCACACTATTAAAGTGTTTCCAGGCTTCACCGTCACAAGGATGAACCATCACTCCATCAACCGCATAGTGTGATTGGTGTCATATCATGTGCTCAGCAGTCCTTGGTGACATGAATAACCTCTGCAATCTAGGTGTGATTGAGAAGTATCTAAGTTTTTTATATGCCACAAGAGTCTTCCCTCTACCAGTTCTAGGTTTGTAACGGGAATGCTCGCATGTCATGCACTCAGTCATCTCAGCATTTTCAAGGTAGTATAACATGCAAAAGTTAGGGCATATATCAATTTTTTGGTATCCTAAACCGAGGGGTTTCATCATGGACTTGGCAGCATAGAAGTTCTCTTTCAGCCTATTCCCTTCAGGTAAAATGTTTCTCGCCCATTCAATAATCTTGCATTAACCGGCCTCACTCAACCCGTGATCTGACTTGATGGTGAACACCTGTGCTACGGCTGATAATTTACTGTGGTTCGTGCAGCCATCCTATAATGGTTCGTCAGTATCTTTCAACAGATCAAAAAACCTTACTGCATCTGCATTAGGTTCTTCTTCTACGATTGGACATTCCCTGACATTACCTTCACTCATTCTCATTGCATCCATAACCATATTCCTGTAAGGATTACTATTCTCATTTCCAACTTCATGCATGTTGCTAGCACTAAAAGTTGACCCAACCACCTGTTCTTCCATGCTCTCATCAGGAACAAATAGTTCTCCGTGTGAATACCAACACAGGTAATCCTCCATGAACCCTTTGGTTAGAAGACGCATCGTTACAACATCTTGATGCAGAAACTTTAAATTTTTACACTTGCTGCGTGGACACCTAATACCGCCATCAGTAAAATTCCTCGAAATAGATGTTGCGAAATTAATAAAACCTTGGATACCGTTACAATAATCCATCCTCCGCAATCCTTGGGGTGAGTCCCGATACATCTATGAACGATCATCCATGACTTCTATTGAACCTCTATAAAACATAACAAAAATATTGGTTTTCCCCAACATTATCCAACAAACTAAAGCAACACTTATGTTAAATATTCATTATCAATTATCAACTATCAACGTTCATACATATAAATTTATACATATATAAATTTACGGAAATCACAACTTCAAAATAGAATTGATAACAATTAAAAAAGACCCGTTAAATAAGCTATTAATTATTTATTTCATCACAACACATTTAATTCGGTGTAATTTAAACAAAATTTCAACAATTTACAAACAAATATAATTTGACAAAATCTAAAACAAACTATAACAACTACAAAATTATACATTTATACTACAAGTTTCTTTGACAAATAACAATCAAACAAGTACATACGTTAACAAAATACATATACTAAAAAAATAATAAAATTCACATTTAAATGTTAAAACTAAAAAGGATATATTTACTTTAAAAAAATGATAAAATCCACAAGAAACAGATATTGTGACCACGTACAAATTATAAGAAACTTGAGTGCTTGTGTTGAGAATAGTGGAGAGTTGGGATGGGTGGTTGGCTGCAGTTTGGGAGGGGAGAGGTAGGAAGGGAAAGAGAAAGAAGGAGAAACAGAGGAAGAGAATGTCGGCAGAGGGGGTGTATATATAATGACTTTTACGATGGAATCTATCCATCGGTATTTCCATCGGTGACAGTGCCACGTCACTGTACGGCTATCTCAGTTTGAATCCCTCGATCATTCCGTCGGTAAAATCGTCTGAAAAAACTCCACATCACCACACCGTTGTATCTTTCCAAACAAACTTTATAGGCCATCGGCGATCCAGTCTGTATATACCGACGGAAATATTTTGTCGGTATATACCGATGGTATCTCCGACGGATTTATACCATCGGTATATACCGATAAATTTTGAGACGGAATTATTTCCATCGGTAATTCCGTTGGTTTTCGCCGGTTTTCTGGTGATGAAACAATGTAGTAACCTTTATAAGTTTTGCATATTTCTCTATCAGGATGTGGATTTTTTCCAAAAAAATTGGTATGGTTGCTAGTTTGTCGAGGGGGTTGAGGGCCGTAATAGATATCATAAGGACCTCTTCTTCATTGGAGATAGCGAAAACAGTTTCCGGTGAAGCTTTCTCTTCTTCATCAAATGGCAATTCTTTAAAAGAAAACAAAATCTAACAGGTGCTTCATCTATATGCAGAAAAAAAGGGTCAATCATGTTTACAGCAACATGAACGAGATAAGATCCTGAATTATATATATATATATATATGGTGTTACAGGTTTGGTTGTTGGAGAGTTTGTCTTTCAAGCAAACGAGAACGAGGAAAAATAAATGGTGATCGGGCCCAGAATTTCTCGCAGAGGTAGCTAGCCAGCCGCACGTTTTCTTTCCTCAAATAGTCAAGATAGATAAGAAAACAGCAATGAATAGTAAACTAAGCATCGAGCACTAATGTGAATGAAAAAGAGGAGACAATAACTCCAACTGGTTCATGAACTGGTCCGTACACAATGTCAGGAAGGACTGTTTTCTGAAAACTCAATTTCACCAACCTAAATCTGGTCCTGACCGCACGATCCAAAAAGAATGTTTTATTTTTTAATATTTATTTTCAAAGACGTTTACAAATTCAATTGCAAATAAAAAAACAGTTAGAACTGCTTACAAATATATACTAATGCTAGCTAGTACTTAATCACATCACTTTCTCCTATTAAGAGGATTTTAATCAAAAACATTTTTTAAACAAGTTTGAAAGTCCAATTATACTTTATTTATGTGATTTTTATTCTTTTAATTCTTCATGGTACTTAATTTTATGTGTGTGTTATACATACAAGCTTGGGTAAAAAGTTAAATTATGAAAAGTTTTTAAGTTAATTATGATTTTTCTTTTTAAAGTTAGATAGTTTTAGACAAATTATTTACACCTGAATTGATGTATCTTTGAGATGAATTATTTTTCACGGTCTTTCATTTTTTTTTTGGTTCAAATACGGAATTTTAAAATGAAATAGTTATTAATTAAATTCTCTTGTTTTGAAATTCGTTATTCAGGATGTATTTATTCGTTTGATATGTTCTCGTTGGAATAATATTAAAATACACATATAATCTTGTATATTCTTTTTCGTTTGAATAATATGATAAAATAATAAAATGAGTTGTCTTCGAGACTGCAGCAAAATGGAGCTATAATCTATAATTCAAATATATTTTTTATGCATTTATGTTGTTGCTTGTGAATCTTGCTGGACCGAACGGAAGTCACATGTGGTTGTGGTTGTTTTTTAAAATATATTTTATTCAAAAATATATTAAAATATTTTTAAAAAAACAAGTTATTTTTAACATTAACGCGTCAAAAATTATCTAAAAACACTAAAAAAATATTAATTTGAAGCAAAGAAAAAAAATAAAAAATTTATAATTTTTTTCAAAAACACTTTAAAAACACAAAAACAAACAAGAAAATATCTCTTGCACTCGAAACACTATTTATTAAAATAATATAATAAGGTTTTTTCTTCTTCACCAAAACAAACACATGGATGACTAAAGCATTGAAATATTTTTACATGTCCTATTTGTCGTTTCAAATGGAGCAGGGAAAAATAAATCATCTTGATTGATTGAATAGTGAAATAACCCAAATGTTCTTGGAAGTCAAAAAAAAAAAATAACCCTGGTGTTTTTATATTTTTTATATTTTTATAATGTTTTTTTATTATTATAATTTAAGCAGATACACAACTTAGTATTTAACTAAATATAAAAATAATAAATAATTAAAATGCATCATAAAACAATAAAAATACCCTTAAAATAAAATAAAAATCTAAGCCTAAGTTAAATGGTGTTTATTTTTGTTTTTCACATGTTTTTTTTTGTAATTATAAAGTCAGCTTAGGGACAATTCTATATTTAGCTAAACAAAAAATAAAAATAAAAAGGCGGGCACTAGTGCACAACGCATGTAGTGCCTCTTAGTGTCCAAATATATCTTTTCATCATGTCATTGGAAGAGTCGTCGTGTCCTCTTGTTATTGGTGCGATATATGTTGGCTTAGGTGATTCAGTTTGTTGCTGGTGGCTCTTTTTTTCCCTCGCATCACTTGAAAATTACAAATTGACCCTCTTTGTTATTGTATTTCAACTTTAGTCTTTATTCTTTTGATTTTTTATCCTGGTCTTTTTGTAGAAGTTTTATTTGTTTTCAATATCATCCTCCAATCTTAATTTATCAAATATTATATTCTCTAATTTGACCTTCATTATTTGGATTTCTATTTTTTTCTTGGTCTTTTTGTAAAAGTTTGAGTGGTTTTCAATTTTATCCTTCAATTCAAATTAATGGTATTATATTTTTCAATTTGGTCCTCGTTGTTTTGATTTCTAATTTTTTTTCTTGATCTTTTTGTAAAAGTTATTATTCTTTTCAATTTCACCCTTTAATTACAAAATTATTTTTATTTTTTATGTCAATTTTTCCTCATTCATTTGATTTTTTCTTTTCAATTTCACCCTTCAATTAAAATACAAAAATTATTTTATTATTCAATTTTGATCCTCATTCTTTTAATTTCTATTTTTTAAATCCTTTTGTATAATTAAAATTTTTTTTTTCAATTTCTTCCTTTCAAATATTTAATTGACTAAGAATTGGACTTCATAATTTTTTTAGATTGAGTATTTCGGGTATAATGACACGAGTTTGAAAAGTTAACGGAGGTTTGGAGAGATATTTCTAGTTTACTCGACCCTGATTATCGGGGTTACATATTTATTATGCTAACCTGGGTTGACCAAGATAAATTTCTATAATGCCATTTTTTTATCTTGTTTCATTTTTCCATATTTAATGGATTGTGGATTCATCTAGTATCATTTTCTTTTTTGTCTAATTAAATTAAAATTATCAAGGCTAGTTATTTATGAGAAAGATAGAAGTCAACTCAACTCAATATAGTTTCATACACTAAACTAGTTATTTATTGTGACGAAGGACATGCCCAAAAGTTAAATCTTAAGATTTGTTTTTTTTTTTTTCCTACTGCATTGTTTATCCCTTTCCATCTATCTTGGCCCCAGGGGGGGGGGGGGTGGTGGTGGGCATCCAAAGAAATTATTCTTCAAAAAATTAACAAAACCTGATAATTCAGATAAAAAAATAATAAATATTATAAAAATTGGAAAACTACAAATGTAAAAACTTGGAACTTCTAGGAAAAAAAATAGAATTTTAATGAAGATTTTGAAAACTTACCCTTCTTTTTTTATATAGATTTTCCGGCCTTCCAAAAACTCCTAGGTTTTTTTAGTATTCAATTTAGTAAATTAAGGGTGTTTTTGGGATGGTGATAAAGATTATTTTTTAAAATATTTTTTGTTTTGAAATATATTAAAATAATATATTTTTTATTTTTAATATTAATAAATTTAAAAATAAAAAAATAATTTAAAAACACGCTTATAAACAATAGTAGTATGATACATTCATGCGTAATATTTTAGGGGTTATTATTTTCGATTCGGTTTGGTTTTTATAAAAAAACCAAACCGAAACCGGTTCAAACCGACCAGTTTCAATTCGATTTGATTTTTTAGGACAAAAACCGGTTTGGCTCAGTTTTTCTGGTTTGACTCAATTTTTTCCGGTTTGGCTCGATTTTTTTCCGGTTTGGGTTCGGTTTGATTTTTTTGGTTTCAGACTTATAAAACTGAACCGAACCGGTCGATTTTTCAAACTTTTAATTGATTTTTTTTCACGATTCAGTTTTTTCGATTATTTTTTTCTGATTTTCTCGGTTTAATCGGTGTTTTGGTTTTTTTCTCACCCCTAAGTATATATAAAAAATAACCTGACAACCTGTGCTTATATTTTAGGCTCATTTGCCAATATGTCCTTATTTAAAAAAAAAAATCTTTGATTTATCCGTAAATATAATGTTTTTTGCAATCTATCCTTTTATTATATTTTCTCGTTTCAATTAAGGAAAATAAACTCCCTTTCGTCTTGAGAAACTTATACCCAAGCTCAT
>Ga0325405_1003910_pt1 | contig 15294 bp, 8 predicted proteins | sample PopdelMetagenome_21_FD_205663 | JGI IMG/M metagenome (GOLD analysis project Ga0325405, IMG submission 205663) | Populus deltoides microbial communities from Bellville, Georgia, United States - Xylem-Control-R2 | ecosystem: Host-associated > Plants > Phyllosphere > Stem > Wood/Secondary xylem... | reverse complement strand
CAAAGATTCTTAGGTTTTTCCATTGGTCTTGTGCAGCTGAGAACTGCTATGCTCACTCTTGTTCTTGTTGCGCTGCTGATTGTTGCCCTATCTTCAGTTGACTCTGTTCTATGCTATGTGTTGGCTTTGCTTCTAAGGAGAACCCCTTGATAGAAGACTGAACTCCAAAAAAGCGTGCTTTCAACCCTGGCCAAGCTCCATTTTGTGAGATGCTTGCTAGTCTGTTTCCTGCCGAGATGTAAGTAGAAAACTCTTTTCCTGATGGCATGAATTGAGCTGCTCGAGAAACATCTTACGTGAAAATAGCAGAGCTACTGAGTGGCGGGAAGAAAACTACACATGCTGAGCTATTTGGCCTTTTTATTCCTCTCTTTTTGTTGTCTGGGCGGATAGTTCATATTATTTCATCCGTATAAATTGCAGCTAGCATTTGCTTTTGAAGCCATCAATTAAGTGTGTGTGATTATGTAGCTGAAAATGTTTTATATATATATAAAAAAAACAATAAACTGCCTTTTTGGATTTTTTTTTATGGTCTTTACGAGGATGTTAAAATTATCAAACATTAACATTCTCGATTAAACCCATCAAATATCTTCATATTAAGATCATTTAAATATATCTAGAAAGGATATTAATTAAATGTTTTTTCAGACAAAAAAAAAGAGAACATTTTAAAAAACTAATGAATGCGTAAAGAGACAAGCATTGATACCCTTGTGAAGTTCCCCGACCGGAACTTCACCAACTTCAGCGGTTTTATGTTTTCTTCCCCTCTGTATGGAACGCAACTTTAGCAGAGTTGTGAATTCTAGCACGACCAAAAAGAACTGGAAGTGAACATTAAAGTACCGTCGATGGCAAGTTCATTACCCTGCAAGTTGTAAAGCAGAACCCAGAAGAGAGAGAGAGAGAGAGAGAGAGAGAGAGAGAGAGAGAGAGAGAGACCATATCATATGATCAAGGTAATTAATAATTTCTGATTTAATAGCATACTAGGAGTTGTTACAAACAAATTCCAGAAGATGGAATGTTACATGATGCATAACCGTCTGCACAAATCAAATCTCAACTCTATCAATGAAACAGGAATCACTAAATCCATCGTCCTGTTTTTCATTACAAGCCTTGAAGAAGATTATGTGGCACGGGAAACTTCTAAGAATTGGAACAATGTCTAAAACCCTTGTACAAGAAAAAAAAAAAAAAAAGGTGTGGAAATCGCATCGACACTTTATCCCATTGAAACTGAAAAACACAGAAAATCTCCTGACCGAAAAAGGAAGAGAGAATAGAAGCTTGAGTATTAAAAACTTGGAAAACTGCACCGCTTTACACCATTCCCGTACCACCGTTTGAGAGTTTTTCTAAAACCAAAAACTGTCAGGATTCGACCGATCTGTTCAGGGTTTTGAAGAGGAGCAGCTTCAAGCTTCAAGGAAATATGGCAACACCAATGCTATGTCTGGAAAAAAAAAATTCATGGCAACATCCTGGTCCGTGCCTCTTAAATAATACCTCACAGCTCAATTCATATAGGGAAGTGCACAAAATGATTATCATGAGTGACGCAGGCGAACTGCTCAGAAGAACCCGTTAGCAGAAGACAAGTTCCAGCAGAAAAAATCACAACAGCATCATACTTGATATTTTAATAGCTTCTCCTTCACTGGGGGCTCCAAAGCAGACATGTACTGGTCCCATGCTCCATTCCTGAGCATCTGTAATCACATACATTGCCAGACAAAGTATATATGAACCTATATTGCCAATAATTATTCTTAAGCTAGGAAATGAATATACATTAACCAAGTACACAACAGTATAGAAGATCCCGAAATAGGGCATGGGAAGAAGATTGTAGGTTTTTTATTTTTTTCACTTGTGGTTTGCCTGCACACATTTGCAAGCTTCAATTCCTTGTTTGCAGAAATAACAGTCTGAAAAGGGATTTTTGGTGTAAATATTTTATTAAAAAATCATATAGTGTGCACCATAATACCAAGGCTTATAATATCAGTTTCAAAATACTTTAGTTCCATGGCATTAAAATGTGGCCAGAATTTATTAGGTGAACTATATCAAACAAGTGGGATGTATTTCTGACCTGTTTATAACCATGCAACACCTGGCAAACTTCATTGTGTAGCTCTGCACTTCTTATTTCCTACACAAATAAGTTCCCAAACAATAAGGTATTAAATCATTTCACAAAATATAACTTGTGAAATAAAAGCAGCAACACCATCATTACATGCCAACTTGCGATCGCTTTGCACATGAAAACAAGCGAACTTAGAGCTCCAGAAGGATTTGTTCTGACCTGAAATGTATAAAACACCCAAACATAAGTTTTAACCATGGATCCAATTCTACTGAAAAACCATTCTGAGAGCAAATGCATACCATTGCACATAGACCTCGGAAGGCATCCTCCTTCTCAATATCATCATGTATCCTGCCAAAAGTCAATCTGTAAGTTTGTGGTTGCATGAAAAGCTTCATGAATAGAGATGAAGATGGACTAACACTTACATTGACAAAGCAATGCACCATGATTGCATGAAATGCTCCATATGTGGTGATACAAGCTCAGGACAAACCCATGCAAGTCTCCCAAGTGTGATTGCACTATTTTCTGTGAGTGACTTGTTGTTCAGTTCCTGCTCAGCACCAGAAATCATATGATAAATATCACAAAGCCACACCCACACCCACACACAATAATAACAAGAAGACCATCACCTCTGAATGTTGAAGGATTGGAACCAAGCATGACATGACAGTCATAACAATAGGAGAAATTTCTTGACGAACCTAACATTGTAAGAATCACAAAATCAAAAGTTGTGTTACCATTGATAAAAATATGAAACCATCAAGGGAGCTAAACAGCAAGTCTCATAGTACATGGAATTGCATTTTATGTCCTTGGGTTCACCCAATATTTTCTATGGATATTTCCCAACCGAGTCTTAAAATTTCCAAGTTGTGCGCAGATGGACAAAGAAGACGAGACAGAAAGATGATAACAAGATACTGGAATTCCCAGTGGCCACCATCAGCAATGAAAATGGGACCACATCGCAACAACATGGAAACTTTTGAACCCAATTAGGAAAACAAAAAAGCTAGTGTTAAAACATACTTCACTCTTACATTATACTGTATATTAAGTCAACTATACGCAGCCACCAACTGACCTTAACTGCTAATTCTCCAATAGCCCAACAGGCATTATTTGCTACTGAAATGGTTTCCTTCAGTTTAGGAGTGTTCTGCAGGAAGCATTTTCTTTTGTTATGCAAATATGCTGCTGGCCAAATATAATGCTCACAAAAACATGACATGAGATTCACTAACCAGTTGTTTGACTGCAACATCAAGAAATTCAGGCAATCGGGGGCTCAAATGAACAGTACATACCTAGACCAAAACCACCATAAGGCATTGATATTTACCAAATGTAACATAATAATGAAAAACACATGAGCCAATCACTAATCTTGTGGCCCAGGGTTAACCATCTGCCTTTTCTTTAAGCAGTCACAAGAGTAAACTTCCCGTCTCTGAATATTAGGGAGAGGGGTGAAAGTTAGATTCAGTCAACAGGAGAATGCAATTCCAACTTACTCTTGCAAGGTCCCCAAGGAGTGCAAAAGCACTTTGTCGAACATCATAAGCATCATCCATGCAACATTGCAGAAGGAGGTCCCTCAAATTACTTTGTGAAACCTGCAGGTGGAACTTCATAAGATAACTAACAAGCAAGACATATTTGCAGCAAATTGCAGTGATTATAAAGCATCAAATGCACACAACGCCATGGTTAGCACGTAAATGTACAGTGTGCACTCCATCAGTGCTCCATCCAGTATGAATATGCAAATCGTTAAATCTTATACAAATACTGCTTTCTTTCCAAAGTAAGGTGGCAAAATTGCATTCTAAAGCAGAAGCAAACAAAGCAACAAAGATATATGTTCATTGAACAACATAATTCTTTGCATTGATTCATGGGATAGTATGAATGGAAGTAACAGAAAATTGCTTTGCACTTTTTTTTTGGCAGATGAACCAACTTCTTATACGGGAGAACAAAATGAGCAATTTCACAACAGAAGAAAAGATTTAGAAGAGGAGTACCAAACTTTCTATCCCACTACCAAGACCCTCGGCAAGTCCAGAGAGAAGATCTAGAGAGCACACGATGAATTCTTTATCATACAGAAACCCAGCTGCAACAGGATCAGCCTGTAATAAAAATTGACTGAATCTCTAAAAATACATAATCCAATAAAAAGAACCACCAAAACAGATTGTTATATAGGCAATTAGAGGTAAAGAAATATCAACAGGACAAGCCACTCAGCCACAAAGGGATATTATTTCTCTTTAGAATAAAATCATGGAAGCATAAGCTGAGCAAGCAAATTTTTTATTTGTGTTTGTTGGGCAACAAAAGAAAGTAACAGAAGTCATAATTCAGCATGTTGGCCTATAAATACAGCACACCATGTGCACCCTTGCCCTCTTGAAAATGAGGGGCCAAAGCTCATTAGTTATCCCATCACTGGTAAAATGGTCAATGAGAAAATAGGCAGTGAAATTTGAGGCATAATTAAAAGTTGAAACTAAAAAACATGGTTGGAAGTGCATAAGCTATTAAACAGTAGAGGCCAGTACTCAATAGCATAAAGTACAATCAGAAATAAAAACCACTCAAAAGCAGAAACAAATGACTACTGAGTGTAAAACAAATCATCACTTCTGGATAATAAACATTGTATAAAAGAATACGCTCAAACCTTTGCTAACTGTTGGCTATGGATTATGGCTGTGCACCTCTGAAACACAGGTTCTGCAAATTGAGAGAATCCTGCACCCAATGCCTGAAAGAAACAAAAAAAATGTACATCTTTAATCCCACTATAGCCTAAGAAATGTATCTTTAAAATATGCCTTAAATCGATGACTGTGATTACATTTTAGGATGGGATGATTATCAATTTTAATAAAAATTAAAACATGCCCCATCTTTCCATAAATCTGAAAGCACCACTACAAGGACGCATCTCTTACTTCTTACATAATATTGACATCATGTGAACAGCAGGGACATGGATAAAGGTCAAAAATTAAAATTAATCACACCTTTGCTAAGGACGTAAAGCACTCCAGCAGGGGAAAGAGATCTTTGTCTGAGTTTGAAAGCTGCTGCCACTTTGCAATTAATGGTGGCATCAAAATTTCAAGATAAGCAGGCTGCAAATTACCAAGATAGTCAATTAAGTCAAATTGCTAGTAAAACTCTCAACTGTATGCATCATTTGAAAGGAGACATGAGAGGAAATTATGGGAACAAGCATGGAGGATCAGTCAAATGATGTTGAAACCTGATTCAGTTCTGCTCCAACAGCATCTGCTAGAGTTCCAATAGCATCATATACAATTCTAAGGTTCCGTCTCTGGATCAAATAACACACGTAAATGAAAGAGTCTAATGGTGACCATAAGCTGTTTATGAACCTAACAACAAAATCAACAAAATTACATCTAATCATTTTAACAGTAGAAAAGTTAAGTGTCAAGAAGGAACCTGATATTTCCCAAAAGCACACACAAGGTGCTGTAAAATAATTTCTAACCGTGGTGCCAACTCTTCAGCAGCCTCCTGTAAAAGCAAATAAAGCATTCATATCTATGTAAAACATTGAAAACATAAGAAACAATTAAAATGAAACTGTTGGAAGGACCTCTTCTAGTGTTGCAAGAGCTGAGCAAGCAGCCTCTTGCACACGCTTGTTAGTATCCAATATTCTTCGTAGAAGACCCATAAGAACTTCATCAAATTGTTCGTAGCCTTTCTGGTGGCCACTTTCCTGGATAGATAAGAGAAGAATCTTCAAGTGAATAATCCAGAATCAAAAAGAGAAAACTGAAGGTAATGCAGCACCAAAGAATGATTCGTCCTTGTAACAATAAGTGAGGCAACTAAATTTAGTGAATAGCCAGGAAGCAAACACACCTGTTTTCAAAAAAAACAAAAGTTGATTTAACAAAAATGGACACTACCTGAACAACGTATTTGCTGAATCGCGAAATCGTCCAACAGGAAATGCTCCGTATGAGGGGAAATTTATCATCTAATAGAGGAATAAGAAAACCCACCATCTGCATGCACAAAATACTTAAATTTCTTGCAGTAATTCAACATTATGAAACACAAAATTTACAAAATAGCATTCTACTGTAGAGGGAAAAGGATAATGATGTAAAATCGCTTAACGAGGAGGATTGAGGAATAACACATAGAAGATACAAGCACTACAATTAAGGCCATTTCTTATAAATAAAATTTCACTGGGAGAAAGAGACAGGTGGCTTCAAGCCAAGTTCATGGATTAGAACAGAAGAAATAATGAAAACAAAAAAATAAATAAAATTCAAGCTGTGTTAACTGCAAAAGGCACCACGAGGCCATTGTCCACCAAATATGTAATTACCCTAAAGATTCAAATTTGATCTCTAATGTCAGATTCTTAACACCTTCAAAAGTCTACCATTTCTCTCTTTTCAGACTAAACTAGTTATGAGAAATACTTAATTAATTTCCAAGAAAACATAAAGTCATAGCTGCATCCATTATATTTGACACCCATGTCATCTGCTTTAAGACTTCAAAAATTATTACCTGGGATAAATTAGGATAAAGACCATTTATGCAACCCTCAGCGACAGCACCAAGAGCCAAAACAGCTGCTTCTCTGTCTTTCCAGGATTCATCACCACTAGCAGACAGCTTAGCCTGCGGATATTTTTGAAGTCACAGTAACTATTCAATATATGAGCATATAAATATAAGATTATAGTTCAACATAATGAGATCTATGGAGATTGCATAACAATTATGGTTGATTGAAATAGCTTGCTCATAACAGGATTCGTGGTTTCTTTTCCAGTTCTTTAGGTGGCAAGAGCAGGACTCAAACTGAAGATCTACCCTCTCCCCAATATGTATGGATGGGGGGCTAAATGACCAATTGGTATAGCTAGATTTATAGCATTACAGCTGTCAGTATGCTCACAATCAATTCTCTAGAGATAACATGCCAATGACCAACTGCAACCACACCATCCGTAAACTAATTTCCCATAGAAATATGTGTTATTAAACTTATAAACATAAACATGCATGGTGGCTTGGTGCCTTTGTTCTTTAACAATGTGTATCCAAACTTGCACAATCCAAGTCAACAGCTCAATGTGTAACCATGAAGACTAAGTGTTTCAACAGCTACTTCTGGCCTAATAAGGGAAAGATGGGGAAAAAATAAAGGCAATAGCACTTGGAGGACAAAATCTCTACTAATGCACAATGGAGATAAAAAGTCAAGCACATAAACTATGCTTCCAATGAGATTAATGCATCCAACACCAAATAAGTTAACTACCTGAACAACAGGCATCAACGTTGGAAGAATCTCGTCTCCAAATACATTTGAGAGAATATCAAGAGCTGCTGCACTGCATTTTCTTAAATTCCACACATTCACTATGTCATCATCCTGCAATCACACAAATTATTGATTTAGAAGAATTTTCATCAATTACCTTGTCTTTCTACATTAAAAGCACCACAAATTTCAATATGTTTACCAAATCATAAGCTAAAGAAACAAAATGAATAAAGATGTAAAGATTCTAGTAGATTACATCATCTTCCACGCTATCTGATCCATGAAATCGTGATGTATGAAACCGAGGTTTCAGATCCTGCAGCGCAGAAATTATACAGAAAGAAAAAAAAAATACATAGTTTCAAATGCAGTACTTCAAGCATGAAGTCAGTAAAGAAACATAACAATCTAGAACACCCTGGAATTGAAACACAAAAACGAAGAGATTGAACCTGATCCCGGTCTGGGAGAGACTCATCTTCCTGCAACAATGAATTGATGCCAGGTAAATAATGAGTTATAACAAATGCTATCCAGAATCACCAAAAAACATAAAACAACCCAAAGAGAAACAGTTACCTCAGCCTCAGCGAGTGACTCATCATCATCAGCATAAGCCATATTTGACAGCAAAACCTGAAAAAGTTTGGCCAGAGGTTTGGAAAAAAGTTGCAAGTGGCTCTGAAGAAATTTAGTAGGAAATAAAGCAACAAAAATATAAAGGGCTTATGCAGTACCGGAATCAGGCGTGGCAAGAATTCTCTTAAGGTCTCAGGAGGTAACTGAGCATCACAGTATGCAGACCTGCCAATTATAACCGATATTAAAAAGGATGCGTAAGTGGACATATAAATAGTTGTATGAACTGCGAAGGCATGTAAATATTCATCAGTAAATAAGTTCACATAGGTTGTGCTTGCAAGATTAAAGAGAATAAAATATTTCTCTTGTTAATCATGCTTAAAACAGTTTGAAAGAGGGGATGAAATGGCTTCCAACATTTAAGTTTTAACACCAAAAGAAGAATAATTGTCAACCTAGAGAGAAAATTTAGAAAGGGGTCCTAAACACTAACTTCACGGCACTGTCACCAGGACATCAATGTCACCATCACACCAAGAAAGCTACTGGGATCAGCACCATCATGTTTCACTGATACCATTACTAATTCACTGCAATACCACCCCAAACACTACCACATACATTTTCACCTTTAAGGTTCTTAAAAGATCTCATATAATCAGCTGCCCTCGACTTTTATTCTTACTGACTCCTATTCATGTAAACCATTAGACTACAAAATTCCAAGACAACCCCAACCCAAGACAGACGAAAACTCAAAATTCCATTTTGTACATATATAAGAGTTACTACTGGAGAGAGGCAAGAAGAAAAAGTTTTTTTCAATCCCAATAAATAACACCGCTTGATCTTCTGTTTTGGAATGTCAATAGAAAATTTGGAATGAAAACCTGTAAATTCAAAACGTCAACCTAGAACTAGAAAAGAAATAGATTTGGGGGTCAATCCACATTCTACCTCATACATAATGGGATCAACTTCAAGTTACCATGATGTCTATAACCAATTCCCCAACCCAAGATGTCAAAGCTACAAAATTATCAAATATGTTGTTCATGGAGTGGAGGTTTACCAGAATTCACAGGCTTCAAGAGCCACTTCATCATCACCATCCTTGTTGACTTGCAAGATATATTCAGCTACACTCCTCAAATGTGGCTAAAAATAGCGAAAAAGTCATATCAATGACAAAGAAAGTTAAAGCAGGGTGGGAGAATAGAACTATGGCACGATAAGACAATTGTAGAACATTAAAAAGAGATGCTCAGTAGTGCACAAGGGCAAGTAAAAAACAACTAATAAGCGACTAAAAACAGACGGAAGATACAGTACATGTCCAGTCAGAAAGAATATGCATGAGATTAAATTAACAAGATACCCACCTCCAAGAAAGATGGTCGGACCTCAATTAGCTGTACAAAAGCTGCACAAACCTGTATGACACAGTTAAAAGATACATGGATCAGTACAGCCAAACTTGTGAAACAGAAAAGCTATATTCTGAATAATTACCAAAGATTATATTTCAATTCTTTTTGCTGCGCTGGGAACCGAAACATAACATGATAAATGAATCCCAACAAAAAGTACAATTAAAACACCACATTTTATAGTCAGATTACAACAACCAATAAAAGAAAACCAGAAGCAAATAAATTACTATTTTTTCATGCAAGTTAGATCCAATTGTGATGAGGCAATGAGAAAGTATTCACCAATTTTCGCACTTCTGCAGCCTGGTCATTAGCAAGAGCAAACAAACCTTGAAGGTACTGATTCATGGATGCATATAGAGCCTGCGAGAAATTAACATATGTAACCAATTGTCTCCTAGTATCACAATAGCATCTAGCAGTGACTGGGAAACAAGATGAAAGCAACAAAGTGAACTCACAGCAGGCATTAACATAATGTATTGATTTACAGAACCCAATGCCAGCTTTCTCAGTGAAGGATGAGGTGACTGGAAAAACTGTTCATAGCAAAACCAGGTTAACGCAATTAGCTTAGTGGAGATCGTAAAACAAGAAGAACCTCCATAATGATCTCAGAGCTCTGAGCAAACACCCATCTAACCTGATATAATCGAGGAAGAAAAATCTTGATAGGTCGTTCAGACAACCCAGGCACGTCCGAATCCAAAACTTGCGGAATATCCTCACAAATCTACATCACCAAAGCATCACCTTAATACATTAGTTATCACCACCCGGAGAGAAAACACATTCTCTAATTCATATATTTCGCACAAAAACCATGCCAAATAAATTATCACGAGCCTTTCCCCTTGCCACATTCATCAATATCAAACACCGGATAACAAATACTTAATCTATTGACTTGCATAAAACCCAAACTTGATCAATGAAGAAGTAATCAACAGTACCTTGGACAGAGCATCCATAGCGCCTTCCATGTGATTAAGATCATTGCTATCCAAACAAGTGATGACAGCTTGCAACAACTCCGGCCATCCCAAAATCCCTCCTAGTTGAACAATAACACTAATAATCGTCCCTGCCGTCGACCTTATATGCCTATCCGCTGCTCCTAAACACGGCAACAACTCCGATTTTATATACTGTTGATTGTCAGGCGTCATAGTTTTATACGCATTTCTTAGGTTATTTTTCAACAATAAACCTGCCGCCTGCCTTATCTCCACCGATTTCCCCTAAAAACCAAATAACAATAATTAAATTAAGAAATTATCGATAATCGGACGCAAAATTGATGAGAAAATCGGTTACCTCGGCGCGAGAGAAAATGAAAGCGAGGTAATTATTAAAATCGGGGAATTGAGAGAAGTGTTGTAATTGTTGCCAAATCTGAGACTTATCAGCGGTTGAAGTTGGTGAAATTTGATGCTCTAATAATCCACAGATCTCCTTGAACCCTTCTTCCTGTGGCTGCCACGCCGCCGCCATTGGTGCCTCCATTAATCCAGTTCTTGAACGAGTTTCGGGAAGAAGGGGATGGAGGAGTCCTTTTCTCTCTTCCTGTGTGGATTCTTTCAGGGGAATATTCTCGCCGCTTCCAAGTAGTGCAGTCTACTTCTAGTGTGGAAGGGAGAGAAGGAGAGAGTTCTGCTTTGGGGTGGGGGGTTTTGTGCGATAGGGTACACGGCAGAGTTGTGTGTGAGCACTCGGCACCGATGGGTTAATGATTGGATCGGATTATTAGGATTGTTAAAGGAAGGGGAATATTTTGAATTGTTTCACTTGATTGGTGTGCTTAATGGCTGCTAGTTGCTATGCTGTAAGCCATTATTGTTATTTTTATACTTAGTTTTGTGATTTCTAATGGTCAATTTTTTATTTTTTATTTTTTATTTTTTATTTTTTATTTTACAAAGGCTTGAATTGTCAACTCTATCCAAACTATTCGTCTAAGATTACATCTTTTATTGTTTGTATTGTTCTTCCATCACAGCATATCTATTTTTATTCAAAACTATATTAACAAATATTCTGAAATGTATAGTGTTTTGACTGTGTGTGCACTGTGGACTGAGGGACATTCTAGTGTGGACTTTCACAGTAAAATTTCTGAGCTTTGAAGGCTTAAAATGAGGGTATTATTGTCTTTTCACGTGAAGTAAAATTACCTTTTTTTCCTTTGATTGAAAAAGTTAAAGCCTTAGACGTGGAGTTATTTTAGTATTTTTCATATGTTGCAATTAAAACATGAGTTTACTCTTGTAAATAATAAGAGACGAATTATGTATTTAGAGGTGTTTTGCCCTTGTAAAATTATTTATTTGTTATATATAGGTTAGTGGGGGTGTTTTAGTAATTTTATATTGATTTTAACAGTACAAGTATCGTATCACCCTTTAAAAGTGAAAAGCAATAACCTTTTATGTAGGGGTCTTATAGTAGTTTTAAAAGAATAAAAATCAGATTGAAAAAAAATAAAATATAACAAATTGTAATTGAAGGACTGAATTGAAAACATAAAAAACTTTTGTAAAAAAACTAAAGACAAAAATAAGCCATAAAAAAACATAAAGACTAGAATTGAAAAAAAAAAAGAACACAGGACAAACATGTAGTTACGTTGGGAGAGATAGGAAAGAAGAAAACAAAAAAAAGAAGAAATGTTAATCGGTGATAAACCGTCCATCAACCACACTCATGCGCCACACCAAGATAAAGAAGACGCAATGATGCTTCAAGGGACACAGTAGAAGACCAGGTTTGGAAAATTGATGGCGTCACATGCGCCGTCTTTTTCTATATCTCCCATCATATTAGTAGGCGTTCATTCTTTATATTTTGCTGATGTATTAGGCCTTGTATAATAATTTTTATTGTGTGAGTTTATTCAGTCAATCTCATTTGTATTTATTATTTAAGTCATGAGTTTTTCAGAGTTGATTTATCTTTTATTTATTTAGATAAATAAATTTAGTAAACACAATTGATAAATATCTCATTTTTGTAGTTTCTTTCTTATTTATTGTTAATAACATTTTTTATTTACATAAATAGTTATCGATTTATTTAGTTATATAAATACATGAGTTTTTCAATTTACACTCTAATTTTTTTATATAAAAAAACACAACTAAATAGCTTGCATACCTATATTTTTTTTTATGTAAAAAATTATAACCCAAGGTGAAATATGAGTTAAATGGCTAATAAATAACTAGAATTCAAGATAAAAGTAAAAGGTAGGTCCATTTTTTTTTAGTGTATGCACACAAAGTAGTCCATCAACTTGCATATTGGAGTATATTTTACATTTTTATTGTTTGTGTATAGTTATTTCCTCGCAACATACATGCTTAGATTCAAAACTATATGAATAACCTTGAATTCAACATACAATGTAATGATACAAAGTTTTGTATCGTCCTTAAAATGCTTTTTCTTTGAGAAGTCCTATCTCTACTTTGGAAACAGGCTGCAGAAAAGCGAAATGAGATACCTATCAGAAGTTGCTTATTGGCGGTTCATTGCCTCGAGCTAAGGGCAGTTTCCTCCATGAGTGTTGTTGTTCGGGACCTGGGTCTTTCAAGGGTTCTCAGATCTGCGTTTTCTCACCAAGAATTTTCCCCGACGAAAGAAAAAAACAAACAATCATTGCCCTGTCAAATGATTTTCCTTCCTCTTCTAGTCTTCTCCAAATCAGAATTTAATACTTTGATCCTTCCTCTGATGTAGACTGTACCTTCTGCAGACTAATTAGGTCGTTTGGTACCGTATCAGGGCAGTGTCCGTCCATCTGTCTTCAACCGCAGTGCAGAAATGGGGGGAGCTGCATTGGGCAACACTAGTCTTTTCTTCGAGGTGACTACTTGAGTCAAAGGACCTCCAGCAGAGCTTGATTAGAACGTATGATCTCGTTTATTCCTTCATCAACAATCCAAATTGTAGCGAAACAGACAGCAGGTCTTGTCTTCAGGCGAACATGCAAGCAAAAACAGGGAACATGATGCCATTGTTTCATGAATATACTTGTATTTGAGAGCCTTTGCTGCTGCAGTCCTCAGACAGACAAAGAAAGAAGCCATAACGGTTGGCTTGTCTGGATTCAATTCCTGTCTAGCTCGTAAGTTTCCAATTCTGGGCTTGAATAACGCGTGCTCTCTTACCAATGGGCTTAGCTGTGAACTAATTTGTGGAAAAGATTTTATAAAAAATATTTTTTTATTTGTTTTTTCATAAAATATTTAAAAATCAATTAATACATTATTTTATAATTAATTTATAAAAAGTATTTTCATATTACCAAAATATTTACTTCATTTCTCTACCGGTATCTTCTTTACCATTATTATTATTATTATTATTATAACTGTATTTTTTTTCTTTTATCACTTACCAAGCATATATTAACACGAAAAATACATTTCCGTGAAGAACACCTCTCTCCTAGTTTATCAGTTGAGTTGGTACGAATTTGATGGAGCAATCCAGACCATAAATTTTGACTAATTTGAGCCATGTAGCCCCGTTGGATCAAGTGGGACCATATGAACCACGGATCCAAACTCCAAGTGTGGAGAAAAATACGTCCAAGGCTATATTTGTTTCAAGTCACTTTTTAAATTTTTCTATATTTATTTTTAATTAATTAAAAATATTTTTCAATTAAAAAAAAATTTAGCTTGATTTTCAGAAAAATATTTTCCTGAAAAATTTCAAGGGAAAACACTTTCTGAAAGTTATGAAAAATTTAGAAATGTCATATTATTTGCTGTTTATATTAAATTTGGTCCTCAAACTTTTGATTGCTATATATATTTTGTTTTGAATATTTATTTTTTAATTTCATCTTTTAAAATTTAATTTTTATATTAACTTTGGTCCTCATTTTTATAATTGTTATTTGCTTTTTCCTTATTATTTTTTATTAAATTTTTTTATGTATCAAATTTGATCCTTATTCTTTTGATTGTTATTTATTTTATTTGAAATAATTTATAAAATATTAATTATTATTATTTTAATTTCTTCATCTTTCATTTTTTTATTTTTTAGATTTGATCTCTATTATTTTAATTATTATTTATTTTATTTGAGATCATTTATGAAATTATAATTTTTTTCAATTTCATTCTCATTCAACCTTTTATTTTGTAAGATTTATTCCTCATTATTTTAATAAATTTAAGAAAAATAAAATATTAATAAGTTATTTTCCAGCTCATTTTCCATAACATAACCAAACACTGAAAAATATTTTTCAATTTATTTTTTATTATATTGTCAAATATTACAAAATAATTTATTTTTTAAAAATTTAATTTTTTTAAAAAAATTACTAAAGAAACTGATATAAGTCATAACATTTAGGTCATCTCTCACTAGTGTTTGGCAGTGTGGTTGCGGTTGCTTTTTAAATAGCTTTTTGTGCCAAAATATATGCTAATGATGTTTTTTTATTTTTTAAAAATCATTTTTGACATCAGCACATCAAAATGATTTGAAAACACTAAAAACATATTAATTTGAAGTTAATAAAAAAATAAAAAATTTTCAAATTTTGTCAAAAGCGCTTTTGAAACGCAGAAACAAACAGGCCCCAAATCAAGAAACCCAGCCCATTGCAACTACAAGCAGCTTTCTACAAGGAAAAAAAAAAGGAATAACCGAATAAGACGAAACATTTACATTAATACGTACTAAATAATTGGTATAGATTAATTTCACCGCGCTTCGTTCTTTTCTTATATACTTCCCAGATCTGCCAGTCATTGTAATTTACCTGCAATCTTTTTATTAATTTCAAGATTTTTATC
>Ga0325405_1003909_pt1 | contig 15296 bp, 7 predicted proteins | sample PopdelMetagenome_21_FD_205663 | JGI IMG/M metagenome (GOLD analysis project Ga0325405, IMG submission 205663) | Populus deltoides microbial communities from Bellville, Georgia, United States - Xylem-Control-R2 | ecosystem: Host-associated > Plants > Phyllosphere > Stem > Wood/Secondary xylem... | reverse complement strand
TTTGTTGTAGTTCAACAACCTTGTTTTGCTTTGCCATTTCTCTAACGTTTGCAAGAAAGCTGCTACCTTCAAACTGATTAGCAATTTCGTTGTAAATAGCTTTGGCAACAGTTGTCTTGCCTATTCCACCAATTCCCAAAATCCCTACCATGCAAACATCATTTGATGCAAGGCGTAACTGACAATTCAAATCTTGGATATGGGAATCAAGTCCAACAGGGTAATCGGCAACATGTAAGAATGCGCGGTTCAATATAGCCAAGACCTTTTCAACAATGCTCTGGATAGTTTTAGCCTCATTCCTGGATATTTAAATTGTGAGAATCATGTAATGAGCATGGCCAAAGCTAACCGGAAAGAGATTCAATACTTGAGCAAACTTAAATTTAAGTTAATAATATCATGAAACAAATCCATCATTTTCGACCACCGCGCAACATCGTTTGGTTATCCAATTTTAAATATGTTGTGAATGGATTTCAAACTATTCTCTAAAACAGGAGGATTTGTTGAATAACTATTACCGGAGGAGGTTGTAGAGTAGGTTAATACGGAGGGAAACATTTTCTTGAAGAGGCGTTATTGTCTCAGGAAGAAAACATTCAAGAACTTATAATTGAGGATTTTCAAAAGCAGGCTGCGTACAAAATAGACTAGAATGCAAACCTAGTCTCAAGAAGTCTAACGAGCTGCAATGCTAGGTGGTAGAGTTGTTGGAGAAAGAGTATATTATAGTGTGTGAGTCCCTGTATAGCTAGTCCCAACCCTTTCTTGATCTCAAAGAAAGATGGCACGTTGGACATGTCCATAAACCAAATAGGAAGTATACATGTATCCCATATCGTTTTTGGATAACATATTGTCTTAGCAGATTGATTCTACGACTTTATCCAAAAAGAAAAAGAGTGGAAGATGGCGTTTAAGATACAAGATGAGTTGTATGGGTGGATGATGATGCCATTTGGATTGTTCAAGGCACCTAGCACCTTTATATTTGGTTCATGCACCAGGTGTTGAAACCATTTATAGGCATAGTCGTGGTGATTTGGAGCACCTGTAGGCTATTTCCTTCGATATCAGCTTTGAGTTTTGTTGCTTTCGAGTCAGGTGAGTGGATAATTTTCCATATGCATGAGAAATATTATAAATATTTGATTTGTTAATATGAATTGGATCATGCTTCTTAATAATATATATGTTGATTATTATCCTTGTTTTGATAAAACATGATCAATTGTTGAATCTGAATTCTTGATATGAACCAATATATATTTTGAATTGAATTCTGAATTGATAGCTCCTCATTTGATTGATGTCATGAGTTGAGCCTTGAGATACGAATATGTCTGTTTGATTATGATTATGAACCTATGGTATGCCAGTCAGAATACCCATGCTAACAGGGTAGTGTTAGTCTTTGTGCACATCGTATTTGAACCCTAGTTGGTCGGGGGAGTCACCAACCTGTGTGGACTGATCATCCCACAGTACGGAGCCTCATGCTCATTGCATTTTGATTTTCTGACGAGTTTTACAATATGTTATTCTTGTTATGGCCTATTTGAGAAACCTTTCTATAAGAACCTAGAGCCATACTTGTATATATATTTCTCATTGCTGTATTACATCGTGTGTGTATATTGAACGTTATCTACTCACTGAGTTGTTGAACTCACCATCTCATTATTTATCCTTTTCAGGCTTATAGCTTGATAGCAGGTCATTTTGTTGGACCTTCAGAACCTGCTCTTTGGTTGTAATTTGTACCTTCCTTTATGTCTAGTTAGTGCTCCAAAACTCTGAACTTATATAAACTCTTGTATTAAGACAATTCAATTATATTATGAAGTTGATTTTGTTATTAATGCTGCGTTGAACTCTGATTGAGTTAAAATAAGTTTGGGTTCGCATAAGTATGGAACCTTGGAGGGGAACCTTGCCTGTGTGCCGGTCATGGATCCGGGATTCGGGTCGTGACATAATGAGCATGGCCAAAGCTAACCAGAAAGAGATTTAATACTTGATCAAACTTAAATTTAAGTTAATAATAATATCATGAAACAAATCCATCATTTTCGACGACCACAACATCGTTTGGTTATCCAATTTTATATATGTTTTGAATGGATTTCAAACTACTCTCTCAAACAGGAGGATCTGAGTATTGGGATATGATGTAAAATATATCATGTGAAAAGCCTAACAAATATATTATTTATTTTATAATTAAATTATATAAAAAATCTAATAAAGACTCAAATAAGGATCATGCCACGGGGATAAAAAATTGTATAATATTTTTTTTTATTAATATAGATATCCGGATTAATTTATAACCCTGACTAATCTGATTAATCTTCGAAAAAATTAAAAATTTATGCAACTTTTAATTTTATTATTGTTTGTGTTTAAATGTTGTCACGTGATTCAATACGCTCCATTTATATTGGGTTTGCTAGCTGTAGCTAGATAAGGTCATGATCACCTTCAAAATAGAGATAAAAGATTTGTTGTTAAGTTTTACTATATATTATTATATATATATATATATATATATATATATATATATATATATATATATATATATATATATTTATTTTGGCATTTTATTTTTCTATATGTCTAGGATTCTATTTTCCTTTCTTTGTTAAGGTTAGAGATAGACGTACTTAAGCTATTAAAAGACTCATTTACACTAATAGGGGATTTTGGCAGAACAATTTTAAATACAGTCCGTGATTAGCTCCTTTTTCATGAATTTTGTTTATTCGTGCCCCCTTCTATACCTAGTCTAAAGATGCATTAATTGATATCAAAGTCGAATAATTTTAGTGGTTTTTTTTATTATTTTGTTGAATAACTATTACCGGAGGAGGTTGTAGAGTACATGGTTAATACGGAGGGAAACATTTTCTTGAAGAGGCGTTATTGTCTCAGGAAGAAAACATTCAAGAACTTATAATTGAGGATTTTCAAAAGCAGGCTGCGTACAAAATAGACTAGAATACAAACCTAGTCTCAAGAAGTCTAACGAGCTGCTGCCATGCTAGGTGGTAGAGTTGTTGGAGAAAGAGTATATTATAGAGTGTGTGACTTCCTTTATAGCTAGTCTCAACCTAGTCTCAACCTAAGAGGCGTGGTGTAATGGAAAAAAAGCTTAAAATCTATACAAAAGGTTTTAAGTTTGAGTCAGGATATGCATCTCTTGTAAGAGCCTGGGACAGTAAAGGTTTTACTCGCTCACCTGGACCCACAAAGTACGCTTTTCGAGGGGTGGAGTTTCCTAAAAAAAAAAAAGCTAGTCCCAACCCTTGCTTAATCTCAAAGAAAGATGGCACGTTGGACATGTCCATAAACCAAATCACTAGGAAGTACATGTATCCCATATCATGTTTGGATAACATATTGTCTTAGCAGACTGATTCTACGACTTTATCAAAAAAGAAAAAAGAAAAAGAGTGGAAGATGGCGTTTAAGATAGAAGATGAGTTGTATGAGTGGATGATGATGCCATTTGGATTGTTCAAGGCACCTAGCACCTTTATATTTGGTTCATGCACCAGGTGTTGAAACCATTTAAAGGCATAGTCGTGGTGATTTGGAGCACCTGCAGGCTATTTTTGGTACATTAAGGCATGCTAGTGCCTTTTCCTTACTAATAACTAGTAGTGTGGCTAGGGTTCTTAATTGGCCCTTTAATTTTGGTGAATTCTATCTTTCTTTCTGTGTTCTTAGCTACCCATCTTTGTAATTGTGGCCTACTAATTATCACAATCAAAGAAGACTAAAATCGATTTTTTACTAGTTTAAATGCTGGCGTGATTAACTCAGTAGCTCAACTGTTTGTTTCTAACTTCTCTGGGTTGCCTCTTAAGAGTTTATGAGCATCACACCATATATTAATTCATGGTTTAAAATCAAATATTATCCTAAGGTTTGAATTATCAATTTAATTTATTGTCTTCTAGTGAAATTAATTCATTTAATTATTACATTGGGTCAAAGTTTGATTGTCTATTAAAATGCTCTATTCAATATCTAAATATATAACGTCAACAGGTTGAAGTTTTACTGTTATTTTTAATAGTTTTATCTAAAAAAAAAACTTAATTTATTATCTAGAAAATAACAGTTTAAAGACAAAATACATCAAATTGATAAGTCATACCACTCTATAACCTCAATAAAAGTAAAATATACTTTTACCCTAACCTTAATAGTTTATTGTTAATAGTTCTACCTATATGCCTGTTTAATTTTATGTTTTAAGAGATTTTTTTAAAAAAAAAATAATTTGAGCATTATAGGAATAGCTAAATAGTAAGTTTGGAAAAGAAAAAAAAATATAGTTTCAAAGAAAGAAAAGGTAAACAGATAAATTAAACAATTAATTTCTCCACGAGACTTTTGCAACCAACATTACAGAGTTACCAAATAGTATCCGACTGCTTCTGTTAAAATAAAAGTAGAATGGTAGGTGGAGGAGTAAGTAGAATTTACCCGTTGTCCAAATGCCACCCAGACAATCTAGCTGCTTTTGTTAGAGCTTCCTTCCACACCAGCAACTTGTCCATACTTGCAGCAGCACATGAAGCTGCACGAAGCACAGGTTCTCCAAAGCTGTCGTTCTGCACTTCTACATCTGATGGATCCACGTTGTAGAACACGGGCAAAACCACTTGCCCTTTCGATTCTTTGCATTCAAGCATCTTCACCAGCTCATCCAAACAATAGGAAGAGCATGCATAGGTTTCAGAGAAAACAACAATGGAGATCCTTGATTGCTCGATAGCTTGGAGGAGTGCAGGAGCAATCGCTTTTCCCCTCTCAAGCTCGTCATCAATGTACACATGAACTCCTTTGTTGCACAAAGCTTGGTGTAGATGGCTAGTAAAAGTGTTGCGGGTGTCTTGGCCTCTGAAATTCAAGAATACATCATGCTTCCAACAATTAGTGGAAGAGGAAGAAGCCATTGGATCAAAACTTTCTGATGGCCAGAAACTGGAGGTGAATTATAGAAAACACTTTAGGCCTTCGGGTGGCCAGAGTGTAATGTTTTGAAAGTAAATGACTAGGAAAAGGCTACAAAATCCTTGGAGGCTTAGAAGTAAGTATAAATAAAGAGTATTATAGTAATTGAATAATGAGTTGATAAATATAAATAGGAAGAGAGAAAAAAAAGAAGAGAAAGTTGTGTTCTTGAGAGAAAACCGTGAGAAAGAAGAAGATGAAGAAGAGAAAAGAGAGAAATTAGAAAGGAAATAGAAAGAAGTTGAAGAAAATAAGATAAAAGGGTAAGATTTATACTTTAATTTTTCATATTGCTGTTATTGTCGTTTTCAATCCTAGATCATCTAACAGCACTTGGTCAACATTACTTGCAAACTGACTGCTAGTATGAAAATGGGTTACATTTTCAATATTTTATTTTTTTGTTGTTGCTTTCTTATTTAGTTTTCTGACCTTTTAACATTTACGTTCACATCGATCATGCTTTGTGTCACGACCCGATTCTCGGATCCATGACCGGCACATAAACAAGGTTCCCAACCAAGGTTTCATACTTATGCGAACCCAAACTTATATACAAACTTATTCTTCAATAACTCAATCAGAGTTCAACACAGCACTGATAACAAAATTAACTTCATAATATAATTTAATTGTCTTAATACAATAGTTAATATAATTTAATTGTCTTAATAAAAGAGTTAATACAAATTTTATAGTTGTAAAGCACTAACTAGATATAAGAAAAAATACAAATTTCAACAAAAAAAGCAGGTCTTGAAGGTCCAATAAAATGACCCGCTAACAAGCTATAAGCCTGAAAAGATAAATAATGAGAGGGTGGGTTCAACAACTCAGTAAGTAGATAACATTCAATATACACACACGAGATAATACAACAATGAGAAATATATATACAAGTATGGCTTTAGGTTCTTATAGAAATGTTTCTCAAATAGGTCATAACAAGAAGATCATATGGTAAAACTCGTCAGAAAATCAAAATGCAATGAGTAGAGGCTCCGTACTGTGAGATGATCAGTCCACACAGGTTGGTGACTCCCCGACCAACTATGGTTCAAATACGATGTGCATAAAAACTAACACTATCCTGTTAGCATGGGTATTCAGACTGGCATACAATAAATTCATAATCATAATCAAACAGACATATTTATATCAAGGCTCAACTCATGACATCAATCTAATGAGAAGCTATCAATTCAAAAGTCAATTCAAAATATATACTGGTTCATATCAAGAATTTAGATTCAACAATTGATCATCCTTTATCGTAACAAGGATAATAATCAACATATATATATTATCAAGAAGCATGATCCAATTCATATTAACAAATCAAATATTTATAATATTTCTCATGCATATAGAAAATTATCCACTCACCTGACTCGAAAGCAAACAGCACTCAAAAGCAGATACCGAAGGAAATCCTACTAATGTCCTGCCAGTAGAATATCAAAATTATCTGAATACAAAGGAGACATATTCAAGAATGATTTAAAAAAACATATAACCTATTTAATACACTTATCTAAGGGTATATTCCATAACCCTATATGTTTTTAGACTAAACTAATTATTTTCCCAAAAACCCAAAATTAAACGATTTTCTCGAAATCTAATCCATAATAAAACAAATAATAAAATTGGTAATAATTCACTAAATAACCCTCAATTATTCATCAAACCAATCTGAAAAGGCTAATATTACAGCTAGGAACCAATCTGAATTTTATCATATTTTTAAGGGTCAAATTGTAACTTTATCAAATTGGAGGACCAAACTAAAAATATCATAAATTCATGACTATAGTGGAATTATGTCCATAATTCATCCTCATTTCTGTCCAGAATCTCTAATTATGCTCCAGGGACCATTATGGAATTTTTCCAAATTTTTAGGGTCAAATTGTAATTTTTGTCAAATGGGAGGACCAAATTGAAAGTGTTAAAAATTCATAACTATACTGGAATTCTGCCCATAATTCATATTTTATTCTGTCCAGAATCTCGTATTATGCTCCAGGGACCAATCTGTAATTGTTTCAAAGTTTGGGGACTAAACTATAATTTTCACAAATTGAGGGAACAAACCGAAATTTTGTCATCTTCAACCTCAAAACCAGAATTTCAACAGAAAACCTAATGTTCTTTCCAGATTTCTAACTCAAAATTTACCATTTACACAAATCATAATTTAGTGCACATCCAGAATTCACTTAAATCAAGTATTCTAATCTGATTTGGAATATTCTTGATACTTAAAGTAGCCTTTCCTGCTAAAGAAACTCCCTCAGTATCATCAACAGTAGCACAAGAAAGTACACCATCCTCTTTTTAATTGAGTAATGCCTAAAGAGTTATGTTGAGCTTCTCTTGGCTAGTAGTACAATGGTGCTAAAACGTGACATAAATTTAGCACACAGGCCGCCAAAATCCATGAAGTAGCCTTTCCTGCTCATCCCCATGTTGTTGTACCAAACATGTTGGGCCTGATTTTTCTCTTTAAGTGAATAGCATTATCTTAGTGATGAGTTGCATTTTGTTGATAAGCTATTGAAAATTAATTTGATTGGGAAGAAGTGTTAGCTATGACAGGAAGGTATATCACAAGTTCTATTTCAGGAGTGTCATAATTATTTATAATTAATAGTGATTAGGAATATTAATAAATCAGTTTTGGAAGAACAATGGATAGCTTTTTAAAAAAAAAATTGTTCCTTTCTTTTATATATATATCCTTGTATTTTGCTTTGATTATTTGCTTTATAGCCTTTTCAATATACTCTCAATGATTATTTAAAAAACAAGGCATATATATTTAATAATCAGTTAATTTTTTTACCCTAGAAATCCAATTCATTCTCTATATAATCAAGGTGGTTGGTAGCTAATGTGTGATAAGCCAAGGCGATTGGTGATTGATACCTGCAAAAAGTTTTATTTGATAGATTTAGAGATTCTTACATGCTTAAATAAGTATTTTTTTTGGAGTTAAAATGCAATGATATTTCAAATAATATGTTATATATATATATATATATATATATATATATATATATATATATATATATATAGTAGAGAATGCTTCATGTTCTCTCCATAAACTTCCAAAAGATGTTATGTAAACAAAACTTCCAAAAGATGTGATGTAAATAAGCGAAACAAATAATGAGTTAGCAAAGGCCGGCCGAAATATAAGCATTATATTTAGGAGAATCTCTACCAAACTTGCTTTTATAAATGGTTTCTTTTGTGACAGATAACGCCATGCTATTTTAGTAAGAAAACGAAATTTGATGGACAAGTGAAGTTATGCAGAACATGATGCAAGCTCCAGGGAGCAATTTGACTCCAATTTTTTATATCAAGGACCCCACTTGACCTCGTATTAATCGGACATCAAATTTATAATATTCCACATCAGTAGATGAGAACTTAAAAAAATATCTTATATGAGCATGCTTACCTTGCCTAGTAAGATGCGTTTTTAAGTCATGCGTGGCTGCCAAGAACAAATTCGTGAGGCCCATGGGGCAAAGTGGATAATATCTTACTAGTGAAATGAGGTGTTATATTTAGTATTAGAACCCAGTTCACTGGTTGTCCAATGGTACCAACGAGGTCATCGGGCTCCTTAAGGAGTGTGGATTATAATATCTCTCATTTCAATGGGTGAGGACTTGGAGGAGAGCCTTATATGAAATGCTCACATTGCCTATTAAGACGTGTTTTGGGGCCATGCATGGCTGCCAAGAATAAATTTGTGGACCCGTAGGTTAAAGCAGACATTATCTTACTAGTGGGGTAGATTGTTATAAAATTATTTATTCTACATTAGTATTAATGTAAGAGATTTTAAACAGTCATATACAGTATATTCCAATTGACCTTGCTGATGTGTTTACACATAATATGGACAATTCCAAGCTTAAGAAGAGATTTTGGCATGTTGTGCCATGAACCATAACTTTTAATTTATTTGTTAGGTTGTGTTAAAATTTTGCTAAAGGTTTTATACATGTTATTTTATAGTGTAATATGGAAACCTGCATCAAGATAGCCTAGCAAAATTAGCATAATAGGTAGAAGAAGTCATAATTTTCTAGCTTTTTATTTGATTGAGCTCAAATTTTTATAAAAGATTCCTAATTGATGATTTCTATAAAGGGACTATTTTGTTGGTTCATCTATTAAGCTTGAATATTTTATTTGACTATGTTTTGCTATTTTTTAAAATTTTATGATTTTGATTTTTGCTACCTTGTTAAGGTCACTTTCAAGCCTATATAAATACATGTAAACCTACTAGACTTACTAGAAGGGCAAACTTTATAAGATTGATATTGAAGCTAATTTTTTACTTTTCTATGCTTGCTTGTGTCCTTGTTGCACTTCCTGCTACATCACTTTTTATTTAACTTTAGATATTTCTAAGAGGTTCTACAATCCCTTTTAATATCAAATTAGATCTAAAAGATATTTTATTTAATATTTTTTTATTTAATTCTAGATAGTGGCTTTTATTTTTATTATTTGCATATGTTTTTTCCTTAATGGATGAGGTTGGTGATGAAACTATTTAAACTATTGTAAGCTTTTTATTTAAGTATGAGATTGACAAAAATATTTTTATTTTGGATTTTATTTTATTTTTCTTTATGTTTTAGGATTATGATATTATTAAATAGTAGATTTTGATTTTCTAGCCTATTCAAAAGAATTATAAATCTCTTAAAGAGACATACTTTATTAGTCTTTATTTTAGAGAATAAAATTGCATATTTATAATTAATGTTTTGTAATTTTTTTTCTTATCAATTTTGTCTTCTTTTTTTTTTTGTGCTTGTTTACTATCCTTTATGCTTTTGTCAACGTCACTAATCTAATTTGGATATTTAATATGAATTTTAGAGAATAATATAAATTATATTTTATTATTTAACTTAATAATTTAGAAATTGTTGGCACTTTCTTTCAAGTGAACGCAAATGTTAGCTAAAGCCAACGATATTGCACACCCTCTGACACGATGATATGAAGTTGTGTCTGTGTGTGTCTATATATATATATAAACCCTTCGAAATTCAATGCAAATGTACTGGAAAACATAAAACACCCTTTTGTACGGAAACAATTGTCTCAAAAAATATATAAAAAATAAAATAATATTAAATATACAACACGAAAACAATTGTCTCAAATAATGACTAGTCTTTGGGCCTAGTACCGTTCCCCCTTAATATCCCAGCCTTCTATAAGCTTGTTTCGGAGTGTGGTTATGGTTGTTTTTTAAATAATTTTTTGTGTTAAAATACATGTCAATAATTTTTTTTATTTTTTAAAAATTATTTTTGACATCAGCACATCAAAATGATTTGAAAACACTAAAAACATATTAATTTGAAGTTAATAAAAAAATAAAAAATTTTCAAATTTTTTTAAAAACGCTTTTAAAACGCATAAACAAACAGGCCCATATGTATTAGTCCTCTCCCAAGTTACAAGCCCCCATTGTCCTATAACCAGCCTAACTACTTGGGTTTCAAGGAAGAATGGCATATTTTTCCTTCGATGCTTCAGCTTTCTTCTTCTCAGGTTTTCTAATTCATCCCATTTTACACCGAGCCTTGGCATGGGGACCTGTTGACCCTACAAATGGTTTCATTTCTCTCCCACTAAATCTATCATGCTACCATATTCAGAAGCCTTACGATGTTCCTGAAGACCAGCGTTATAGCTTTGTCAATGGAGTTCATAAATGCTGGGTTTACTCCACGGACAAACCTCACACTCTGACTAGTCAAACAAAACCTCGTACTGAGATAGCTATACAGGTAAGACTAGCTGTAGGAAATATTAAACACTATCAACACGCGTACACAAATATAATATAATTTTAAATCGGGAACTAGGTGAATAGAACGCTGGGTTACATAACGGAGATAGTCATTTCTTTAATTCCTTTCTTGGAACATAAACCCAGTACACCCAAGTCGCCTAGGCGATTGAGATTAATAAAAATACATTTTTTTTATTTGGAAGGCTTATGAATTTGATCATGTTTTTCTTGCTACAAGGTTGAGATTCAAACGCAATCATCAAAGGAGAAACATGGGTGCTATCGAGCCACAAAGCTCATTGCAAGGCTTGTTAATTTTATTTTATTTTCTATTATAAAAGATAGGTTTTGAGCTATAATCCCATTTAACATTTCAATTTGATCTTCAGGTAACATATATCAAATAAGTGTATATATAGCTTGATCCTTTATATATATATATATATATATATAGGAAGATGGACTAGATTAGACAAGGCCCATAAGCTCATGATGAAGCCTAAACAATTCAAGTGTGGCAGATAAAAATAATTATAATTTTAGATTTGATTGTTGTATATAGTTCAAATTTTGTTAAATGATTTTATACGTCTAGTTCTATAGATAGACTAAATAGCTATAACTAGTCGAGTTCCAAGATCCTCTCAAATTAAGTTCATAAAATATTGTTTTTTATTTTAATTTTTTTTCTAAGTTAATTTTGTATTTAATTATTATTTTACTTAGATTTGGATTATTCTTTGTTATGTTGGTTTTAACCTCTTTCTAAAGGGTTTGGGTGTTATTTTTTTGTTAGATTATTTAACTAATTGCTAGAAGCTACATATTGAACAGAACTTTAAGTTTTTTACCTGCATAAGACCCTCGTTTTAATTTCTTGCATACCGACAACATAGTAGTTGAACCAAACTAGTTTAGCTTGGCAGCTCTGTTTTGTGTGGAGGCAAACCTGCATACTAGGGCTGGTGCTCTGTTCTTGTGGTTTTTTGGCCTCTTCTTCTTCGTTTGGTTCTTCTGCTACATCTGTGTGTTTTTGCAGATTTGTAACTCCTCCTTCCCGCCATCTTTTGGCGTTTTAGTACATTTCACTAGTTATATAAAAAAAAACTAAACTAAACTAACCAAGATTGCTTAATCATTGTTCTTCTTGTAGGGATATAACTATTCATCCGGGGTTTGGCAATTCGAAGGATACGGCTACGTGCCCTATGGAACATCAGGCGTGTGCATTATGCAAGTTTTTGGAGCTAGTGCTCCTCATGCTACAACCCTAATGGTTAGGGTTTACAATGGCTCGCTCATGTACTACTATAAAGGTCCAGTCTTGGTTCCAAACATCTATGACCAATGGTTTCGTCTAAATGTTATTCATGATGTTGACTCGGCAAAGGTGAAGGTTTACATCAATGGCACCCTTAAATTAGAGGCAGATGGCCGTGGGGGCACATCTCATGCCTTCAAATGTGGTGTTTATGCCCAAAATAATGATTCCTATTACATGGAGTCTCGTTGGAAGGGGATCAAAGTATTGAAAAAATGTGATTGATTATTATTATGCTTGATTTCTCTCATGTTGAGAAATATAGAAATAGAAGGCAATATGTTCATCCTGCCAGCCACAAATTATACATTTGTGGCTCGATTTTCCCATGTACACGTATAGCCTAATTATCAATAATTGGAAGAGCAATATGATACTAAATTTTGTTCAAGTGAATTTTCAAAGTAATTTAAGATTAATTAATACCAAATTACAACTAGTTTAAGTAATTTAAGGCCAATTCTTACCTTCGTTATAGTTTAATCATCATGGAACATGAATTATTAAAGACATTTCAACTACTTCGCATTAAATATTATTTGCTCTCCTCATTTCAAGGATTTTAATCTTTGTCTCTACAGACTTAATTAAATTAATCTTTGATCAACATATATATGTGCTCGAATAGGCAATTTTGATTAAACCAATTGACTTAGTTAATTAATATTATTTTGTTTTATTGAAGTCGAGATATTTATAAATAAATTGCAGCAGCTATTAAGAGAATGACATAAAACTGCTGAAACTTACAGCCATTAAATGTATTCAGAGTCTCTTAACTAGAGCTTCTATTGCTGACCCATCAGCTATTATCTATGACATTATAATAATGTATAGATAACATGGGTATAATTTTTTTTTTAGATTAACATGAGTGTCAGATTCAGTTTGCACGTAGCTTAATTAATTTCACGGGCTCTAAAATTAATAACCATGCAAGCCTCCAGTGATCCCGAGAGGACTTGAACTCATGATCATTGAGGAGCAAACTCAAAGTCTGACCAGTTGAGTTACCCTTCAGGATTGTTAACATGGGTATAATTAATAGTATTATTTGTGTTCATCATGATATTATAAAAATAATCACAGTAGCCATTGATTTAAATTTGGATGTTATCTAAACCTAATCTATTTTCTTATAATTCCAATATATGATAGAAATTCATTCAACTGAATACAAATATTAAAGATTTAGCAGTCATAGTAGCATGCACCCAATGTCAAGAATATAGTTCATGAGGACAACCATCACCCATGAGCATCCTCCATGCATTTGTCAAGGCAAGATATCTAAGTAGGCTATGACAGTCATGCAGGATCACATGTTGTGCCTTCAATATTTATGGAAAGTCTCGGGGACATATTAGAAGGCCCTGACAATGGAGAAGCAAAAAGCTTCTTAGGCTGTAAACAGAGGTTTTTGAGCATATCAGTATAGTAGAGAAGGGTCCAACAGTAATCTGAGACCAACCTCTCTCCAAAACAGATATGCTCAGTAAAATTAACAGATCATAGATCAAAGTTAACAACAAACCAAAAACATAATTATGGAAGAGAGGAGGAAATTGTTGAATGTAAGGGTAAGAATAAGTTATATTTATCCAGATTTGAGAAGAGGAAGGAGGAGAAGGAAGAGGAGGAGAGTAGGTGAAGAGTCCAAAAAAAGGTAGTAGAGGTTTGGTTTTGAACAAGTCATTAACGATTAGTCGTGTTGCTTTCAAGATTAATTAAAGGTGGTGTTTTTGGAAATTATTTTTTATCTACTTTATCTAAGTTGATTGCATGATAGATAGAGAGGTCTAGAAATGATCAACAACATTTACATCAGTATGATAATAATTTCATGTAGCCAGTTTGTAGATATTTAGTGTTTTAAATGGTTATATGATGATTTACCACAAATAAATTATGTGAATGATTTAACGGATATTTTCAAGTGTCAATGAGATAGGTCTGACAAAATCATTTTAACGTGTTTTTAAATAAAATATTATTTTAAAAAGTATTATATATCATAATTTCAATTACAAACCAATATTTATCATGATTGGAAGCTATTGATAATTAATAAGAATAATTGAGATTGAAAAATTGGAAATGAAGAGGAAAGATAACATGCATGTTAGGAGAATAATTTTTAAACTTGATTTGGGGCAAATCTCAAATCACGGGATAGGATAAGTGGATCGACTCAGGTCAACCATTATTTTTTATTATAAAAGAATAAAAATAATATCATTTTTTAAAAAACATGAAAAAAAATCATAGAGTTTTGATTGTCTTTTTAAGCTGGTTGTATTTCTGATTAACCTGAATTTTTAATAAGTTAGTTCAATTTTTTTTTATTGAAACTCGGCTAATTTTAGATTTCAAATCACATATCAACTTATGAAATTAGATTTTAAAGCAATAATTATGAGTGATTATCGTTCAATTTCGCTCAAAGAAAAAAACACCAAACTAAAACATATATTTTTTAAAAACTTTTTTAATATTTTTTGGATATATTATGACCGTTATAATTTATTTATTTATTTAATATTTTATGATCCTTTTCAAATCAAATATAAGCCCAATCTCCCACACACTATTGGAAGGATGCAAGCCTCTTTACTTTCAGATCCTGAAGGCCCAATATCGGCCCATCTCATGATTCTTCTCATCGGATCTCAACCACACATCTGAAATCTTCCATCCATAATCTAACGGCTAGAAATCTACTCCCACCCCCAATATAAACCCCTCCACGCCCTATCTCTCTCACCTATGTCATTCAAGAACTCAACATCCCCGCCAAAACTAACTGAAGATCCCAACTACCTTAACAGAATTCTCTCTCTCTCTCTCTCTCTCTCTAGAAAATGGGACCCCAGAACTTGATGATCAACAAATCAACGGCCAAGATTCTCCTCCATCTCCTCCTCCTCTCTCTCCTCCACCAAATCACCACCGCTACACTCACCGACCAAGAGCTTGACTTTGCCCTCTCATCACTCCGATCATACGGCTACACGCTTTTCCCCAACGCCATCTCCACATCCGATCTCCGCCTCCAACTCCTCAACCAATCAAGTAATGCCACGTCAACTTCAACCTTCA
>Ga0325405_1003908_pt1 | contig 15296 bp, 23 predicted proteins | sample PopdelMetagenome_21_FD_205663 | JGI IMG/M metagenome (GOLD analysis project Ga0325405, IMG submission 205663) | Populus deltoides microbial communities from Bellville, Georgia, United States - Xylem-Control-R2 | ecosystem: Host-associated > Plants > Phyllosphere > Stem > Wood/Secondary xylem... | reverse complement strand
AGAAAAATCTTACCTTAATGTAGTTGCAAGTGAAGCTAAGGAGAAAGAAAAAATTTCGTTAAGCATATTAATTAAAAAAAAACTAAGAGGATAAAAGAAGAAAGAAGAAGAAGAAGACATACCCAAGCATGGAGGAAAAGAGAAGGAGATGAGGAGAGAAAAAAAGAGAAAGAAATATATATTGATGTTTTTTACATATAGTGAAGAAAAAAAAGAAGAAGAAGAAGAAGAAAAAGTAGAAGAACAAGAAGAAGAATATAATAAGGAGAAGAAATGATTCTGTCTCTTGTGAAATAAGAGGATTCAGGTTTTTTATTGGGGCGCGTTACCGACGAATTTACCGACGGATAATTGAATATTAATATTTTTTAATTATTCCGTCGATAATTCCATCAGTAATATTTAATTTAAATTTTCAATTTCGTAAATTTTTTTCAGAAACCGCCAACAATTACCGACGGTTTTTCAATCTGTCGGTGATTCCATCTGTAATATTTAAATGAAAATTTTAAATTAATTGAATTTTTTCAGAAAACCGCCAAATAACACTGTCTGGAAAATACCAACGGAAAATTCCGTCGGTAATTCCCTTTGTAATTGACATGATGAACAGTGTTCACAGTTTACCAACGGAATTACCGAGGGATTTTACCAACGGAATTTTCCGTCGGTAATTCCATTGGTAAAAATGACACGTCATCTTTTTTTTTTGCTTTGTTTTAAATTTTTTTCCCATAGTAATTCCGTTGGTATATACCAAGGGAATATTTCCGTCGGTAAAATCCTTCAGAAATTTACCAACAAAAATATTCCGTCGGTATTTCCATTTGAATTTATCAATTTTCTGGTAGTGTAATTACATCAGGCAATATGATCTTAATTCTGGCCACCAGAATCTTGGAGATACACTTGTACAAGGCATTGCAACAAGAGATTGGTAGAAAGTCCTCCATGCATGTAGGGTTTTCAACCTTAGGCACCAAGGCAATTCTTGTTGCATAGATGCATCTGGGCATAGTTGGATGATCAAAGAAGTATTTTATAGCCTTTATGAAATCTGGCCCTATGATACTCTAGCTCCTCTTGAAGAACAAGGACGTGAAGCCATCAGGCCCGGGGCTTTGTTGTCTGGGATGTCTAAAAGGATTGATAGACAATTGATATTTTATCTTTAGTGTTTAAGTTTGTTTAATTATTATTTAATTAAGTGTTGTTTGTTTTTTTGTTTTTTCATTTCTGTTTTGATTTTGTTAATTTCTTGTTTTTTTAAGGTTATTACTGAGTTAGGTTCACTACATTAATAAAATAACTAGAAAAATTTATTTTTATATATTTAAAAACATGTAATTAATAAAATAATATGAGAAATATTTTATTAAACATTTTGTGTAGTTCGTGTTTTTACTATTCTTGATTGTACATCCTTTTTTTCGAAACACACAACACAATTCATAACAAGAGCTATCTTGATCTCTTCATCGGTGATTGGCAATTAACTCCAGACCAGGGATAGAGGTAGGGGGATAGCAGAGGGGAAGAGTCTTGAAATATCTTCTTTTGGAGGAGAAGGGGGGTTGGTAGTAAGGTCTGGTAGAATCTAACAGCCAGTTGGCCTTGAATCTGGTCCCTGATTCATCAGCTAGGACGTGAATCATGTTTCTGCATTGCCTATGGATTAATGATCGGTGGAAGAATTTCGTGTTTCTATCTCCCAGTTGAAGCCAGTAGACTCTAGATTGTTGTCTGTACAGAAAGCTTCCTCCTGTTTGCATATAGTTGAGTATAAGTTCTGGTTGTTTCCCTTTTTGAGGCAATGAGGTCAGCTGAGGTGGGAGATGCATCCAGCATGATTTGCACTGAGTTCTATAGGGCTTTTTCCTTAGCCACCCGACTCGAGATATATATGGCTGAGTTGTGTCTGTGCAGGTTCTTAATATGTTTTAAGGTTTGTAGTTTAGTTGTAAGTCCATATATAGGATTTCCACTGGAGGGGGTCTGTCATACTATCCTTACAATGTCCATAAAGTCCTCTCTGTCAGCCCAGAGGTTCAGAAACTTAAAGGGGGAAGGGTGAAGGGGGCGGGGGATGGAGGTTTGAAGCTCAAGTGTCATAGCACTGTGATGGCATTGAAATCTCTTAGATGCACCCATGTATCTGAGTAAAGGGAGGCATGTTGTTTAATATAACTCCGTAGAAGGCCTCTGCCAGCCCATGTGTTTAGCCCATATACAAAGGTTATTTTCAACTTGTCCTTTGTAGCAAGGGAGGTCACTTCGCAGGTCACCCATTGCTCAGAAAATTGGAGGCAAGATAGATCAAAGGCAATGGGTTCCCATCCCACTAGAATTCTGCAGGTGGAAGAGGCACTAGAGTTTGACAAAAATTTCCACCCAGACAGGCTAGTGCCTGGGATGATGGTGTTCATGTTGGCTGGAGCTATCTTGGTTTCTAGCAAACCAATAATACCTAGCAAAGAGCTAAGAGTCCATTTTCAAATATTTATTTGTTTTGAGGTGCTGTTAAGCCCCCAAGTGTTCCAACATCCTATCTTATTCATAAAAGCAGTAATAAAACAGTAAAGCAACAAGCTTATAGGCCTCTGGCCTTACGTATCTTCTTCCCTTTCTTTTTATGTATGTGAAGGGGAGAGGAGGCAGTACCTTGTAGGATTGGAGTAGTCTCATGAGGTGGCGTTTTTAACAGAAATGTACCACTGGTAATTGAAGCCATTTTGCTCTCTCTATGCAATTGGCGAATCCAGTTATCAGGTGCTGGCTTTCCTCGATCCATTAGTAGAAGGTCATATGCTGATTCTTGTTCTGAGCCATAGTCATCATTACATTCGCTTTCTGCATGAGGGTTGGCTGAGGGGATAGAGGGGGTGATATGCAGGTGGGTAGCAATGGCATAAGGGTGGTCACTGTTGTAACCACTAGGGGTTGGGTTCTGTAATCTGTTTTGAGCGGGTGTTTCTTTGGTGTAGGGATGTGTGCTGAGGCTGCATGTTTAGATGTAATAGGGGGTATAGTTTCGGTTGGTGTGTTGTGTGGGCTATGGGCGGGGGTCTCTGTATTCTTATTTGCTGGTTCTGCCATATCTGACCTTGGACATACATGGCCAAACAGGCAGTACGTATTTGCCACACCTAGGGTGTGTCCACTCATATTCAACATGTATCAGGATAGGTTCTGCAGAGAGAGGGGTTTCAATTTCAAACTGATGAAGGGCTGCATCAATCTCCACACACTCTTACAAAGTCCTGGCAGGTGTTGTTAAAGGTTTGCTCATCGTAGGACTAGGGGCAACCTGCCATGCTAGCTGAAAGGCTTAGTCCAGACTTTGACCAGAGGGGAAAGGGCAGGCCATGCAGACGTATCCATAGAGGGAGCTTAGTTATCTTGTTCTTAACAAGAACAAGATGGGGATGCCATTGTTATAGGATTATAGCTTTTCCCCCAAACATCCAGGGCCACTTCTCCAGCACTCCATGCATGTCAGCCACTGTGTTGAATCTGAAGATCATAAAACCACCTGCTGTGGTCATCATGTTTTCTGGCCCATAGCGCTTCCAAACTCTTGTGGCTATTTGATAGTATGGTAGGTCATTTTGAATCCTGGGAAGAAGCCAATCATGCACGAGTTCCCTTTATCTGAAGATTCTGACAGAAGTTCCTCCGAAATCCTGAGACGGGTTCCACAAGCCTGCCTGGGGATGGAGTCCAGGGAGAACCTTGTGGTAGTGTCAGTTACTCTAACTCTCTCTACCCAGGAACCAGAGGGGGAGTTTGTGGTACGTGCAGGAGGCGGCAAGGTGGATATATGGGGGTTATAAAGAGTGGATGTCTGGGAGATATATATATATATATGGTGGTTTGGCAGTGGGAAGGGCATGGGAAGGTGGTTGTGTGACTGTTCTTGGAGCAGAGGGATAACCGGTGGTTGCCATGGTTGGTCAGGAGAGGAAATCTGACGAGAAGAACAGAGAAGAGAACAGAAGGGCAGAACTTCAACCGGGCGAGAACTTCCAAACGGTGAATTATTTCTAAGATCCGGACGGTCAGTTTTTAGTGGGGGTTGAGGCACGCAACATAACTATAAATGAAGATGATCCAACGGTGGTCGGAGAAGGGGGATTGCTCCGGCAACCCAACCTCTCTAATCTCCGATTCCAGACTTTCTCTCACTAAAATTCAGAAATTTTTTACCTCCCTTCCTACACCCTAACTCCTGAATGCTAAAACTTCAAACCCTTAATTCAAACGTCAACACTAAATCCTCCTAAATCATAAAATCCCAAACCTCAAACTTAAAAGCCAAAACCTAAATTCAGAACCCTTCCTAAATCATGAACCCTTAACTCTCAACCATAATATTTTAACCCTCCCCAAACCCTGAACCATAAACCTTAAATCTGAAATTCAAAAACCAATCCTCAAAATTAAACTCTGAATCATGAGCACTAAAACCTCAATTCTAAATTCTAAACCCCCAAATTTCAAAGCTTAAACCCAAACCCAAACACAAACCCCAATCTTAAAATTCAAAACCCTAAACCTAAACCCAAAACTAAAACCTTAAACCCTAAATTTCAAAACCCAAACGCTAAACCTAAAAGCCCAAACTCGAAATCCTAAACTTTGAAACCTGAACCCTAAACCATGAATCATTTTTAAACTCTCAATTCTAAATCTTAAATCTAAACAGTTAACTCTAAATCTAAAATTTTAAATTTTAAATCCTAAACCTTATTTTTTATATATATAAATATTAAGTTGTATTAAAAGAGAAAAATATATACAAAATTACGAGCTAGGGGCATGCCCAAGAAATTAATCAAAATAGAAACCAAAAAAACATTGTAGTACTTATAGCAAAAAAATAAATTTTGCAGGTTTAGTACTTAACCAGGGCAAGGGAAGGAAAAAAAGAAACCAACTTTAAAGCCATTAATTACAAATCTGGAAAGAATGTCAGCTAGTGGACGTGCAGAAACTGACCGAAAGGAGGACTCTACAAGCTAGTCTGCAGAGCTCAAGTTCCCGAGAGCTTCCAGATGCTTTTGAAGATGTTTGGGATATGGTTAGGTTCCTTGTTCATCAAGCAAGATCTTTTAATTTCAGAGACTTCCTCACTAAGTTCTTGAGCATTCCTAAAAGTTTGATTGAAGATTCTGTTGTTTCTCTCATACCACAAAAAATATATAGTTTAGGAGAGAGCTAGCTAATATAGGCTGATATAGGTAGTGTGTGAATTCCTTCTTTTTCCTGAAGGTTAAAGCTGCCAACTAAAGCAAGCAATGCCAAGTCATATTAGGCCAATTCATAAGTGTTTTTGATATGATATTTCTCCACACGGAAGCTAAGTATGTGCATTGGAAGAAGAGGTGATTGTGTGTCTCATTATGTAGACCATATAGTATGCACGTTGTAGAAGAGATGATCTAGTATGAGAGAAGCCTATCCATGGTGTGTAGACGCCCCATTGATGTGATTCAAAGGATGGAAGCTTGGCAGGGGACGTGTTCTAGGAACCAGATGAGATGATACATTGTTTTAATTTGTTGGTTTGGAGTCTCCGAATAGATCCCATGCTGAGTCAATCTTGAATTTAAGTGCCTATATCTTAAGTGCCAAAGTTGAGAATCATCCAATGTTCACTCCTCATAGCAACATGATGAAGTGATTTTATATTAAAAGAAAAGATATTATTAGAACTCATCTTGACCACAGCTACTTTCTGATTTATATTCTTATTATAAATCTCACATTTAACATCATCAAAAACCAGTCTAAAACCTCTTCTCATCATTTGTCCCACACTTAACAGATCTGACCAACGCTAGGAGAGTAAAACACATCATAAATGCATTTTTTATTATCTTTATTTGAGTGGATTAGAACATCACATCTTCCTTTGATCTCCACCCTTTTGTTGTCGTCAAGTTCAATATAAGAAGAAAACTCGTCATCAAGAGCTTCAAAGCTTGAGCGATCACTAGTAATATGATGACTACAACCACTATCAAGATACCATTTTTCTTCTTCTTTGTGTTTTACTTTCATGCAAGAATAGAACAGTTGATCTTCTTCCTTTGAGAAATTTGTTGTATTGTTCTCTTTATAGTCGTTTCCCTTGTCTTTATGCCAGTAGTTTCTGACAAAATGAGTGGAATTTTTACATCTAGGACACTTAAAAAAACAATCTCGAGTTTCATGACCACTTCTCTTGCAAATAGAGCAATATGAATTGTTGCCTACTCTTGGTTAAAAATCCACCCTTCCTCTGCTGTGATTCTAACTTTCTCCTGCTCTTCCATATAAGTCTCTTCTATAAAATGATCTTCCTCCTCTCTGATGATGAAAACTTGCTCCCCTCCTGTTAAAAAAATTGGCTTTGATCTGAAAAGCATGCTCCATTGATTGCTTACTATACTAGTTCACCCTTTGTTCATGCGCTTCTAGAGATCCCATCAATTCATGAATTGAAAGTCTTGAAAGATCTTTTGTTTCTTCAATAACAACAACTATATGTTCAATTTTTTATGGCAAACTCCTGAGAATCTTCTCTGCAATTCTTTTATCTGAAACATTGTCTCCACAGCTTTTGATTTGATCGATAATTTCAGTAGTTCTAGAAGAGAAGTCTTTAACCAACTCATTATCCTTCATTGTAAGATTTTCAAACTCTCTCCATAAATTATGTAGCCAAATAGAAATGGCTTTCTGAGAGCCCTGGAACTCATTTCTAAATATCTCTCATGCTTCTCTTGCCTTCTTAATAGAGAAGATCCTGGGATAGATGGATTTGCTTACTCCCTACTGTATTATTCTCAATGTAGTTGTCATTCTCTACTTGTAAGCTTTTGCATCTTCTTCAGACCAAGAAGCAGAAGATCCTTCCTAGGGTGGTTCTGCAAACCCCTCATCAACTAATGTCTATAAGTCTTGTGAAATGAAGATAGTTTCCATCTAAGAACTCCAGTATTTGTAATGATCTCCATCGAAGATAGGAATCTGTGTAGCTATATAGGAGAAGGTAAAAATGCTAGATGAAGAAGCCATAGAAACCAAATGGCTATGATACCAAATATGTTGGAAATAAAAGCGAAAACAAATAAGAATAAGGAATTGAAAGGATGAATGGTAAAGCTACAGCTCAATACTATAGGTAATTTTATGATTTCTTGTTGTTCTGTTCACCTTTTTATAATACAAGGAAGAGAAAAAAACTACAAAGCTGAATTAATAACGAAGTAGAAACACTTAGACTTCCACAATCTAGAGAAGACCAAGAGAACAAGAGTCATAAAAGTTAATAGTGAAAGACATTGAATCATTACAAATTACATTTAACAATAGTATGATGTTGTCATATTCCGCATCTCATATTGGTCCTAGAGCAGAGTACCTATCTCGTCCTACAAGATATGAATTTGTGTTCTTGTCCCCTAGCTGGAGCCATTGGATCCTGGGTTTTTGTTTGAAGAAGGATTCCTCATCCCTACATAATTGCATGTAGAGATTGACAAACGTCTTTTCATTGGTTTTGGCTTCTGTTGATGTTGGATTCTCATCCAGTGTGGTTTGAGCATCATTCCATCTCTAGCTTGGGATACTCTGCTGAAAATATGGCTTGTGTGCTGCGTATGAAGTTTCCTGAGTTCAGTCTTCAAGAGACAAAGTTTGGTGGTGAATTGGTACATTGGATTGTCATTGATCTAAGTCTACCAAAGGAACTAATAATGGATAGGAAATCATCTCGGTCTGCCCATAAATTCATGAATTTAAAGAGAGAGTGTCTTTTGTAGCTAATGTTGTTAAGGCTGAGGATCATGGCACTCTGATTAGAGATGTGCCTAGGCTGGAATGTGGAGTCAGTAATTGGCCAGTTAGAGAACAGGCTATGGTTACTAAAAATCCAATCCAATTTATTTTGGATTGTGTGATCTCCATGTCTTTTCGTTTCCTTCCCTCTTTATTTTTTCAAACTGTTTTTGGAGAGGGAGAAGGGGATGCATCATGGCTGGCATTGGGGGGAATAGGGGTTGTTAAGGTCTCAACAGTGGCCTCAATGGCTACTGGTGGGTTTCATTATGGCTTTTTAGAGAATCGATCCATTTTGCTTTCTAAGCAAGTTGTAGTGTCTAGAGTACTAATGTGGTGGTTATCAAGGTCTGGTGTATCATTACCTAATTCTTGCCATGAACTACAATCTTCTGCTGCTAGGAGGTCTACTTGGCCTGGTATGTGGTCATTATTGTGTAGCGTGGGGTTGGTGTTTAAGGGGGGATCAAAGTTTGATGCATAAGTATTAATAGGGGTCTGAATGGGGGGAATTCAATGGTATGAGGAAAGTGAATAATGATTGGGGTGCACCTATAGTGCCAGAGAAGGGATCATTTGAGATGGTCGTGATGGGGTTATTTGCTGATTTGGGATCTGTAGGGGCTTTGCCTTTGTCTTGTGTAGCACCCTTGTCTTGGTGTTTGTTCTCTGCAGGGATTAGGGGGCAGGAATGGCTAAATACCCTGCATTTGTCACAACGTGGTGGCTTCCATTCATAGTCCACATTCACTGTGATAGGCTCAGTAGAGAGGGGGCTGTCTATTTCAAATTGATGGACAAAAGGCAGGGGAGCATCAATCTAAACACATACCCTTGCATACTCCAGCCGTGTGGAGTTGTAGGTCTGTTCATCACATAATAAAGGCCTACCAATCATGCTAACAATTAAGCTCAAACCTTGCTTGGACCATAGAGGGAATAGCAGACCATGTAGGCGAATCCAAATTGGGAGGGTGGAGATTTTGTTTTTGTCGAACTGGAACCAAAGGTGCCATTGCTGAAGGATGATGTTTTTTCCTCCAAACATCCACGGACCTTTTTCTAAAATAGCATGCATATCCTCTTCAATTTTAAATTGAAAGATCATAAAGACGTTAGCGGTCGTGGTTACATTTTTTAGCCCACATTGTCTCCAGACACGAGAGGCGATTGTGTGGACAGCATGGTATGGCATTTTGAATCCAATGAAGAATCCTAGCATTCTCCAGCAGTATGTCTTTTGATGCATTAAGGTGATGCCCTACTTGTTTCCTTGGAAGGCTATCAAGGGTGAATCTGGTACTAGAATCAGAGATTCTAACCCTATCAGCCTATAAGTTTTGGGGGGTGGCAGGGGGTTTGTTGTTGTTGGTATTCTTGTCTTTCAACATGATGGAGAAATGGGATGGTAGTGGCATGTGATGCATAGTTTTTGTTGAGTTGGGACGTGATTAAGTAAGTGGAATCATGGGATTATTGCTGTGGGTAGGGGTGTGCATTTCCGGTTCGGTCCGGTTTTGGGCCAAAATAAATAACTAAATTGAAATTATTTTTTTTCAAGTTTTGGAACCGAACCGAAAACCGGTTCAAACCGATTATTTTCGGTTCAGTTCAGTTCGGTTCGGTTCGGGTTTTTTTCCTTTCAAACCGTTTAAACCGGTTCGTCATATTTCTATTTTCATAGCTTTGTGCTTATGAGATAAATCTTGGCTTTCTCAACAAACTAAACCGGCAAGGAATATCCAGAAATCCAACCCCAGTTTTCTTTTTGCTAGATCCTTGCTCAAAAATTAATCTTTGCACAAAAAATACACAAAACATAAGGAAAGAAAAGAGGTTATTTCACTGGAAAAAAAAATTAAGATAAAAAGATATGTATTATTCAAATGTAAAACCAAAACAATCATAAACTAATTACAAATTTTTATATAGATCCACACCATCTATCAAGTGTGTGGTGTTTTTATACTCGGTTTCTTCAATAAATAACCAAACCCGATGTCCAGTTATTGTTCTCATGAGACCAACATCAAGAAAATCACAGAAAAACTTTTCACTGGTTTGACATAACAGTCTTCTTCGGTTACATGGGTATGAAAAATTATATAGCAATTACAAAGTTAAAAGCAAAAGAAAAGGTAAAGAGAGGCGTGGCTGAACTAAAAAAAATTAAAACCAAGTGAAGAAAGGTGTGCCTTTGATACGAGGACAGCTAATAGGAGGACAGATAAGCATGGAGAAGCAGGAGCTTAACAATTCTTAAAAATTGTCGGATATGGATTGTGGAGTATAGAGAAAAATGAGAGAGGAGAGAGTAGGAGACGCAGAGAGCAAACTAAGGGGAGGGTGCGGTTGTCTTCAGAATGTTACTTTAGGTTTAGGGTTACGAAAAAACATGTTATTTATACTTTTTTTTTAATAGTGGTTGGGTTGAACCGGTTCGGTTTGGTTCAATTGGTTTCAGACTTTGAAAACCGAAACCAAACCGAACCGAATTTTTTTTGAGATTTTTCAATCGGTTAATTCGGTTTTTTTTTTCGGTTCGGTTTTTTTGGTTGTTTTTTTTTATTTTTTCAGTTTAATCGATTATTCGGTTTTTTTGCTCACCCCTAGCTGTGGGAGATCAGAAGGGTGTGGTATAGGCTATTGAGGTTGCAGGGTGATAAGTTCAACAAATATTTAACAAGTATTTGCTGAGAATTGTTTGTTTTCTTCGGGTGAGAAAGGACCATAATTATTTTAATATCAAATTTTTTTGCCACTTCATAATTCTTGGCTGCTTTAAATAAGCAAAGCCAGTACAAATAACTCTAAAATTAAGGAAAAGTTGGTAACTCACGATGTGAGTTTACTCACGTACAAACTAAAAATAACATGTACTGAATATTAATTGCAACAACTATAACAAATTGAAATAAAAGCAACTGATAAATCGCAACTGTACAAGACCCAGTCTTGTATTGAAACCGCTCCTCCTCAACACACTCTTTATCTTCTTTATATCTGCATGTCTATGTTAACACTGTTCACGTTCAACTACTCCCGCATGGCACATGCAATTATTATTTCACGTTTGATATCTTCCCGCATGCCACATGCAATTATGTTCACTTCATCATATATACTTGGAATTTGGCCTAATGGCTCTGGTTGATTTGCGTGGCTTATTAATACCTCCCTCATCACGTGCAACCTTGTCCCCAAGGTTGACATCTGGAAACAGTTCTAGTAGCTGTTTGGTAGATACCCATGTGGCCTCCTCGATAGGTAAATATTTCCAGTGAACTAAACTTTCTTCGACAATTTGGGCGCCTTGTTTTATCCAGCAATGATCAATAACAGCTTGTGGTATTAGCAGAACTTCCCCATCATCATTGAAGGACGGTATCTCTGTGCTGTGGTTGTTAACCTCTGAGTTGGTGTTGTACTGTTTAAGCAGAGAGACATGGAATATTGGATGAATGCGTGACTCTACTGGTAAACGGAGTTTGTAAGCGACAGGTCCAATTTTCTCCAGAATTTCATAGGGTCCATAGAAGCGACTAGCAAGTTTCTGGTATTCTCGCTTAAAAACCGTATGCTGTCGATATGGATGGAGTTTCAGAAGGACTAAATCACCAACATCAAATGAGACATCTCTTCTCTTTTTATCTGTGATTTGTTTCATCCTATTAATCGAGCATGCCAAGTTGATTTTGAGCTGCTGAAGTAACTCATCTCGGTCTTGCAATTGCTGATCCACTTCATGCACCGGCGATAGACCTTCATTGTATGATGAAATAGTTAGTGGAAGCCGGCCATATAGTGCCTGAAAAGGAGTCATTCCGGTTGAGATGTGCTATGTTGTATTATACCAATATTCTGCCCATGGTAAGTAGAGGCTCCATTTTTGTTGGCCATTGGTGAACAAAACATCGCAAATACTATTCAACGCAGCAAGTGACAACTTCGGTTTGGCCATTAGTTTGCGGGTGATACGCGGAGCTGAGCTACAATTTTGTACCTGACATCTTGAAGAACTCTTGCCAGAAATGGCTCACAAAAACTGGATCCCGATCGCTGACTATAGACCTTGGCATGCCATGTAGCTTAATAACACCTACCACAAATTTCTCTGCAACACTTTTAGCTATAAAAGGATGTTTTAAGGGCAGGAAATGAGCTGATTTGTTGAGCCTATCGACGACAACCATGATGGTATCTTGGCCTTGAGAAGCGGGTAAATGCTCGATGAAATCAAATGTAATGTCCTCCCACACCTGGCAAGGGATGGGTAATGGTTGGAGGAGACCTGCGGGTGCCAATGTATCTGATTTGGTTTTCTGGCATACCACACAATTCTTGATATATTCTTGGACCGATTTACGCATTCCTGGCCAATAGAATTGTTACCTCAGTTTCTTGTATGTGCGCAGAACACCAGAGTGGCCACCAACTTTGGTATCATGCATTTCGTGCAGCAGCTTTGCACGCAGAGTAGGGTCTGCAGGAATGATAACCCGCTCCTTGTAACGAAGCAAACCATTTCGCCACACAAAGTGGCTGTGTAACTGATCCGCGACTATCTAACTCATGGACTATATAAATTTGTCTTTGCCACCTGTTTAATTTCTTCCCACAAAGTAACCTAAGAAACCAAAAGATGATGAAGAACAGGACTACCTTGTTTACGAGAGAGAGCATCAGCTGCAGCATTTTTGCGTCCAGACCGATATATGATCTCATAGTTATAGCCCATGAGTTTGGCTACCCATTTTTGTTGTTCTGGTGTGGTGATACGTTGCTCTAGCAAAAATTTTAGACTGCGTTGATCTGTCTGAATATAGAACTTTCGACCTAACAGATATGGACGCCACAATCGTATAGCCTCAAGAATGGCCAGCATCTCTTTAGCATAAGTAGACCAAAACTTCTTTGCCACTCCGAGTGCTTTACTCATAAATGCAATTGGTTTGCCTTGCTGGGTTAATATGGCGCTAATACCATCACCTGAGGCATCGGTTTCTATAGTGAAGACGTCCTTGAAATCGGGCATTACTAACGTTGGTGTCGTTGTCATTGCCTGTTTGAGCGCGATGAAGGCAGTTTCAGCGTCCTCATTCCACCTAAATTGGCCCTTTTTAAGCAGATTGTTGAGAGCCCACACCATAATGCTATAATTTTTGACAAACTTCCTGTAATATCCTGTCAACCCTAAAAACCCACGAAGCTATGAAATATTAGTAGGTCGTGGCCATGCCACCATTGCCGCAATTTTATTTTCATCTACCTTCACGCCATGATTGGTGATTATGTGCTCTAAGTACTCCAGCTCTTGTTGACCAAAAGCACACTTACTAGCCTTGACAAAGAATTGTTGTTGCTGTAATATTTCAAAAGTCTGCCTTACATGCATCAGATGCATGTCCCACGTAGGACTATAGACTAATATATCATCGAAGAAAACCAATATAAATTTTCGAAGATGAGGTTGAAATATTGAATTCATGATAGCTTGAAATGTTGAGGGTGCATTACACAACCCAAAGGGCATAACCAAATATTCATAGTGTCCGTTGTGAGTGCGGAAAGCAGTTTTTGGAATATCCACAGGATTAACCCGTACCTGATGATATCCGACTCAAAGATCAAGCTTAGTGAAATATGAAGCACCATAGAGCTCGTCTAACATATCATCAACTGTTGGAATAGGGAAGCGGTCCTTCACGGTTGCAGCATTGAGGGCCATTTAATTTGTGCAAAAACGCCATGTTCCATCTTTTTTCTTCACCAACAGTACAGGTGATGAAAAAGGGCTGGTACTTGGTTTGATAAGGCCGGAATTCAACATTTCATGAACTTGCTTCTCAATTTCTTCCTTTTGATAATATGCATTACGATAAGGCTGAACATTAATAGGTTCGGTGCCGTCTTTGAGAGAAATGCAGTGATCAACCCCTCTAGTAGGTGGTAGACCTGCTGGTTCTTTTAGAATATCTGCAAACTCATGCAAAATGGCCTCCATATCAGGATGAGTTGTCTGGATGTGTGACTCCGCAGTACTGATCTGTAGTGAATTGCTTTGGTTAATTCAGTGATAGACGCAATTTGTATACCTTCATCACCCATTCCATGTAACTACCTAAGTTGGTTCTTCCACTGAAATTCCATGGTTAACTATTTCCAGTTGCAAACCACAGAACCTAGCATTTCTAACCATTGGATGCCCAGCACTAGATCCAACCATGTAAGTGGAAGAGAATAAAGAGTTAATGAAAAATGGGTGCCTTGCAGGTCCACTCCGACCTCTTCAAAATGTCCCTGGCATTTTAATTTTTCACCATTTGTAACCCGCACTGTGAAGGATGCGATCGGCACCACTAGTATTCGTAATGCATTGGCCAATCTTTCGCTAATAAAGTTGTGAGTTGATCCACTGTCGATTAGTGCGATGACATCGCTTGACCCTATCCTTGCAGTGATGCGAATGGTCTTGGGTGCAGCCCATCCTATCAACGCATGTAGTGTAATTTCTGGTTCGGTGATTGTCTCAACAATCTCCTGAAGTGGTTGGTTGACACGACCAAAAGATTGATGTCTTCTCCCAAGTGCAGGAGTGTCGAAGTAATAAATAACCCGGCAAGACCGGGGTCGAACCACAGAGAGGTTAATTGTATAAATTATAAACAACAACAACAACAACAACAACAACAACAATAATAATAATAATACTCAGTACGTGGCGTTGTTATACCTGAGAATGATCTAAAAAATCGGGTCACAGGTTTCCAGCCTATATATTGATTTTATAAAAAGATCAAAGAGATATATTATATAATATAAACAGATTTCTGATGCGAATGAACAAGGCAAGACCAACAATGTCAGGATCCTTGATCAAACACAGAGCATACTTAACATACATAACATATAACAAGAATGTAAATAATAATAATAATAATAATAGTAATAGTAATAATAGTAATAATATTAATAGTAGTAGTAGTAGTAGTAATAGTAGTAATAATAATAATAAAAAGAAGAAGAGGAAGAAATTAATGAGAATTTTGAGATGAAAGATTAATGTAAGGATTAAACAATGATAAAAACAAATGTCAAGGTTAGAGGATTCACTAATGGTATTTCAAATAAATATAATATAAACTCTTTTTATTACTCAACTAGAAACCACACACAAAGGAGGTTCTAATCGGATGATTTATCATTAATGGCTCATTATAAAGTATTAACATGATCATATTAATTATCTTGTCTAAGTAACACCATACTTATAAATATCATCAGGCATTCATGTTGCTAGCTTATGTTAACAACAAATCAAGTTCCTATCATAACAACGATGTCAGCCGAAAACTATGAAGGATCAAGCATTCGATGTACCAAGTGTTATACAACATAAATCTAGATTAACCATTTAACAAGCAAGGTATTAAGAATTAGTAAGATAAAAAGATAAGACATGCTAATAACAA
>Ga0325405_1003907_pt1 | contig 15297 bp, 8 predicted proteins | sample PopdelMetagenome_21_FD_205663 | JGI IMG/M metagenome (GOLD analysis project Ga0325405, IMG submission 205663) | Populus deltoides microbial communities from Bellville, Georgia, United States - Xylem-Control-R2 | ecosystem: Host-associated > Plants > Phyllosphere > Stem > Wood/Secondary xylem... | reverse complement strand
AAACATGTCACAAGAATTTCCATGTATTCGAGTGTTCTCTTCCTCCATCAAGATTCGAGTCTTGCTCGCCAAACATGTCACCAGAATTTCCATGTATTCGAGTGTTGTTTGCTCACCAAACACGTCTCATGAACTTCTATATAGAATAGGGATGAGCTCGCGTGTCCTTCAATGCTCTTCCTGGCTTGCTGCTCCCAATCAAGCAAATCATTCCACTTTTCATGTACACATATTGTCTGGTCACCAAAGCACTGAGTGTCCACACGCGTGCTGCCTCCCCAACTGCCAGTTCTGATGGTCCTTTTCTTGGTAGTTAAGCACGAAAGAAATTGGCAGGTGAGGTTGAAAGTGAGGTAGAAAGACAAGACAGGCATGCAAAATATGTTTCTTAACAGTCGAAAGCACTTCCTGTAGTTATCGGATAGTCCAAGAGTGAAGACTAAGATCACTCTGTCAAAGAAACCGCACTGCCTTGCTATGGTCAATTATTGATAGAATTTTTTTTTTTTTTTTGATGATGCATGTTTAGTTTAATGATCGAAGGTAATTACTCTACCAGATCTGGACAAATACATGGATATTCAATTCCTCGGTCAATGGTTGCTACTGGCTAAAAGGCAATGGCACAACCCGACAACGGACAACAGGCATTGATGTAACTCTTGATTTTTGTAATGAAAAACCTGAAAGCATAAAAAATGTCATCCCACTCCTGGAAGGGCAGGTAGCAACATAGTAGGTGGATGTCGCCATATATGGTTTTCAGTACCTTATAACACGTTTTCTGAATTAAATTTAATTTAACTTATAAAAGAAAATCAGAATATCAACTCTTCTGATTTACAAATATAAAACTAATTTTTTTTAAAATAACATTGTTTTCAAGTAAAAATTAAAAACAAAGTAATACATTCGAGTTAACTCATCTTATCTTCTCTAGTGATTCTTGAGGCCTGCGATCCATTTATGTCATAATACACAGAATATATCTAAACAGCTCAGACAATTAGCTTTCTGTTTCATCTCCTAGCCGGAATTTTATTCTTTTGCTAGCTTTTTCTCACTTTTTTTTTCCGCCTAAAAGCATGGAATGATACTAAGGCAGCCGCCGGCTGTCCTGAAAACTTGTCAGCACATAGAAATTGCACCTGTGATCTTTGCTATTACAGTTGGTTGCTCTCTCGACAACTATCACTCTGCCAGCCAGCCCCTCTTAATCCCCTCTAGTTTTTTTCTGTTATAATCTTGTAATATACGCCTCATCCATTTCTTTTCCAATAAAAATACTTGTGATAATAACAAGTATTAGAGATATATTAAATTAATCATATCGATAAGATATATCATCAATACTAGTTCAAATATTAGATTTAAACTTATCGAGTTTTTTCATAATCTAATTCAAATCGAGATTAATGAATATCAACTCACCCTCGCCATTAATCTAGGAAATAAATCCCAGTGAGAGTTTATACCTTTATGCATGATTGGTGAATTTCACAAGAAATGTTTTTCCTTGCATGTGAAGGAAAGCAATCAAAATCTAACTTTGTGAGTTCCAAGTATGAATGGCATCATCCTGAACAGCTACAACGTCTCTTCAAGAGGCTCGAATGTATCCTTGCTGTGTAAGGATCTTTCACTCCACTTTATGTAACTTTAATTTACACCCATTATCCATTCATCAGAACTAAAATGAAGAGTTTGATCTTTACTTTGAGAAGAACACGTACGTTAGACACATGCACAGACAACTCATGGGTCCCAAACCCTTTACCGAAAGCCAAAGTATAAGAGCTGAAAGGGAGAGATATAGTGAAGCCAAGGGATTGGTGGTTGGCACATGAAGAAAGCAACTTAACAGTTTGTGTTCCTTGGAAGGAACGTATGATGGATACCATAAGAGTGCACAAAGCAAGGACTCATCCTCCTAAAAGGTATCCCCATAAAGAGAAAATATCATATCCAATCAATAATTTATCACAAACCTCTTAGATCACGGGAGAGCTTATCTGATCGTTAACTTTAGGGTCTCGAAAAATTAATCGAGGCACATGTAAATTAACCCGAACACCTACAGTTACCAAAATAAAGAAAAAAAGACCCGTCAAGAGCAAATACCATAACCAGCTAATCAATAATTAAATAATTAATAAATTGTTCTAATATTTTCATATATTAAGAGAAAATTAGGGTTTGAGAGAATAAAGATATAATTAATGTGTGTGGTTTTTGGATCACATATGGTTCGGAATTCGATTTGAATACTACAAAAAATTCTTAATCTAACCATAATGGTGAATGTTTTCTCAGATCTTATTCAAATTATAGTGACCAAAACCATTTTTTGAAAAAAGAAAAAACACTTCACATTTTAATATATATGAGAAACATCCATTAAACTCAAATCAATACCATTATCATCGAGAATCATTAATTTTCAACAGCAACCATTTTGATCCAATAATAGCTCCCTTCCATGCTCACTATCTGTGCTCATAAATGATTGCTAGCTGGAAGAATATTCCTTGACCAAATTAATTAGCATTGGATCCATGAACGTGGAGAGAGTCATTACAAAATAAAACCCTAATTATATTGACTTTTACTGCAAATTAATTATGACACTCCAACTTATAATTAATATTTATCTAGCTAGCTAGGTTCAAGGTATCAATAACATGGCATTATTGGAGGTTTACCTTCTCATTGTCTATTACCATTAGAGAGACTTGAATTTCAAATTAGTCAATAATTAACAATGGAGATTAAGCTTAAATCCACTTATCCAACCACCTCTTATCGACCAATCAACCTCTCTAAAGAATAGAATATCCCGTGCATTTGTGCCATATCCATTGTATGATCCCACACTCTTTCACAAAGATGTAATTACCACAAATCATGCACGTTCTCACGTGGTGTCTCGTGAACAAAGCATGATGATGCGTAGCTAAGCTAAGCTAAGCTAAGCTCAGCGTCAGGATTAAGCAATTGGCCTTCAAAAGCCGGCCAAAGCTTGCAACCCACCCGCTTCTCGACACGTGGAAGCGTCTTGTTTAGAGAGAGAGAGAAACGGCGGCCGCCCATTGGCCACAAAATAAATATGCTAAAATAAAGTTTAATGAAGAAAGCAATGTTTCTTGCATTAAAGCCAAACGTACCAGTTAAACGCATAAACTACAGTTTGCATATGTGCTGTGTGTGTGTGTGTGTGTGTGAATATATATATATAGAATATAACTACCAATGCAAACAATTCAGCAAGCATAATACACATTCTTTAAATTTTGTCACACCCCCCACCTTTCTCTCCAAAATGGACTGGACTAGAGGCCAAACCATTGGCCATGGCTCCTCGGCCACCGTCTCGATGGCCAAGGCCAACCGGTCCGGTCAAGTCTTTGCGGTTAAGTCAGCTGAGCTATTGAAATCGGAGTCTCTCCAAAGAGAGCAAAGTATTCTTTCAACATTGAAGTGTCCACAAATTGTGGTGTACAAGGGATGTGACATTACTAACGAGAATGGTAAGTTGTTCTATAATCTTTTCTTGGAGTACATATCCGGTGGCACGCTTATCGATGCGATTCGGGAGGGCGGAGGCTGTCTCGACGAGGCTATGATCAGATTGTATGCCCGGACGATTTTGCTTGGCCTTGAGTACCTTCATTGTAATGGTATAGTGCATTGTGACATTAAGGGTCATAATATTTTGGTCACCGGTGATGGGGCAAAAATTGCTGACTTGGGTTGTGCTAAGAGGGTTGATGAGGTGTCGGGGGATATTGATTTGAAAACGACAGCGCCAATTGCAGGCACGCCGCTTTACATGGCACCTGAGGTGGCGCGTGGGGAGCACCAAGGGTTCCCTGCTGATATCTGGTCTGTCGGGTGCACCGTTGTTGAGATGGCTACCGGAGAAGCTCCATGGGTGAATGTCTCAGACCCAGTTTCAGCCCTTTACCAAATTGGGTTTTCAGGTAACGTGCCAGAGATTCCAAGCTTCATGTCTAAGCAAGCCAAGGACTTTTTGAGCAAGTGCCTGAAGAGGGACCCAGGAGAAAGGTGGTCAGCCAGTGAACTGCTTAAGCATGATTTCATTACCGAGGAGCCAAATTCTGCTTTGAAGGAGATTATTAGCAGCACAAATGTGGACACTCCAACATGTGTACTGGATCAAGTCTTATGGGACTCGATAGAGGAGTTAGAGACAACTTGGGATTTGTCCCAAGAAAGCCCTTCCGTCTCTCCAGTTGAAAGAATCAAGCAATTGACTGAAGGCAATGGAGAAGTGCCCAATTGGTCATGGGATGATACTTGGATCACAGTAAGAAGCAACGAACAAGAAATGGTTCCTTGTAGTGAGGATTATAACTTAGCATATGCTAGTGGCCACACTGACCATTGTGGGGCAGAGATAACTTGGGCTAGCATGGAATATGACTTTGTCTTTTTTCTTAATGAACTCACGTATATTAGTGGGAATAACACTAGCAGTAGTGGTAGTTGTGGCGATGGTAGCAGGCATAAAATATTATTGATGCCCTGTGAATGTAGAAAAGGTGCTTTATGTGGCTGTTCAAATTTTTTGAAGGAAATAAACTTCGGTTTTCTACATGGCAATGCTTGCACATGGTTGTTTAAAAATACATATTTCCTCATAAATCACAGTTGTTAAATTATTATACCGATAACAAAAAAAATATTAAATAATGTTGATGTAATGAAAAGGACATTGACATAGGTTATTTCCAACTCAGAACTTATTTAACCAAGTCCGAGTGAATTGAAATAGTTTAATTGATTTGTAAAATTGATTATACCATTAATTATTATAAATTGATTAGTGATTATTATTGTAAATTTTAAGCTATCTCTTTCCCATAAGCATATTGGAACACCATTAACATTTGTCACAGCCCACCATGAAAAGCTAGCTAATTAGCTCTTTTGAATGCATTAATTCTCTTGTTTTTCCCAGCTATGAAGCTTCATTTCTTTTATTTTCCATTAGTCCCTCAAAAGAATACACATAACATTTATGTGCTGCTTGTGCAAAGGAAGCCAAATGTAAGACTTTATGCAGCACGTACAAATTTTCTTTTGCTATAGTGGCTTGCACATCTAATACAAATTTCCCTCCCTTATCTGTGATCTGAAATGTTTTTTCACTCTAACTTGGTGACGGAAGAGTTCTTTCACTAAATAGGAGTTAACTAGTATGCTCCATGGATTTCATGGCTTTTGTTGCTTCAATCGTCACTGATATCAGTTTCAAAGATTGTTCCCTATTTTGTTCTTTGTTGCACCTATGCTATTCCTGTTGTGATGCTTGATATGAAACTCTATGGACAGAGGTCTACAACAGAGAAGAAGTTTATATCCACGCTTGCAAATCCGACTTGCCAGATATCAGTAATAGGGAACTTGGTGGTTGCAAGGACAGCATCACAGATGAGGTGGAAAGAAAGTGCTATTTGCATTTTTTCCCCTAGGCATCGTACATTACTTGGTGCTCTTTGTTACACTTTATCAGCGTTTATCAGGTGGGAATAGCTTTCCTGCACTGTTGAGGCCTGTATTCTTCTTGTTCTTTGCTGCACCAAGCACGGCAAGTTTAGCTTGAACTCCATTTCTGGAGCTTTTGATACTGCCTCAAAGATGCTGTCCTTTCTCTCTTTGTTCCAATTCATGCCTCTGGTAAGCTACGTTCAAACTAGGGCTGTGACAATACCATATTTGTTCTGTGTGATGAAAAGTTTGGTTCAAATCTAATTTATCATTCTCTAAGAGAAAATTCAAGGTTGCGTGGTGGGCTTATTCATTCACATAACACTCCTGGCATCCGTTTCTGATGAATATGCAGAGGAGGTTAAAGGTCCTATAGCATCAGCACAGATGCTTGTTTTATCTGCACTATCAGTTCCGATCTTCCTTGGCTTGATGGTACTCGCCGTAATAAACACTGATAGGGATCTCCGTGAAAATGATCCTGCGCTCCATTGTAAATACTGATAATTTTTCCAGTATTTCAAAAACAATAACTTCAGGTTAAATTAATCATAGTCAATTGTAAACACAAATCATAATTACAGATCAAAGTTCGAGTCTCACTTTTGTCAATTCATCACTGGCCTCAAAAAAGTTAGCCCGACTCACCAGGACAAATATTCAGAAACAAGAGAAAATCAGCAGTATTTGTTCTCTTTAACAAAAAACCATGTTGGGAAAAAAACATACCAGAATTTCTGCTGACAAAATACATCCCTTCTTTTCAACGTCAAGCTCTACATTTGAATTGAACTTAACACAAAATGAGAACCTATTTTTACACTCCTTTTCTCTGCTTTTCAGTTTGTCTTTTTCGCCACACTTACAGGCTTACAACAATGCATGGATGGCAATTAAACCCTAACTATGAAACCCATCAAGAAAATCCCCAGTAATAGTATGACAAAAAAAAAATGAGGATAAAAAGGTTATTTGACAAGTGGGGCTCAGTTCCTCAAGTATTCTTCTTGCTAGTTGAACGTGAAAATCTCAAGTCTAGAGATTGCAACTGGCTCCTTAGGTTCTGGTTCTCTTCAAGCAAACGATCATACTCAAGAAGGAACCCTTCAGATTGCTTACTTAGAGCAACTGCATTAGCTTCTGATGTATTTACCTCCCTTGTCTTGATTTCCAATTCAGATTCCAGCTGTTTAAGTTTTTCTCGCAGTGTGGATGCCTCTGCTTCTAATGCTTTGGTCTCCTCAAACTTCCCATCCTCAAAACTTCGATTTTGTTTCTTTACATCCTCCATGGTCTTCCTCCTCACACGGAGTTCTCTAATATAATGGTGCAGTCGGTCTATCATTAGTCCAAGAAAAAGGAAGGAACCTGCACATAGTTATCTCAAGTTTATACAAATTGAAGTGCGAAAAAGGTCTCTAGAAACAAGGAATTCTCAAAAGTAAATTGCCTAGTCTATCAACTCAAAAAATAAAATAGAATAAAATAAATGATTTAGAAACAGACAAGGCTCACTTCTAAGAGTGCTGCCCAGAAAAGATATATTTCTCAAGAGAAAGCACTTACACCACTCCCTTTATACATTATTTACAGAAATACGGTTTCCAACACTACATTCTAGAAGATTCTTGAACAAGTTCACTGGAAAGCTATTCTAAAAATACAAGAAAGAGATCGCATGGCATAACAATCAATTTAAATTAAGGTAATAGTCATTCTGGGACTGTGCAGAAGTTCATAGCATGTTGAATATTACATCTTGCGTAACAAGGTTTCCTTTGCACAATTTACTGCCAGTAAATGGCGAGAGAGAAGAATCAGAAGAGGGATGATGCCAACCACCAAGTGTAAAAGTTTGATAACGGCAAATGTTCAGAAATGAAAACAGATACTTGAAGTTACAAAATTGGATTATGACCAAGGTGTTGCAAAGCATCTGAAGCACAGCATTCTGAAATGAAAAACTTATGGTTGAAAAACAGCATGTTGAATTTTATTATAACTGAGGTTGGACAGCATTCTGAAATGAATAGATATTGGAAGTTATATAACCCACCTTCGGCTTATAGTTATTTGCATTTATAACCATAATCAGTGTACAATAGACCAGAGCATGTATAATGGGGGGGAAAATTAGTACAGCTGAAGAGAACTCCATTGGTGTAAGAAGATGCAATATTTGAAAGTACTTTTGCATATATATGATTCAGGATGTTCTAAGTTTGACATCCCAAGGGAACCATAGGTGTGCAAGGCATGACACATGTATAGACCAGAGCACATATACTGGGGAAAAAGTTCGTACAGCCGAAGAGAACTCCATTGGTAATAAAAGATGCCATATTTGGAAGTACTTTTACAGGTATATGATTAAGGATGCTCTAAGTTTGACATCTCAAGGGAACCATAGGTCTGCAGGGCATGACACATGCATAGAAAGGTACGATATCTTTTTTTTTTTTAATTAACGTGGGTGTCTGGGCCAGTTTGCACGCACCTCGACTAATCCCACAGGCCCTAAAGTTAACGACAATATCATTGCTTCACTATATAGAAGTGATATAATGAGAAAAAAAATCACCATGTATTGCTCTTTATTTAAAGTTTCCTAGTCACAGCATTCTTTTCTCTTTTTTTCTTGTAAAGGAAAAGCACATTTTTTCCACCTTATGCATTACTATAGCATCAAGGCAGAGTTCAACCATCTATAACTTGAAAAAGCAGAGGAACACGTGAAGACATCAATGCCATTCAAAATGATTTTCCTCATCAAATAAGTGTCACATGCTGTCTTTAAGAGCTTGATCACAGCAGTAAAGAAAGAATCACTTAATGGAAAGGCATCGATGCCATTCAAAATGATTTTCCTCCATCAAATAAGTGTCATATGCTGTGTTTAAGAGCTTGATCACAACAATAAAGAAAGAATCACTTAATGGAGACTCTCCTAAAATCATGAGCAAAGAGGTCCAAATCCAAAGTCCTCCCTTGATCTAACAAGGAAAAACATAATATTTGGACTCCATTTGCTAAAGGTCAATCAAAATTCAGACATTGGAGTTATGCAAGTCAAGATATTCTTTTCTTCCGCGGCACTAATTGCTTGATGATTTATCTTCCATAATGATGGAGGATACAATGCTATCTTTCTAAATTCTAAAAAACCTAGCTAATAATAAAGATGGTCAAATCAAATGCCTCATTCATCACATCATTCAACATGCATGATTTGAAGCAAGAAAAAAAAAAACCTCAATTTCACAATCAAAACTCAAGAACAAATCTCTAATTTAGGTATCATTCTTCAGCATTATATCATTCTTCAGCGTTATATCATTTTCAGCGCTAACAATGGATCTAAGATATCTCCAATCCAAAATGAAATAGCAATTTTTCTCATCAAATCATGAGTAAAACAGATAAATTATCAGCCCCACCAAACCAATCACAAACATTCAACGAAATCAAATCTTCAGCACACAATCCAATCACATTACATTAACCCCACAAAGCTGAAAACTTTAACAAAACAAAAAAAAAAAACATAAAACCAAAAAAAACTCAAGAAACCAAGAATTGTTACCCATAAGAGTAGCCTCCAGCAGATGTTTAGCCAGAAGAACCTGGTCTGTAGGATTAACAGCACCACCATCATCGATCCAACGTTTCTGGATCTTCACCATACTATAAACACTTGACATTAAAACCACAAACACTGTCCCTGCAACTGTCTTAACCATGACTGGTCCCCGCCCTCTCTTGACTCGATCCAAGCTCATTATCAACAACTTCCTTAATGGGGTCTTGAAAACAAATAACAATATTATTGCCATCTCTGAAAATATCACTGTAAACAAAAGCTGAATCATTTTTTAGAGTTCTTTTCTAGCAAAGGTTGAGTCTTTTGTGTTAAATTTTAAGAAGATTGAATCTTTGGGTGTCCAGGATCAAGAACTTTTTGGGTTTGAGGTATTTATAGCAACGAAGATGATGATCAAAGAAAGGTTACAGAGATCACGTAAAAGAAGAGGTTTTTATTGAATGGAATGGAGAAAGAGATGGTGGGTTTTCTATTTCTCAGCATTAATGAGAATAATTTTGAAGTCTCCTTTGAAATGTCTTTTTTTTTTTTTGATATGTGAAGGTAGAAATTTATATAGTCCTTGTATCTTTTACATTTAGTCAAATTAATCCTTTACTCTGAATCGAGACAAATAAATCCTTCCAATATGAGAGTGTTAATAGATGATGTTGAGCCGAATCCAATTGAATTGCTGGTTGAATCATCTAGCCAATGAATCGGCACCTGGATAAGATTCAAGCTCTAGTTCAATTCTGATAGACGAGCATTAATAGATCAATTTAATATAAAGTGTAAATTTAAAGTAAGAGGATCAAATTGACTAAAATATTTTAGATATGTGATTTGACTAAAAGTTAAAATGTGATGGACTACCTGCGAGATTTTTGTACTAAACAATTTAATTACATGTTTTTTACTCATAAGAATTCCCCGTTGGAACATGAAAAAACGAGTGTCCTTTTTCCTTCACAAGAATGGTTTCCTTCCTCTTCTTCTTTGCACCCCACTATGCTTCTTGAACGTTTCTTGCATTTAACTTATAATCTAAGAAATCATTTTTTTTTAGTTTGAACACTACTTTATACCATAACGCTAAGCTGAAAATTAAATATTTTTTTCTTAGAGAATTGTTTGATATTTGTTTTTCAACTTAGATTATCAAATTAGTTTTAAAATCTCTAGACTTAATTTATTGATTTGATCGGTTTAAAATTAAATTGTATAAGAATTATAATGATGTGATTCTATTGATTTGATAAGCTTTAAAATAAACTGAAAACTAATAAAAACATGATTTGATTTTTTAAAAAAAATCAAGATGATTATTTTTTAAAATATTAAGACAACGACATATTAGATGTACTCATTTCATGGCTTAACCTAATAAATTCATAATTTTATTTTTTAAAATTATTTTTTATTTAATTATACGATTACAAAAATAAACACTTATAAAACAATGCATAAATCAAATGTCATAGTGTTTATTTAAAATTGTGATAAATTTATAGAAAACAAACTGAATTGTTAAGATAAATTTAAAATTAAATAATAAAATTAAGAAAAAACAGAAAAAAAAGGAGGGTAATGCAAGAAAAAGGAACCACTTCCTTCACCGTGAAGGAATTGAGTTGGCACTCCAACTCTTTTTTATGTAGAAAGTAATGTTTATGTATTTATAAGAAGGAAAAATGATATACAAATCGTAAGATTTTGTGGGACTTTTGTCAATGAATTCATGAAATACCTACGATCGAACTTATTATAATTTATTTATAATTAACAAAGCTTCAACCTAATCGATCCCTTGTATGCTAAAATTAGTTGATGTTGCTGCTGATAATGATCAGTACCGGAACTCTATTTCTGTCTGAAGAATACTTTTCAATCTTGTTTGCAAGTGTTAGAAAAAGAAAGCGGGAAAGTGAAAGTTAGCATAGACATCTACTAGTGTGCCTAAAATCAAAGATATAAGACAAGCAAAAACAATGAGCCATTGAAGCAGCCTAGTTGTTCTTGTTCTGGCTTTATTTTTTTTTAAGAATGTTTTATAGCTTCTAATTTCGAGTTATTAAGGAAATAAACGAATACATCAAGAAGTTAGTTCTTTTTTTTAAAAAAAAAAACCTTTCCAGTATTCATTTTAATTAATCCCAGTTAACCCACCTAGCTTGACTTAAATCAGGTCATGCCCCGGCCAGGTTTCATTAGCATGGTCAATACCCTTGGAGAATAACAATCCTTTAAATCTCATCATAATATAAACACAGTACACACAGGCGTGCAAGCTCATGCAGCAAATTATTTGAAAAGAGGCTCAAAAAATAAAATAAAAGTAAAAACACATAGAGCAATAGAAAACATTTCCAATAAAAATTTCAATCAACATTCATCACACGTTACACGCATATAAATAAGAACTAATGTTGCTGAGTTTATGGTTGCTGAAAACATTGTCCTAACCACATAATATATCCGTGCAATTGGAAGCATTATTCATCAATGGTGACATATCATCAATGATGACATATCGTGATTTCTGATATTTTCTGATGTTCTTCTTCTGTTAGCCTTTGGTCAGCGCCATGGACCTTGCTCGGAGATTCAGAAATATTCCCCTGAAAATGAAGGAAAAGATATGGCTGATTTCATTTGCCGCAAAATCTAGTAAAGTAAATTAAGCGATGAGTAGGTTGGAGACGAAGGGAATACCAGCCGACTGCGATAAGGCTGTGGAAGATGACGCGGAATTGCTGTGGTATGTACTGGTGATTTACCCACCCAACAACAGGCCAGAACTGCATTTTTTTCATTTATCAAAGTTTTATGACAATTAATAGACTTGTTATTTAATGTACTGAACTGATTTAACTGTAATCATAAAGGAGCAATACCGTCCATGATGTGAACTGCACTGCTGGGTATTCCTTCTTCAGTTTAGTTTTCACCTGCAACCAGGGTCTTCCTGCATTTCATGTTTCTTGTTAGATAATAAGCACCAATAATGTTCTCTCTCATGCAACAAACAAATCAATCAGCACATCATTTCCTAATGTCTGTGAAATTTTCTCATACCAAGCCAACACATGCTTCTTCCAAGCTAACTTCGTTTTAAATTTCGACAGTTCGACTTTAAAGTCATGCAAAAGTACTTCAAATTAAGAAATGGAAGAAATCTTACATTAGGATCATAATTGGGGAGTAGTAGTGCAAGGAATCAATTTATTTTTTAACCCCTTTGTTGCTGCTAAAGATTCTTTTCCATGCATCTAGACTTATAACTTCACCAACGTAGTTTTTTTATGTCTTACCAGATTTTATGGAAGTGAAGCTTAGAAAAGCCAACCATCAGATAGGATTGCAGCATTGCTGAGTTAAGAATCTTAAGATGCAGATACAGACTTACCATCGATAACCATCCCATAATAAACCATGAAAACCAAGTTGTTCCAAGGAGAAGCTGTCAACTGCTCCACTGCCACCTGATATAATGATTCAGCGTTTTAGAATGGCTTTTAATTTAATAGGCTAGAAAAATGCGTGTGATTGATTGAATGATCATCACTATTTGTGTAGGCATCAGGTGTTGCAGTAATATATCGAACGTAATCACGGTTGAACAAATTTGAACACGACACTAGTTATATGATCAAAAAGTTCTAATTTATAATAGAAGAACTGAGAATCTGGAATTTTACAGGTGGAGTCACAAGTTAGTATACCTTCTTGGCAACTGTTGTTGTATCCTTCTTTCCCTTGAAAAGTTTATCCAGTAGTATATGCAGGTAATGGCCGAATGGTCCAAGATATCCAAACCCAAAAAGCTGCATTTAGCCACGTTAGGATGAATGATTGTAAGAGAACAGGAAAGGTTGGACAGTAAATACACATATTTTAATTAACATTTCAGAAGTTGACATGCATGCAACTTAGAATATCTACAACTTTTTATAGCATTTAAAGATTCAAATTAATTTGCTGTAACTTAGGATCACTATTGTGTTTTGTTATGGTCAATTCAACTACGATTGAAATATAGGTAGATTTGATCATCTTTGTGCACAAATGCTTGTCATTTGCATCTAATGCCTGATAAATACCAGAAAGTGACCAAAGGTAGACCAGTGGTTAAATAAGTTAATTTAATCCTGCCGAATAGGATCACCACACAAAAACACTCATTCAAAATTTTATTGCTGAATATTCTCTCTTCAAGTAGTTTGCTGAAATACAAGCTAAACAACTCGATTTATACTAGTCCTAGGTCTATCCTGAAGCAGAAAAAATCCTAATAAATAATTATAGAGCTACAATATATTTGGTATTCCTAAACTAAATAGGAAAAAATAAAAACACTATAAAGAAAAATATTTCCTAAAATAAATAAGAATAAAAATAACAAAGGAAACAAATAAGTTTCCCTAAAAATCATCCTGCATCATTTTTCAATCACGATTTCCTTTCTTTGCTTTCAATAGCCCTTGACTATTTGATATCAAGCTTGATACACATTCACCAAGCAACGTCAACATGGTTCAATTTTGAAACAGAAGAAACAATTTAGAAACCAATGCAAAGTTGCAATTTCTCTATCACAGTATACCAGTCTACAACTAACTGAACTACACTGAGATAAGTTGACTTCATTGAGCTAAAGCTGATAATCCAAACTTCCCACAAAATCTCTCAGCTTTCCTACTATTTCCTATCAATTAGAATTTTGCTTACTCCAGAGTCCTAACGCATAAATTGCTAAGGATTCTGGTTCTGCCGATCAATGAAGTTAATGTATTCTATAATAAAAATCAAAAGGGAAAAATAAACTGAATGGTATAAAACTCATACGGCTCAATCAGTTTCATTGGAAAACAATTGAAGGTAATGAGAAAGAAACTAGCTTGTACCACTTTGAGCAAAATCCTTTTAATTTGAAGTTTCTGAATGCCAGAGAGTTTCTGTGATACTATGTCACTGAGAGCTGACAACACCCCTGCTGTAATTGCCTGCATTACAAAAATTTTCTTACAACATCAGATCGCATTACTAATTCACAAAGGTTAACAATTTAATAATTTAGATCTCAATTTTTTACTTCCAAACTCAAAACAATTGCAATCATCAAGAGGGCAGTTGACCTCAATTTCCCATTTTTAAAAAATTCAGAAAACTGCCAAGACCCAAACTTTCATCACATTCTTCCCTCAACCAAAGTAACCCATAAAAAATCAAGCCAAGAAAAAAGAAAAAACTAGAAAAGATTCAAACTTTCATCGATTTCTTCCTCAATCAAGGCAACCCATCAAAACCAAATCCAAAACAAACAAGAATACACATAAAAAACGGAGAGATTGTTTTCAAATACAGACCTTAGTTCTTAAGGGGTGTTGTTGAAGCTGTAACATATACTGTTGCAGTCCCTTCTTTGCTACTGACCCCATTTTTGTTTTTCCTTTCTCCTCTCAGATTGAGCAAGGAAGACTCAACTTTTTATACTAATAATCACTCTCACCTAACCCCCTCTCGTCTCCACTCTTGCTAACCTGACCAGCTGCTCGCTCTAAAATATCTAACAAGACATAAAAAAGTGACAAGTGGTACTTAAGTTTTGGAGTATCAGTTCTGCCTATATGCAAAGCCAATATGAGATACGTGAGTTGACTATATTCACAGCCATAGTTATCAAGCTAAGTAGGTGATTAACCGGTGGGGCAACGTTCCAGTCACAAATTCATTATCATAATTTATAATTTGGTTCAATAATTTTTTAAGTCAAAATAATATTACTATTTAAAAAAAATAAAACAAGATTTTAATTAAATTAATTGAATCATACCAGATCAATATCAATTATGGATTGAATGATAAACTTTTTAGTTGGTCAAGAAAATGATTTGCTAACCCTTCTATTTGTTTATGGACACTAACTCGAAAATATAAAATTATTGTGATTTGACTTTTCTTTTGATAAACCATATGTCTGTCTCTCTACCAGCATCTTGATGTTAAAATTTAATTTTTGTGTGTTTTTTTTTCCCCGATTAGAGTTCAAGTTGATGATTTTTAGAAAATAATAAATAATCAAGAAAATACTCTTTGATGGAATCATAATTTAATTTGTGTTACACCTTTGTATGAAAATGATAGATTATTTGGTTTAGGAAGAAGGTCATAGTTTTGGAATTATTTAAATAAATGAGCTATCT
>Ga0325405_1003902_pt1 | contig 15306 bp, 9 predicted proteins | sample PopdelMetagenome_21_FD_205663 | JGI IMG/M metagenome (GOLD analysis project Ga0325405, IMG submission 205663) | Populus deltoides microbial communities from Bellville, Georgia, United States - Xylem-Control-R2 | ecosystem: Host-associated > Plants > Phyllosphere > Stem > Wood/Secondary xylem... | reverse complement strand
TAGAGGACAGACTGAGCAAACTGAGGGTGCATTAAATGCACGTCCATTCACAGCACCCAGCTTGCGTATGAAAACCCATGTTGTTTAGGCATCTGAGAAGCCGAAGCCCACACCCTCAGAACCGAGGAGCATTGTTGATGAGCCACAGAGTGAACGCATGCCAGTGGTGCAAGGAGCAAACTGATGGCTAACATGCAGAGAGGTTGAAAACGAAGCGCCTGGACCTAGGAATTGAAAGAAAGAACAAGGTTGACCTAGCCCACCCAAGCTGCATAAGCTAGCTATGTCAAGCCTAGCTGCCTTTACCCCTCCTACAACCACTCCCCAAGAAAAGGAGACAACAACCCCAGCCAGAAAGAAACCTCATCTCTCTCTCTCTCTGAGCTGCTGGTATTTTACTTTTAAATCTCGTTTATTTACTGAAGAATAATTTTTTAAAAAAATTAAATTTTAAAAAAGTTAATTATTTTTTTTTGATATTTAGTAATGTAATAAAAAATAAATTGAAAAATACTTTTTAGTATTTGGTTATGTCATGAAAAATAAACCGAAAAATAACTTATTAATGTTTTATTTTTTTCAAGTTTATTAAAATAACGAAGAACAAATCTTATAAATTAAAAAGTTAAATGAGAATGAAATTGAAAAAAATATAATTTTATAAATTATATTAAATAAAATAAATAATAATCAAAATAATAGAAATCAAATTTAAAAAATAAAAAAAAAGATGAAAAAATTAAAATAATAATAATAATTAACATTTCATAAATTATTTTAAATAAAATAAGTAATAATAAAAAGAATGAGGATCAAATTTGATAGATAAAAAATGTCAATAAAAAAATGATAAGAGAAAAACAAATAATAATTATAAAAATAAGGACCAAAGTTAATATAAAAATTAAATTTTAAGAGATGAAATTGAAAAATAAATATTCAAAACAAAATATATATAGCAATTAAAAGTTTGAGGACCAAATTTGATATAATCAGCAAATAATATGACATTTCTAAATTTTTCGCAACTTCCGGAAAGTGTTTTCCGCTCAAATTTTTCAGGAAAATACTTTCATGAAAACCAAACCAAATTTTCCTTTAACTGGAAAGTGTTTTCCGTTAACCAATTTTTCTAATGACAAACAAATACAGGAAAGTTTGGAAAGTGATTTCCGAAAACCAGTTTATGAGAAACAAACATAGCCTTAATCTATACAAATTCTTATATTTGATAAAAAAAAAAAAAAAAAAACTTAATCTCATCCAAAGCCTACCAGCAGGCAAGTCAAGAAAGCATGAATTGACACAACTGTTTTGATGAATAGGGAATTCTCTCTAGGTCCATAGTGAATCTTCCATGGTTTTCATTTCTTAAATGTTTGTTCACATCTAATGTGCAGGGTCTGCCAACTATCAAGTTATTCAATAAGCCCCAGATTTCTAATTCCCAGTCCAAAACCAGGATTTTTGAAACATATTCAACTTTGTGTATAGCTTATTTACATATAAAATGACTTCATACAAGCCTTAGACGAAGAACCAGAAAGTAGCATGGCCTCTGGCATGACAAGCCTGTAGCCATGACATAAAGCAGTTTGCTGTCAGCTCACTCAGAAAATCTAGGCAGGTTTGGATTAAGTTTAAAAATGCCAGACATCCAGGTCGGATGCTTTAGATTGTCAAATATGCCAGAGGCTTGGGACTTCAGTAGCGAGAGTAACCAATATTTGATGATGAGATGCATCTTGCCTCAACGGCCAGTGTCTTGATAACCCCGCGGCATGGGTCTCCAAATATAGCATTCGAAATCGCAATATCACAATTATTTTTCCCCTGGCAAGCCTGCATGAAAGGAATAAAGATAAAATCGCAGAGACAGACCACCGGAAAGACAATTTATCATTAAAATGTGAAATTTTCTAGTCCATGTAGTGCATTTTGCATGTCTTATGGAATTCCCAAAGCTATACAATGAAGAATGTTTCTTCTAAGGGTTCGTCTAACACATGCTCTTAGGGAAATATGTCAAGAGATTACTTATCAACAGTTATCCTATTTCTGGTTATTGGAAAATCCAGTGGCCTGAGATTCATGGAAAGATGAAGGTGTGAGAGATTTTTTAAATTTTCAAACACGATTTTATTGACGAGTGCTCTAAAATACCAATCCAAGAAATTTCATTTATTTATACAAGGAAAAAAAGTTATGTTGTTCCCACAAAGAAGAACGGGAAGTTGAACTTCAGCCAAATAAATCAATGGATAGAGAGTGAAATATATGCCGTTCAAGTGTTGGCACTCACTGTGTCCTCCTTTCTAACTGTTTAAACACCTCGACATGCAGTTCTAAGAATTTCAAGTTTTATGCCACTCAAGGACAACAGTCAACTAGATGCTTAACATTCATGACAAGTTTGAAAATTCCAATTTTATACCTTGCATAGAAATATCTACCATGAAGTAGCTGTCGTGTGCTTGTGTTCTTCAATACATATTCTCAGCACCAAAAGAGCTTGATATTTAGAATACTTGGGGTCAAAAAGTTGTGTTGGTATGTTTACCTCAGTGACCACAGAAGAAGAATTGGAGGCATGGCAGTTGCCCCTAGAAAACTTCTGGCAGCTACCGTTAGGAGTTCCATAGCTAGCAAATTCTATTGAGGACATTATATGCCCATCTTGACACTTCAAGTGCATTTCTGGTGTCATATCATTGCGTGATATATTCCCACCAGTTAAATCTGCCCGGGACCACTTCCTGAGAGGTGGATAATGGGACTCTGACACTTGAGCACAAATCACTTTTGCTGACCGTAACTTAACTGAAATCTCAAATGGATTCCCTCCTGTTTCCTCAAACACGACAAGTAGATTATTTGATGCCTCTAACCATGCCCGAGGGACATGGTACCTGGACATAAACCAATAACAGCACATGACATTAAAACCATGATTTTTCGTTGCTATTGTCAAATTGTAGAAGCAAAACATGGTAAATAATTTATACAAGGGAAGCAAGCGTAGCTCCATCATGCACATACACACAAACTGATACACAGCATGTCTGAGGAAAAGTTACCAGGTTTGAGTAGGATTGCCACAATTTGTTCTACACTTTCCAGAACTGTAGGCTCCACGATAATCACAACTTCCGCATCCATCTTTTGGAGAAACCACTGTCCAGTATCTTCCTATGTGGTGACCATTGACCCATGCCTGGCCCTTTCCCATGCTTCCCAAATCAAGAGCAACTGGGTCAACCCCGGATGGTGCATCGAAGAATGTCTTCATGAATTGAGAGAAAAAAATACTATTTTAGACTAAGAGTAAAATGCATGACATTATGTAATCAGCATCAGCTGTGTGTGTGTTCCTACCATTGAGGATATTTGTTAATCACTTGTGAATACCAACTTCGACTTAACTAATTAATATTTTATATTAATATTTACAGTACTAGATAAAATGGGACCAATCAGTTTATCCAATCCTCTATAAGCAAAATCAGTAAAGAAATTAACTTACAAACGTTCCACATAATACCTTTCATGGTCGAATACCATAAGATATTAGCCTTACCTTATACCAGGTAAATGTGGATGGAGTAGCATCAACTGCCAATTCAGACCATTCAAACTTTTCATTATCGCCTGTGCTGTAAACTTTAAGGAACTCACCCTTTAGCCCAACCTTTAGAAGAAATAAACAACTCAGTCTTCTACCTTTAGGAGAGAGAAAACATCGTGCACTTTGTTGCCATAACTAAAGAATCAAATCAGATGTGGAAAATAACATAATTGACAGAAAGGAGCAAGAGCCACATGATTTAAAATTTGTGCCACTGTGAGTATCAAAGTCTCTATTTAGTTTTGATGTACTAAAGGTAATGCATTGGTGCTTTCCTTTTAACTGCACATCCATGCATGTTCTGCTGCTTCATATTTCTCCATCAAACTCACTTATTTTAATAGATAAACAAACTCAAAAGTGCAAGATCTCTGCAGTAAAGTCAAAATACACACAGGATTCTATTTCAGTATTTCAGTTGAGAACCAAGGATGCCAGACCCCAGCGGTTAGACATGGATCGTATTTTTCTAAGCTCAAGACATCAACATAAGCAATTGACTTCCCTCAGCCATGTCTTTGCCTTGTATAACATGTGGACATGCTGACTGACACTCTAGAACCACTCATATTCCATAAGATTTTAGAACTTGATGAACAAACCTTTTGCTACAGGGACAACTTAGCAGAAAACAGCAAGAATTTCAGTTGCCTAGTAATCCATGTAGTTTTAAAATCAAACAACTAACAAAAAGTATCGTAAGAAATTTACCAAATACATGTTTTCTTTCATTTGCAAAATGAAACTACAGAATGTCGAACAAAATCATCAAAACATACCTGGTAAGTCCATGATAAGTTTGAGAGGTCTATATCCCCATTTTTAAATCCAGTAAGCTTAATTTGACCTTTAAAGCCTGCTCCATCTCTTTCTAAGAAGGCACCGTAATTCTGTATCATCAATTTAAATCATAGGGCAGAGTATATGGAATTAGTAATACCAGACCTAAGGAGACAGGTAACATACAAAACTCGATGTGCAGCTAAAAAAACAAGTTAACTAGGATGCTACAAAAGCAACTGAGCGAGCCTATCATCTGCCATTACAATCCAACATAATCTGTTCTGCTCAAAATTTACAACTCACAAGGAATCAAAGCCAATAACTGAGGAGAGAACAGAGAATTCATATTCACAAATCACACACTAGGTAGTGTGTCTGTAATATCAATCCAATTAAGGTAGGTAATTTTAAGATATTTTACATGCCACATGTAGTATATATGTGGAAAAATGTGGAAATCCCAAATTTAATCTGCCCCTTACCTGGGAGTAAGAAAAAGTAAACAGAAAGTCACAGCTCTAAACTATAATCTCCATGAATTAAAAGGAGATATAAGGATTGGAAAAGCTCAGATTTGTCAAATAAAACAATATTCATTAAGAGGTTCAAGCTTCAAATGTCCCAGCTTTTAATCAGAGCAAAAAGGGGTAGAAGTGCTTTTCTCCCATGAAGAACAAAAAGTAAGAAACATGGAAATCCCAAAAGACGATGATAGCATGGAAGAACACCTATGGCAGCTTGAAGCTCATCAACGAACACCTGGGCTGACTTTTGGGGCATAAGGGAGATTTTTTTAGTAATCTTGCAGCTTAAAGTTCATTAATAAATATTTTTCATTTTGAAACATTTTCCAGCTGAATCTCAAATAATCTCCTTAGTAAGAACTAATTAAGCTAATTGAACACAAAGTGCCCTAGGGGGTTAGTTCCTCAAGACTACTACCGTTAAACACTTCCTTACCTTTGATCTCCTCATAGAACTACGAGTGACATAAAACTAGATTCCTTGTGTTTTTTCTAGGGAAATAATTTAACCTATTTTCCAGAAATTAAGAAACAAATGAAATATTTTCTATCTAGAGGTGAGAAACAATGCCTTCATTTCTCTTCTTCTTCATGATATAAGCCCTTCCATTTTCCTACAGTCATTCTAGAAGAGCAAAACAATTGCAAATATCTAATTGTGAGGTAAAATATTTCAGGGATGTTATCATTGTTTCCTGTAATAGCACCAATGAGGCAGGCTAAACCAATAGGCCATAAAGCATCTTCAAGAAAACAATTGGTCTACACAATTAATGGAATACAATAACCGAATATTGACAAGAAGATACAGGATATTTTACCTGCAATCCAACTGTCTGAGACAACAACACTAACTCATTGTATCCTTTCTGAAACTGAACTGGCTGGACCACCTTGACCCAATGACCAACCACACTGCCTTAACTTCCACGAGATATTCCAGCATGAATGTTAGAAAATAACAGGTTAGGGAGGTATTGAGAATATAAAGATGGCAAGCATTATTCGCAGTGCCTATGATAGAAAGCAATAATTTTTCTTTTTACTCGAAGAAGCAGTCATAAAAATGCTGTAGCAGGCAGGAAACTACAAAATTTCATGAAACATCTCTAATTTGCAAGAAAATATTGCATTCAATCTTGGTGAGGATTTCTGGTAGAATTGATGCAAAAGTAATCTAACACCCATGACTTTGCTACAAAGACCACACAAGCTGGAGTCAGTTGCCCTGAAAAAAGTGCAATTTATTTCACCTTTTCCCAAGAACCATGTTATGATTAGGAAAATGTAATGCTCCAGAACAACTTCCAACAAATCAGGAAAAATATCTTAAACGAATTTCAATCTCTTTCAGCCTATGTTTAACCACTGAATCCCCCTTTTCATAAATGAAACAAATAATCAATGATTTAAAAATGGGTCATTAAAGAACAGAGTTTTGATAGGCTACACATTCTTCCTATGCTTCAAATGCGTTCTTAACAGTTTCCTTGAAAACATACATCAACTAGTCTATTAAATAAGGACAACTAGGGTTTATTATAAAATCATTTATACTCTTGGAAAACATTTCCTGGCTGAGTTTGCAGAACTTCACCGCTAGGATGAAACAACATAGAAAGAACAAAGAAGAAATGAAGCGAACAAAAGGAAAAAAAACACAAACACACTCATGGTTATGTAGATGGATGCACTTATATATGAAGGATAATACAAGACATTACCTGTAAGCTGGCCATTGATAAATACACGCAACACATCACGCATGCTATCTATTGAAACTGCAGGGCTGACTTTATTTTTCTCCCAAAATGCAATGTCATCATCAGAAACATATATTCTGCATTTCACGAAAGCATTTAATTGAGCAAGCATTAATTACATGAAAACTATAAAAAAAACTGAACCTGTTAAGTACACAATGCGTTCAATTAACAACCTAAGGTGATAGAACTCAAGCATTGAAAGCTCATTCGTAAATATTGAGTTCCTTATGATGCTAAATGTTGATTGAATTCACCCGAATAACTAGATCTAGTTTTTTAAACAAGTTGTGGAACGACAACACAGACAACACAGACCCGTCATGGTAAATTTATTTTAGATTTCAGCTTGCTAAAGCCTTGTTATATGTTACTTACAGTAACTGTATTGGACAAATGAAATGCATAGCTCTATTAACACAACAAATTATATATCATGTCCAGCATACTTCATTTCTTTGTTTTCTACAAAGAATAATACTTTTACATCCATATTCAAGACACAATGATGCACCTTGTGAAATACCACAGATAGTCAGATTCATCCTTTGTCACATTCAAATGCTCCAATATGCCTTTCACAGTAAAATTCTCCTCACTCCACAAAGTAATTGGCTCTTTGGCAGTCAGCCAGGATGTTGATTGTGGAGAATCTTCATTCTGAACAATGAATTGTGGAAGTAGAGAACTGTTTGAAAGAGGCAAAACAAACTCCACAGTCTTGATATGAGTCTGTGCTGCAACCTGATTTTATGAGGGGAAAGGAAAGAATTAAAAGAACAGCTTCAAACATCTACCAGACATCTTTGTTCAAAAATATAAAGGTAAAAAAACCTAAAATCTCATAAAGTCGAGTCATATAAAATATTCTTAAAAAAACATAGAAAGGGATGGATGTCAGGGTTTTCACAATAATAAAAATGGAATTTCTTGGTGTTTGGAGCGGGGGCAGAGTGAGCCAAATGCTTCTATCCAGAAGGATGCAATTATCTGGACAAGTAAACAGCTAACTTGAGAAAGATTTCAAACTTTTTCATTTTGCAATTTGTTTTTTTGGTGAAACGTTGTACAAGAGCTATAACAATATTTAGTTTCAAAGGCATTCCTTTGCATAAATTATTCAGATCAAATTTATGATGGACTGAAATCTTCAGATTTTTTATGAGCATGATTTGACTTCAGCATGTAATTGTCAAACTTGCGAAAAGAACAAACATTCCGAAGCACAGGAGAGTATAGATGTGAAGTTATAGGACTGTTGCATCAAAATGTCTAGCGAACATATAGCAAATAAAGGCAAAATACATTTACAAGTGTCCACACAAGAGTGAATCATATGTAGATTTCAGACAAGTGCCTAATTTCCCAAATGCATGCATTATCCTAAATATAAGAACCAAACCTTGGCAGTGTTGAAGACAGTATTTCTGCAGTCTGGTAATATACTCACTGACCATGGAGGTAAAGTAAATGATTGACCAAGGAATCTCACAGTAGCTGCTTGACGTTCATCAATATTAGCAAGAAATGCGGAGCACTTGCTTTGACTTCCATACTGAGAGAAATTCATGCCTTGAATGCTTAGACTTCCACCGTACACATGTGCCTGAATAGTTTTTTGTTCAATAAAGCTCAAAACCTTTGACTAGACAAAACAAGTAAAACTGCAAGTATAGTTGCGTAGAGATCACACCAAATCACATGCAAAATGGAAAAATGGTAAAGGTTCTTCATTCAGAGCAAAGAATGATTCGGTAGCTCTATTTATCTAAACACTTCAAGCTTCAAATGGTTGGCATGAGTTAAGGAGTTCACAATATTTTCTCAAAAGCATTTTCTTTTTGTTAACATGAATTTGGAGTCGGACAATGCTGGGATTCCAGATATATCTCATTTCTGGCTTGTAGGATAACTGTTTCAAAATATGTCCTCATGTCGATTCATCTAATGCAGCCCTAAACAAAATAGAATCATTCAAAATCCATGCAACATCCATATATTCATGAGATTTCTAAGGGTAAATTGCACCATCCTTCCCTAGGTGGAGGTTAAACTTAAGATCTCCTCACTTTCTAAGATATTACATTGACTTGAAAATACAAGGGCAGGTGCTAGCGGGAATAGTGTTAGAAATGGTGATGCTTGTTTCACAGGGATCTGTTGGATCAGGTCTAAAAATGGTGAAGGTGATGATGCTGGTGAAGCTGATACCTGGTATTTCTTATGCATCTTCCACATTTAGTAACATAGATGAGGTAGGTACAAGTGTTGAAGACAGCAATGAGAATACCATCCACTAGACAACTCTGACATGAAGAAGAATCCTGTATCCAGGCTTTGGAAAACGATTCTAAAGAATGGAAAATCATTAGGTTTGAAGGCAGCAATGAGAATAACATCCACCTGACAACTCCACGTGAAGAGAAATCCTGTATTTAGGTTTTTGAGAAAGATTTTAAATGATGATAGAATCTCAACTCCCTTTGGTAGGAAGAAAGTGTGTTAATAAGGCTTACTGTGTGATAAAATATTATATGGGATATGTTTAAGAAGACTCACTGATGCCATAAATAAATCCATGGATTTATTTGTCATTTTATTAATTTCAGAATTTCATAATTATTTATGTCATAAGAATTTAGGTCTATCCCTTTTCTATCTTTTTCCTTCAATTGTTCCCTTAGTTCTACATTTGATTGTCTCAGTTACCTTTGCAATTGATCTAGAACAACAATCTACATTTGATTGTTGATCAATTGCAAAGGCAATTGAGACAATACCAGAAGAATCAGGACACTTTTTCTCCCCAATTTTCTGAATTAGTGCATATTGAAACCAATGCCATCAAATTAATGCAATTGTGGGCATCACAAGTTGCAAACTAAAGGAGCTCCATCAGTCATGCCACAACAAGACCTTTTCATCTTTATTTATTTATTTCGCTCAGAAATGGTATGACCATATCAATCCATGGAAATAACAACCTAAAACTATTCATGTGAAAAACCAAAGAAAATATAACACAAACCTCTTGTTTTGGTCCCAGTTTTATATACTGAGCTGAATCTGCAGCAACTAGAGCAGGTTCACAAAGCTTTATGGCAGCATGCAAATCTTTCAAATGCCCCCACTTGGGCTCGCTCAACAAACCTAGAAGAAGAGCAAAATGGGTTCATTAATTTAGCTGTGATAAGAAGATTAATATTTATAGTTTAGCGTGCACAATGGATTTATATGCAACTAAGGCAAGTTACTACAGCCTCAGTGAAAAAACAGTTGCCCACTGATTAACTCAGTTCTCTGAATTACTTCCACCTACCATATTCATCAATTGGAGCATCATAGTCATAACTAGTTATATAGAATGGACCCCCAGAAGTCCGGCCGAAGTTTGTTCCACCAAAATACTGCAGCCAAGCAGGAAACTTATCAAGATGCAGCAGGTGCACATCAATGGGGACAATGATTTCTAATCTTTTAACCTAAAGATATGGTTGACAGACAACATGATGCCTATTACTGAAAAAAATCATGGAAATCGCTGGTTAACAACTATTGCTAGGAAATGACTCCTAGATCATAGAAAGCATTCACCGATACTTTGGCAGTTCAGAACTTAAGAATCACTCCCACTCATATATCTTTTTTCAGACCCACTGCCAAAGGAATTCAAGTTTGGCCCCTGAATTGAACGCTTTCCAACAAATTGCATTGCGTAATGGGTTCCCATAGCATTTTCTACAGACTTCTACTTTTCCATGCAAGTTTTGGTAAGTCTACATTAGCAGTCATTTCAGTAATATACTTTACCATATAATAATTCTGGAAACTCCCTCCACGTTGAAAAAAGCGTGCAACAGCAAAGGCAAGGTCTTCAACAGGCCTGTGAGGCAATCTTCCACCCCAAGTTGTATACCTAGAAAAACCAACCTAAAATGATTAACACTACCCATAAACTTTAGCAGTATGCATTTACGAAGTGAAGCTGGAAAAAGTGATGGGTTTTGAAATGAAAACAGTTTGAATTAGCAATGATATGAAACACAAACATGCACAAGTTTAGCATGCCTCAAGATATGAAATCAAATTATCTCTGCAAGCACATTTTAGACTACAAATGTGACCCAAACCCTAAGAGAGAGCTGTTTTGTGGGGTTTGGTTGTGGTGGAAAACAGCATTTATCAAATGTCATCTAAATCATAAATTCCACATCATCATCCCCACCACCAAAAAAATAGAACAAAAGAAAATAAAAGAAAAGAACAAAAGAGAAATGAACACAAAGTTTACTTGGTTGTTATTTCTTAGTCAAGAACTCTACTCTTAATAAGAATATAAGCTCAGAAGCCCAAAACGACACTTAAGGTTACATCCTCCCATTTATGCACAATGCAAGGAAATATTTCACTGCGACAAAGGTTGGCCTTCCATTGTGAATCTGTAGCATATGTCTTCTTATCATTTCTCTGACCATAGGTTTTTAGCCAGTGTATGCTGCACAACTCATCAGCCTGCCTCAATATTTGATTCTAGTCATACATGTCATGGTATTTATAAATAACAAATCTTCCAAGTCAAAAACACACAAAAAAAATACGACATGAAACAAATTAATTTCCATATTGTGCTAAATTGAATCGTAAGGCTTGGCCATACCATCCATCCCAATCTTCGGTCCAAAATATTGGTTTCTTAGGGGAATTTGGTTTAAAACCATCACAATAGTATCCATTGCATGCATCTATCTGCGTAAAAGTAAAAAATAAAAATATAAGATGACTGGAAATTAACAATTCAAAGTCTTTTAGCCTTCAGATTATCAAGTCTCAAAACTGGATAAACCAGTTGATTTCAATAATTTCAGATTCTCCTTTTATTGTTCCTGACCAAAAAGCTTGAGCATTATTTATATCGCTAAGAAATTTAATTTAAGAAATTTACAGCTGTAGCACTCCTTAGGTGATGAGTCCTTACAATGTTTTCTGGAGCATCAGTTTGCTTGCACATCACCCATGGAACCCCAGCGTCAAGTGCTAAAGCCATTCCAGCAGCCCATTTCATGTATTCCTTCCCTCCCTGGCCAAATGAGTGCTCAATATTCCCATATTCGTTTTCAATCTGTCAAAAAAAATTGTTAGTTATCATATGTTAATTAAAAAACCACTATAGTTTTTGGGAGCATCATATTGAGCAAGAACTGAATTGAACATGATTGATCCAAATCCCCAGACTGTATTATGTCTGCTGGAATTTGTGCCAATGGTCACAATAAGTTTCATAGCTGGAAATAATGGCCTCCAAAGCCTGCCCGCCCAACCCCCACCCACCAACCCAACAATCCCTCCTTCCTCGCATTCATGTCGTGTTTCTCTCACGGTACCTGAGAACAAAAATACTGCCCACTGGCAGGAATGAGATATCACCTCTTAGGCAATATCCATTTATCGTGCCAGATTCTTCATCTCAATGAGATGAAAGATATGTGTGAATTAAAACAGTCCAAGAATGTAATTCCAATCCCCCCCTCCGTGATTCTTATAAGCAAAATCAAACCACAGAACTTATCCAAAATGGAACAACATTAATCTAAAAGCTAAAAAGATTGGACAAAGAAACTCAAAATTGTATACAACCTGGAACATGATGATTGGACCACCTTGCCAAGATAATAGCTTTTCCTCTCTCATCAGATCTACTATCTTTGTAACAAACTTCTGCATCTCTTCCTGTAAATGATACAGGTATCATCAGCATCAGCATGTTATGCTAACCTCTACAATCTAAGACTCGTGGCTCAATTTCAACAATTTTACTGTTAGCACGAGGATATTATTTACAATCCCCCATCTAACAAGATTCTTTCACTAAGTTGTGGTACATGTGACCCATATAAATAGTCCAAAGAAATAATAATAACTTTCCAGGGATTAGGTAGAGGTTAAATAAAAAAAGAAGATAATAAGAAATTAGTTAAAGGTTTAGAAACTGCAAAAATAGATCCCTCAAAGATTAGTTAGTAAAGAGGAGACAATAGAAGGTCAATGAATTATTGGATAATTTGATGTTGCGTGAGTCAAAAGGCATGTACATGGGTAAAGGCACAATGGTTGACATTAAAGGAAAAATAATGAAAGGAAAGCACAGGGAAAAAATGTTTGCCCTGCATTTTTATGATGGAGTTTGCTGATATTTTTATGATACTCCTGTGGCAAAATGATGCTTGAGAATGCAAAGGGCAAGTAGCAAAGGTAGTACAAGGCTCTATGATCAAAGCTGCTGATATTTGTATGATACTCCAATGACATCACCAACTATGCATTACCACTGGAGATCTTAAATGCTTAAAACATGACAATAAAGGATACATTTAATGCAAGTTTAAGGAACTATGATATCTCATATTCAGTTTAAAGAAGCAACATAAATCTGCAGTATAGATGCTCATAGCTCCAATGTACCTTAAAAGGAGCATTATCTGTTCTAAAGACTACGCCGGGGACATCTCGCAACCACACTGGGAAGCCCCTGCAATATGTTTGTCAAATAACAGCATAAATCAATTTAAGTTTTTAACAAAAATGACCATCCTTTGCATTACACTACTATTTTCTATCCAGTGAAATGACACCCCCCCCCAGCCTTTCCTATGTTGAAAATTGAGCATGCCATCAAGGTTTTCTTGCATTGAGTTGAGGAAATGTGCATTCCATCTCTCAATAGTTTGTCACTTCATTTACTCATAAATATCTTTGTTTTCTTATTCCTCTTTTTTTTTCCGACAAGAATTAAAACTTTCTATCTTACACACATCAGCATCAATGCAACACCATCATCTTGATGCTTGCATATAAAACTTATCAGTCCGACAAATAGATTCAATGATATCATAGGGGAAAATGGCAAAACAAATATACATGCTCAAAAAAAGAAGTACGCATTTTAAGTTTTTATGCACTATCTTATCTGCAAAGCATCTAGCAGACGATGGGAATCAAAAAAGAATACTAAAAAAAAAAAAAACGAGCATGATACCAAAGAGGCAAAATAAATAAAAGAAAAAAAAAGGCCTTCAATTTAAAAAAAAAATGAAAAAGAAAGGTGAGACCCGAAATTCCACTCTGCACAAACATAAGGGCCTATGCGAAGATGAAGATAGAGTCCACTTTCACCCACTAGCTTCACAAACTTTACAAGATCATATCTCCCTTCAAAGTAATACTGTCCAAGAAAATAACAAAAAAAAAAAAAACCATTTAGTATCAAGTTTCACACAAAGTGATAAAATTACAAACAAACTGGAAACTGTCATAAACAATCAACCAGATTCACCTGTCCTTTAACTGGCTCATGCCCGCCCCAAAATACATAAGTTTGAACCACATCTGCTCCACCTTCCTTACTTTTTGCAATCAAATCAGGCCACATCTGATATTACGCGAAAAACACACACTTTAATAATCTGATAACTTGAATAAATAAACAATTAAACAAGAACAAATTAGCTAATACAAAATTAACAGAAGTACGCACGCACGCATCATCGCACATTTATTTATCAATTTCTCCTGTAACGCACATTTGTTTTTTGTTTTTTTCTCTCTTTCAACATTAAAACGAAGAATCTCCAAACTCTCTTATAAAATTACTTTTTATTCTCAAATTCTAGGTCAGGTAGCATTAAAATAGCCTTAATTTATCTCATCAGTGCATAATTAAGAATTAACCTCGTTGAAACACAGAATTTTGAAGCAACATAGCGAAAGAGAAGAGACAGTTTATGGTATACCTCGGGAGTGGCGCGAGGATAGTGGATTCCGGCGGAATTGAGTATGCGGCGGCGGCCGTCGATGATGAGAGCACGGTGATCGTAAGTAACATTGAACGGTTCGAAAAAGTTGGAAGATATGAGGGTGAATTGGATAATTAGATGAAAAGAGAGAAATTGAAAGAAGGATATTTTAAGTCTTGAAGAAGAAATCATTGTTTTTTTATTTTAATTTTAATTTTTTGAGGGAAGGAGTGATGAGCAGAGCAGAAGGTTATAGCTTACAAGGAAGTTGAAAATTGGAGTGTAGTAGAAAGGAAGAACGATCTTTCGGACGTTGTACTTTGGAGTGTGGATTAAGGTGACACGTTGGCAATGACAAACCAACTAACGATCAGAAGGTAGTGACAGCTTATCCATCTTTCTATTTATCTGAATCTATAATATTAATTACATGTTATTAGGGGAAATAGTCTATAAGAGGTGTCGTGGTGTAGTTGGTTATCACGTCAGTCTAACACACTGAAGGTCTCCGGTTCGAACCCGGGCGACGCCAATTTTTTTATGTCAAACACCTTTTTCATGATTTGGAAAGTAAAAATGGTTGACGTACACAAAAACCAACGGAGATCATTTTCTGGCCCATCCTATCATTGCAAAGTCCTACGCCCAATTTATTTAGATTTCATATTATTTTGATTGTTTTTTTTTTATATATATATTTTGAGATGGTTTTTTAAATTAAAATTTTTTACAACATCACCTGGGATGAGGATTTTTTACAACCCATTGTCTTAACGAGTGTGGATGCGCTAAATGAGAGTTCGAGGAGGGATGAGTATTTT
>Ga0325405_1003898_pt1 | contig 15319 bp, 10 predicted proteins | sample PopdelMetagenome_21_FD_205663 | JGI IMG/M metagenome (GOLD analysis project Ga0325405, IMG submission 205663) | Populus deltoides microbial communities from Bellville, Georgia, United States - Xylem-Control-R2 | ecosystem: Host-associated > Plants > Phyllosphere > Stem > Wood/Secondary xylem... | reverse complement strand
ATTTATACAAACTCTATATATATATATATATATATATATATATATATATATATATATATATATATATATATAAGCTAATTAAATGCACTTTAAATCTTTGACATAATATAGGAAGGTGTGGGTGTGGAAATTTGAAAATCTTGATGAGTAGATAAGTATGGAACCAAATCAAATTATGTTTTTTATGATGATTGGCCGAATTGTTAGCTAGAAAGCTTTAGGAAATTCGAGAAGTTAATCATGATTAATAGATTTATTTCATTGTCTTAAATTATATATAAAAAAAAGTGTAGGTGATGATTGTGAATAGAATTAAATTAAATGAAGTATTTAAGTTTGAAAAATTTGTATATCAAATTTAAATTGATTGTATTGAATTTGATAGGTTGAAAATTTGGTTGTTTAGTATTCTTGCTTATATGGCTGAAAAGCTAAATTGTGAACATGAAATATTTAGAAATTAGGTTTGGTGATGTTGTAATTTTTAAATTTATTGTTATTGGGGTGGAATTGGGATTGTTGCATGATTTGATAAGTGTGGCCATGTTCTTGGAAAATTTAGGAACTTTAAATCGTAGGGTTGATGTGTTCATAAGGTGTGTGAATTAAATTGAAAATTTGGAAATGTGAAAGTCCTAAGTGAAGAGTTTATTTTGATGGCATAAAAATTAAGTAAATTATGGATTTTTTTAATAATTGACTGATATTTGCTATTTATGAAATTATATGAAATTATAAAAAGTAAATAATAATTGATTAATATTAATTTGGGTGTTGAATGTGAAATTATGTGTTGGATTGAATTGATTATTAGTCAAATAGTTGAATATATTTAAACGAACATTAAGTTATTGTTAGGAGTTGTAGGAGAAGCATGCGAAATGGAATTTGACTTATTAGGAGCTTGTACAACATAAACTCAAGGAAATGATAGCCTTATTTACCTCTTTAATTGTTAAAATTGCTTTGAATATTGGGATTGAAATAAATCCTTTTATATTATAAACGTATTTATTCTACAATTTACACGTGATATGCATGTATTTTTTATTAGTCGCCTTGACCTTAATTGCTTCCTTTATAGTTTTTTTTGTTATAACATTATCTAGGTATAACTCTGAAATAAGTTCTAATATGTAGATTCCAGTTATGTAACCTTAATTTAAGATAATACAATCTTGTATGGAAACAAATAGTTATCTTAATGTATGGATAATTTAAGTAAGTATCGACTATGTAATCTTCATGATTGGAAATGTTTGGTGTGTGATAGTATTTGGTGGAAATGATGGATGATGGCCGAAGAGCATTCTTATGTAAGTGTGAGACGATATGAGCTAAATGTGGGTTATATTGTTGTTTATGATGCAGGTACTAATACGAGATAAAAATTTAGGTAGAGTTTTCATATTAGGAAAGCTCTGTCAAATTTTATTAAAATGAATGAATTTGTTATTTAAATGGAAATTCTTCCTTCTTTAGGTGAATTTGGTAGAAAGACCAACTTGAATTTTCCAAACTGAGTCCTTAGACGAGTGATTGGCATGGTATCCACTTCAACACCTTGAACATAGATTGGAGAATGACTTACATGATTTATATTTTTCAAATTTGGATAGTACATATGTTGATTTGAGAGATGAGAGGAAGAGAGTGTTCCACTGGGCATGCTAGAAATTTGCAAAAATTTCATGTATTAAAATATACTAAAATGGTGATAAAATTATAATAATAAATTTGACTACAAGCAAAGGTGGAAACTCTTTTGGAGTGCTTTTTATGTGCACAAATTCTCTTATTAACGATGACATTTAAATCTTGTTTTGGATGGAAAGATATTCATACGAGCCTAAAAGCAAGATCTAGATCTAACCATTTTACCTTAAAGCGAGTTTCACCTTTTTTTGTAATCAAATTCATTATTGTATCTTTTTCACTATTTTAGTGTATTTTAATATTTTAAATTTGTGTGTACAAAAATAATTGAAATTTGTGATATCAAATAGCATCTATGAGGTACTGACATTTTCAAAACATCTCTAAGTAAATTAATTTTTTTGTTATTCATTGATTTTTAATATGTTTGAGAAACACATGATATGTATTGGGAAATGTGAAACCAAATATCATCTCGAATATAAACTTGATACATGTTTGTGAGGAATTTTAAATAATTCATACTTCATAGGATGGCTTCTATATCAAATAATATTGATGCGGTTAAAAACAAATTTAATAGGGTTCATAAAAAAATCTACTAATATGAATTTCTTTCTGGCGTGTTTGTTTTTGGGTTCAAAAAGCGCTTTTGAAAATTCTTGAAAATTTTTTTTCCTTCAATTTTTTTTTTTGAATGATTTGATATACTAATGTTAAAAATAAATTTCAAAAAAAATATTATTTTGATACATTTTCAAGCAAAAGACATTTTTAAAAGCAACCACTATTACAATTTCAAATACTACCTAAAATTGACACGGGGATTGGAAAGTTGAAAACGCTGAACTAAAGTAATACAAACACTTGCTAGATAAATCTTATATTGCACTTGAGAAATCCTCTAATATTTGAGTTAGTATTGATGAAGAAAATAAACCTCAGATGTTGGATTATGTATGTTTACAAAGTTTAAAAAAAGATGAAAATTGTAAAGACTTAGATGATTAACCTTTGGGTTAAAGATACTTATATAGTTTTAAATCCATGTAATTGTGTTTATGAAAAAGATATAATGATTAATACATCTATCACCTATAGTTTTGGTGTACTTAGAAATATAAGTCTAAAGTAGGGGTAAAAAAAAATCGAAAAACTGATTAAACCGATTAAAATTTTAAAAAACCGACCAGTTTGGTTCGGTTTCGGTTTTATAAGCCTGAAATCAAAAAAACCGAATTGAACCCAACCAGAAAAAAACCTAGTCAAACCAAAAAAAATCAAGCCAAACCGAAAAAACCAATCCAACTAGGTTCGAACCGGTTTCGGTTTTTTTATAAAAAAAATTTGGTTTAGACATAGTTTTGAAACTTAGCTCGGCCCGGCGGGTCGACCAAGGACCCAGCCGACCCGGAGCTGGAACCGGGCCGGGTTGAAGAAACAATAGGGGAAGGAAAAACCCGACGTGACTCGGATGACCCGGCAAGACCGGTTGCAAACCCGTTAACTTTTGTTTTTTTTGTTTTTTTACTAAAACGACGTCGTTTTGATTTTTTAAAAAAAATTTGACCCAGCCGACCCGGTCAAAATCCGGAACCCGGGCCAGGTCTTTAAACTATAGGTTTGGTTACTTTTTTTTATAAAAACCGAACCGAACTGAAAATGATCACCCCTGGTCTAAAGTGACAACGAGCCACAACAAAAGTTTCTTGATTTCTTGGTTTTGTGGGTCATGTACCATTGATGATGATAACAAGATCAATTTATAAAGAACATGTGATCAAGAGGCATGTATTCATTTAATACATGTGTGTTATGTTTTCATGGTTTACGACAAGTAAACTAAATTTGATCGAGATGGAATGCACCCAAGGCTAAACGACTGGCTTCGAAGTTGAGTCTATAAAAGGATGGTTGAAATGTGCTTTCTATTTGGGGTAATGTCTTGTTGGGTTTTATAAACACCTAGGTTTTATTTGAAGATGTACGTATGAATTTGTTGGGCAAATAAAATTTCTAGAAGGTTAAACAGACCATCTCAGATTTAATCAAGTAATGAGTACTCACATGATATGTTAGGGTTAAAAGGATGCAATTTACACTAAACCCTAAATGTCTAGATATACTTTATGGCTCATTAGAATTTTCGAAATGTATCTTTTACGAATCTTGCCTCAAATTCTATCAGATGAACTATATGATTGGGAATGTAAACCTTAGACCCATCAAAATTAATATAATAATAAAAAGATTAACAATGATATTGATGTAGCAACCGATCAACAAGTAAAAGTGCAAACTGACTTGATGTTTCACGCCTATTCTTAACAAATCAATCAGAATCATTATTAATTCTCGTGTGATACATCTATTGCATTGCAGCAATCTGCTATAACTTCACCATCACATTGTGTAAGGGGCCAATTGATGCTTTTCCAATTTAATTTCTACTAAAATTTGTTATCTGCACCATCACACATTAGTTGGCTCGTTGTACTGTTCATTTGTTAGCTCTTTACGATGAGATTTTCAGCTTCTTGGATGTCTGTTGATTTCGAAAACTGCTGGCACGTAGTCAGATCTGCAGTTTCCAATTATATTGTCAAACTGCATGTGTTTTTCCTTCTCAGATAGTAATGGCATCTGATTTCGCATGTTCTAAAGCTCATCTCTGTTGAAAGTTTCGAATAAAATCTTTTCTTTGAGAGGTCAATTATGTTTATCTTGTGTAACTATTTTTACACGACTGCACTGCACTCCATATTTGCAGATGATTTGCTCTGAGCTTGAGCTAGGAACAATGTCCATATATACTTGTTGAGGGATTTTATCTAAGAGATAATTAATGGGCATCATCTGCTAGGGATATTTGAAGCTGGGATATTCTTATAGTTTATAATGTTAAGCTAGCCACATTTGACTCAACCTTGTGAACTCTTTCTCACCATCTTCAATATCTTCATCTTCATCTTCATCCTTCCCTTCCTTGTCGTCGTCACTTTCTTTGACTTACCTTGTAAGAAATGGTACCCTTTGCTTCTCTACAAGACATTCGAATTCTTGATATTTTTGGTTTTCTCTCTTTTCATTCTGCTTCTGTTTCAATGCTGCAACGTGGGAACATGGTTTCTGTCTTCATCTTCACATATATATTTGGATGCTTAATTTGATTTTTTATCATCCATAGACAGACTCGGCGGGTAAAATGAGTATTATCTATTTTATGCGAATTTTGGAGTACTATTTTTTATGTTAAATACTCTATTTTGGTAATCTAACCTTAATTTACGAGGGTTTACAAGAGTGATCGTCGTTGAAGAGATCTTTATTTTACAAGTAAAGTATTTGAACCTTACTATTCTTTGTCTTCACCTAACTCAACTCAATTATACCTATCTAAAAGTTGAGATTCGCTATGAAAGTATTCAAGAGTGTAGTGTTGATTGTTTTTCAAGTATTTTTTATTTATAAATATATTAAAATAATATTTTTTTAAATAATTATTTTTAATATAATGTAAAAACATTAAAATATATTAATTTGAAACAAAAAAATAAAAATAAAAACAATTTGTTTTAAAACTACTTTTAAAATAAAAAAAACAAACAAGCTCTTCATTCATTTCTTTCCTTTTATTTTATTCTGTTTTGAGTTGCTTCATGTGATGCTCAGTGATTGAAGCCTTCTTTTAGTGTCTTTATTATTTCAAGATTGGCCCATCAAAGTGCAAGTTTCGTTGCTCTTTTAGTGACTTTGAAGGGATCTTTTATGGAAAAAAGGTTCTCAAGATCAATGCACTGACTACATACTGCAATATGCTCTTAGCTTGTTGCCCTTTTCTTGTAAGCAGATCCTGCTTTTCTTTTTGTTTGAGAATCAATATGAAAAAATCCAATCAAATCTTGATTTTCCGAGCTATAAATTTACAAAAAAGCAAGTTTGAAATATACCATAACGGTCATGAAGGATTGGTGGGCATCTATTATTTGCTTTTATTAGCTGCTTCATTTGTGATTTTTCACTCACTTGTGCAATAACTTGTGAAGAAAGCTTGCTCAAAAGATATCTTGCAGTACTACTGACTGTTCATAATTTAGCCAAGCAAAATCTCAATTGTCAACTGGTGTATCCCAATTCTTGCCAGGGCTGGCATGATTATCTCTAGCACTTGTTGGAGTAAGGCATTCTCTTGCGTTACTGTATGCTGCGGTGAGCGTTGCCGAAGAGAAGGAACATTTTTAGGTTAGCAGCCGACCAGTACTGTATTAAGAGCTGAATCTTATAAGATCATTTATATGGTACTCAAGCAGTTCCTTGTGAAGAAATCTTGATATATTATTTGTGTTAGGTCATTTTCCAACAAAGTAAAAGCTCGTTGTGGGTTAGTTGAGAGATGCTCAGAATACTTTAGTACTGGTGCTAGGTCCGAATACATTAATGAAAACATGTCATGAAACGGGAGTGGAGATGATTTGTCTGGTATGTTATCAAGCACTTGTTGATCATACTGAACAACTACTTGATGATTTGCCAAGGATGTTGAAGATCTGTACTAAACAATTACTTGATGATTTGCCAAGGATATTGAAGATCTGTACGAAACAAGATGAGCACAGGAGTTCTGAATTGTATGTGTGTGTATATATATATATATGAACAAAGTTTAGTTTGATATCTATCTGCATTTGTGTGCCAGCTTTGCTGTTGAAATGGAGAGGAAGGAGGGAGTACCTAAAATAGAATATTAAAATCCAAAGAAAGGTGCCTCGTCCCATTTCATCTTTGTATTATTTATTAATTATAAACTATTAATTAAGAAATTAACTAAGACAGCTCGCACATTTACTGTGTATTTTTTCTATTCATACTCTTGTTAAAAGAAAGAAAAAACTAAAAGGGATTAAGGTTTGATTGCACACACCGAAACACAACACTATAAATAGTACAATGCAATGATAATTGTCTTTCCATGAAAAATTACTGAAGTGGCTGTTGGAGACTGTTCATAGAGTGTTTGTTTACCCGATTGCTTTTACGTTTCATACAAATCACAATAAACCCAGTGTTTGGTAACAATAAAATTAATTTTTAAAATGGTGGGATCCATATACTTTTTACATTTGCATCGTGTTTTGTATTATTGTTGTAGTTTAAAATAAATTATTATATAAAAAATATTTTTGATTGAGATTAGTTTAGCATTTATATAAAGGGTGTTTGTTTACGCGATAGCTTTAACTTTTAAAGCAAACCATGTAAACATCATGTTTGGTAATATTAAAAAACAATTTATTATTTGTGTGGGATCCATATGTTTTATGATGAAACCACTGGTTCGCACAAAAGTTAAGAGTTGTTTCTCGTGTTTATACCAAGTGAATTAATTCACTCCGTACTGTTCACTTCAAGAAGTGAACAGTGCCCAGGTAAGATTTATTCACATGCATTGTTCACGCTCAAAAAACCATGAAAATTATACTTCTTATCAGATGAATTTCATACGTGATGAAATTGTAAATAAATTAATGGAATAATAAAAAAATATTTGATATAAAGTATTATTTATTTAATGATGTAATAGTGTAATTAAATTTATAATATTTAAATTAAAAACATCAATATTAATATATATTTTTTTAGTTATTTTATAACCTCAATTTAAAAAGAATATTTAACCAAACCCATTAAACTATTTTTTATTCAACCTCATTTTCAACCATAATTTAAAAAAAAAACTATAAAAACCATTATTAACATGCTTTTAATAAATGATAATATATATTTAAATACAATAAAAAATTAGTTTCCTTCTTTTTAATTTATCTTATGTAAATGTATGTTTAAATACAATACAAATTAATACATAAATTAGTTGTCATTTATGGTAATTTAAAATCAATCTTCAACTTCAACCACACTTTTAAACAAACAATTATAACTTATTATTTTTTAAAAAGAATTTTCAGTCATAATTTTAACCAAACACCTATTTAAATCAAACACACCTAATTTTTGAAAACCAAATTTTTTCAAACTTTAACCACAAAAACAAACACACTTTATTACAAGGTCCGTTACTTATTATCATATTGATAAGGGATAGCTTGAAATTTTTTTATTTTTATATTATAGTAAAATGATTAAATTGTTTTTAAAAGTAAGATTTATTTTATTGATCTCTAGGAGTTTTTGTGAATTTTTATTTGTTTAGAATAGAGTGAAATAACTAAATTTCTTTTAAAAATAAAATTTCTTTAACTAGCATCCGGGCTTTTAATAAATATTTTGATCCTTATTTTTTTAATAATAATCAAGTTGATTGAGAGATAATTTGACATTTTAATAAATATAAAATGATATTTTTAAAACAAATTTTTTGTGTGGGTTGTGTCCACGCTATTCGAACAGCGCGTGAGAGGACGTTCGACGACCAAACGGTGACTTTTAGGATAACGTTCGAATTGTCTTTGCAACCCTCCTATCTCTAAGAGAACTGTGTGGAATACTGACCTATAATTTTTTTTATTTTCTCTCTCCTCTTTGATTTTTGTGCCTGCCCTTCAAAAATTTTGAAACAGCCCTATGATTTTTTTCTTCATATTTGGTCCTTATTCTTTTGATTATTATTTATTTTATTTGAAATAATTTTTAAATTGGATATTTGTTTTTCAATTTCATCATCCACTATTTTCATCTATCAAATTTGGTCTTCATTCTTTTTATTATTATTTGTTTTATTTAAGATTATTTTTAAAATAGGATTCTTTTTATGATTTCATTCTCTTTGGTTTTCTTTCCTATCATATTTTATCTTAATTTTTTTATTTCTACTTTTAATTTGAAAATTTTCTTATATTTATATTTTTTTTGATTTCATCTTTCAATATTAAATTGGTTGGAAATTGAGTTTGATGATTGAACTGGGGTCTAAAATTTCATGGGTTGCGAGTTTGGGAATTCACCCAAGTTTGTCTGGTTTTTTTCTTTTTCTTTTTTTAAGCTCATGTTTTTTCAATTTCATCATTCGACACTTATTTCATTTGAAATTGGACTCCATTATTTTTTTTATTGTTTTCTATAGGATTTTTAATTAATTTTGAAAATGACTGAGGTTATCTCTAGTCTTTTTACTTTTCATTCTTTCTTAAATTTAATTGTTTTAAAAGAAATTTTATTTTTAATTAAATATAAGCATGAGATTCTCATTTCATGGTATTTTGTTTGGTTTGATTTCTAAGTCGTTCTGACGACGCGTATAGCCTTTTTTTAGCATCACCGTGCAGCCTTTCACAATGGCGTTAGAATTGTCTCTATGAGCTTTCTCTGGTGGTGTGGTGGTGTTTATAATGGAGCAACAACGAGCCTTCAACAGACTTTTCATTCTTCTCCTCCTAAGTATGATATTGACAGCTCATTTGTTATAGTTAATTATTGTCATTGTCTTTGCTTTATTTATTGTTGATGCTTTTTCTAATCATATTATTAAATAAACCAATTTTATTGAACCCAGTGAAATCAATGATCCAGGTCTTAAACTTTTCTTGCTTCTTTAAAGGCGTTGCCATCACTTAAATATTCTTTTTTAGGTTAGAAAAAACTTGACATGGCTCATGACATGGCGCAGACCATCTATCTAGTATATTATTGTGAACAGGAGCAATGACAATTTTATTTTTATTTTAGTCATCAAACTTTTTTCCTCTTCTATTGTACCCTTTCATGGCCAAATTAATAACCAATTTTGTATAATTTGTTATAAGAGGATAAAATTAAAAAAAAAAAACAGATGATCAAAGTGTAACAGACATAGAAAATAAGTGACCAATCTCAACTGGCATGTAAAATTACACTTTGGTTCACCTACTTCGTATTGAATTCATTTTCAATTTTTTTATAGGCTATTTAGAACCCCTATGAATTGAATTTAATTCACAATTCACAAGATTTAAGCAATTCTTGTGTTTGGAGCCCTTTTGAAGGTATTGATTTGAATTCCATGTTAAACTTAATTCATAAAAAGAAGCAAAATCAAATAAGATAAGAGATTTTTTTTTCTATAGTAATTTCTCTTAAAATAACATTGAAAATAATATTCTAAAAATACCACCTCTTTCTTTTTTTTTAGTGGAGGAGTCATGTTGTTGGCATCCTTTTCTTTTTAATTTAATCAACATGCTTCCATTCTAATTCTCTATATCTCTTGTGTTTAATTCTTGATTTTTCTCGGGAAAAATTAGTTTTTAGATTGACTTGGATTCAGGGGATGAAACTTTACGGATGGGTTTTGATGAAGTCACAAAACTCAATATGTTTAGGAATAAGGCTTATATCATTGGATAATAGGTTGATCATATAGTTCTATTAATCTGATCTATTCTCCCTAATCATTATGTCTAGTAATTGATGCCTGGTAAGTCGGGTGGCTTAAAGCTGGTACTTGCAAAAGGTCTTTTTTTTTTATGAATGTGGGAACTTTTAAATGCTTAAGTCAATACTTTTGTAGAGAGAGAAAGTGCAATGGTATTTTTGAGCAATATAATTTGAAAATATGTATGCTAAAAATATTAAGAATAAAGATATTGGAACCTTAAACATTATGGATTCATGGGGTATTTATAGCTTATGAGTATTGTCCTTTTATGAAGAGGATAGAGTAAAAAGTCATTTCACCCCTATAAACTAATATAGTATTTTAAGTTGCATTCTACTAAAAATAATACATATTGGATTAATATAAAATACTAAAGGATGCGTGTGGGGGTCCCGAAAACTTACTAAGACACGCACGTGGGGTCCTGAAAAAATCTCAAAAAAGTGTTGGGCTCAAGCGAGTTGCCTAAGCCTGTTAAGAGAGAAAAATGACCCAAGCACACTGCCTGTGCTTGGACAAGTGCACGTGCCCAAGCCCATGGGGTGCTGGGGACATTGAGCATCTAGCGTTGGGCACATGCACTACTTGAACCTATTGTTATTAGGCTCAGTGTTAATGGGCCCAGGTGTCGCCTGAGCCCATTTCTGCTGGGCTCGACCAAGGGGTTGAGCCCAATATTGTGGGCTTAGATTGGAGGGTGAGTCCATGGATAGTTGGGGTCAGGCACGTTGTTTAGACTGTGTTTTTTTAATACTTGAGCTTTTGAGGGTTTCTTTCCCATCAAACTTGAATTTATTAGATTTCAAACCACATTGAAGCAAGAAATATCATGTGCTAATCATCTCTCTATACAAGTTATTTTCAATCCTAAAATTTAAATTGCTTCTTTACTTTATTCTTTCAAAGTTACAACGTATTTCAGTTGCCACCATCTCTATATAGCCTGAAAAGTGGTGAAGAAACCAAAAAATTTTACTAATAAACAAGCCCTTTTCTGCTCCATGTCAACTAGATGGCAGTCATTAGAGGTATATCAGCATGCAGAAATAAGTTTGTGCAAGACAAATTCTGTATGTTCGTAACCTTTTTTTGTTCCACACTTATAGCTATTTCCTTTCCACTTTTATCTGTTCATAAATTTTGTTGCACTTTTCTGATTCAGCCCCTTCTGCAGTATCTATCCCCATTTCCGGTGTTCATTCATCTTTACTGTTTGTGTTGTGATAATTTCTCGTTCTCGATCTAAATATTGTTATTTCAGGAAAGCCATTTTCAAAAGCCTATGGTGTCAAGGTTCTCGTTGTCTGCTGCATGCATGCATTCTTCCTTCTCTTAAGGGTGCATCCTGTGCTAATTATGCCAAGTATGTAAATCAGATTTTGTTGGGCCTCAACAATATGCAGGTACCTTTCTTAATCCAAATCTATTTTCCAATAACTTTTTTTTTTCCTTTCTATACTCTTTCTTTGTTTCTTGTTGTCTTTATTTTTGTGACATCAATTTTCCATAATCTCAATTGAGTTTAATGTCATTTTTAATAAATATTAAGGTCCTTATAGCAAAAAAAAAAATTAATGTAACGAGAATAATTTATAAATTAAAAGTAAAATAGTAAAGATTGGTAATTCAACTCATTTTTACATGTATTTCAAATAGTATAAGTAAATTTCATTACATGATTTAATATTTTATTTCAAATATAAGAATTAATTGTAATAGGTTATCAATTGAATTAAAATTTGTTCTTGAATTGAATTGAATTTAGCATATTATTTGGTTACAAACAAGCTGTTAGGTTTGCAATTTTTATTTCGGTTCAAAAATTCATTTTGTTTATTTTTAGTTCCTAACTTTACATAGAATGGAGAAAATGACTCGAAAACAGGGATAGAGAAAGCAAGTTGTCGGTTGGCCCGATTCTGATGACGAAATAAGATGAAAAGGAATTTGTGAATTTTTTTTATCATCAAACTTTTTCTCTTCAATTGCATTCTTTCATGACCAAATTAATGACTAATTTCATATAATTTATTATGGCAGGATGAAATTTAAAAAAAAAAACATAGGATTAAAGTGTAACACATGAAGAAAATAAATTACCAATCTCAATTGGCTTGTAAAAGTATACTTAGGTCCACTTACTTTGGATCCAATTTCTTTTTAATCCCCTTAGTTTTTATAATGTTTATTTTTGTCTAAAAATTTATTTTATTTAATTTTTAGTTTTTGATTTGACAAAAAAAGATAGAGAAAGTGATTGGAAAACAAGAATGCAAAGACAAAGTTGTTAGTTGACATGATTTCAACTATAAAATAAGATGATCTTGATGTCAAGGGTTCTATTCAATGAGAGTTTGATTGATGTGTTTTTTTTTTTTTTGTATTAATCTTATTAAAAAAAAACACACACACCATGCCTTAAACTTGTTTTGGGCTAATTTAAGCCCACAACGGGTTTAGCAAGCCTTCTAGAATTTATTTATTGTATTTTTAGATAAAAATAAATTTTAAAATTAAAAAATCTTAACCTAATTTTTCAGCCACCTCTTTTGTGGCTATAAACTATGTTTCCAGATGACGTATCGTCTTCCACAGTAAGTAACACATTATCTATCATAATTTATTTTTAAAATAAATAAATGCCCCTCTAGTTTTGATAAAAATAAATAAATAAAAGGCCACATGGGCTTGGCTTTGTCAGCTAGCATACATGGCTTTTTGGTTTTGAGAGGCAAAGCAGACTAATTGGCCCACTTATGGCCGAGCATCTGGCCCCTTTTTAACTTTGTTTTATATATATTAACTTAGTTTAAATAGATAGATTAAATGTAATTGTTTGATGCCCAGCCTAGGTTTTAATTGAGATTAATTAAAATAAATAAATTTGAGATTTTTTTATATTTGTTAATAAAATATCATTTAGTTTTTATTTGGTTTACAAAAGAGATTATAACATTTATATACAACCCTATATATTATTTGTTTTTTTTCTACTTTTTGTGTATATTTGTTTTTGTTATTATTTGATTAAATAAGAAATCAGTTTTTTTTAAAAAAACAAAATCTTTAATTGCAACCAATCCACAATTATATTTCTTAATTTTAATTTTATAATTTGAAATTTAGTTAACATTAACAACTATATTTTTGTATTTATTAATATATATATATATATAATTTTTAATTTATTTAATTATATATGAAAATGGTTTTTTAATTTACAATTAATTGTTTTTTCTTAAAAACACCCATTTGCAAGTTAGCATCTAAACAACGAATTAGGTGCTAACAACGATTGTGGCCTTCACACAAATCGACATTATTATATTAACAATTAACTACATAAATTATAAGCACATCTTCTGCCCGTTCTCCTCTTCTACCCGCCAGTTTTATCCATCTCTTTTACCTTTGTGTTTTTTCACGGTTAGCGACGGTTGGTTACTTCTGAGATTTATTACTGACGTTCCAAATCAGTCCATAAAACCAACCCATTTGCAAGTAGCAGCAGTATAATATCAGCAACAATAGAAACTCTGATTAAATGTGGCTTAAAGATCATAATCATTACATTTTTCGAATTAATCATTGCCGCCGCAGCTCAAAGTTCTAGAGTGTACTCTAACCATGCAAGGAAAATACGATAATTATGCATAATACCATTATCCTAAACAAGCCCCCCTCGTAATCTAAGAAGATCGACAAAGTTAACAAGTCACTGAGAAACAAACAGTATATCTGCACTGAGGAGGCTCCACTATTCTCCTACTTCACTTCTTCCTCTTCTTTGGGGGCTGGAGGGCTTCCTCGTCTTCATCTTCTTCCTCTTCATCCTCATTCTCTACCTCCTCAACTTCTTCCTCATCCTCTTCTCCACCGTCGTCGTCGTCATCGTCGTCGTCTTCATCGTCGTCGTCATCGTCATCTTGACCTTCGCCTTCTTCATCGTCATCTTCTTCCTCTTCTCCATTCTCTTCTGCCCCACCTGCTGCTCCACCACCTGGACCCTTCTTTGAGTTACTCTTGTTATTGTTGGGATCGTTGCCCAAGTCACCTCCATCTTCAGAGGACAACTCCTCTTCACCTTCTCCTAATCCATCACCCCCTTCCTCCTCCTCGTCGTCATCATCATCATTGTCATCATCTCCTTCTGCATCAACTGGCTTGTCATGGCCTTGTGCCTCATCTCCATCCATTCTAGGTTTGTTAGTCAGCAACAACCCACTGGGATCCTGAAACCATTTTTACAAAATAGCATTTCATAGCAGGTCAAACGGAGACTTTGCATAGCATGGGCAATGAAAGATTGCTGGACACAAGGTCTCCAAACTAGTACATTAAATAGTATAGTAATACAATATAGTTACCGAAGAATGAGCTAAATAAAAAAGCACCATCGCATATTCTTAAATGACAAACAAAATATTAAGAAGACAACAACGGCGTAGACATGTGATGTAGCAAGCAACTATAAAAAAACTCTTCAAAGATTTTACCCTTGAAATCGATGTCTAGCCGCTCGGAACACTTTCACCACTTGATGAATAAAAATATATTTAGGAAATCAAAGAGGCAGGCTTCATTTTGTAAGTTTTATTTCGAAAGTGAAAACAACCAGTAACTAAACATTCTTTGTTTCTATTGGCCTTAAAGAAACTTTTCAACTTCTAACTACATCAATTTAGGACACCTATTTAATCCCACAATACCATAAGCATGTGGGAAAAGATTGTAAATTAGAAAAAAAAAAAAAATAAGGTATATAAATAAGAGTTGAGTTCTCAGCTGGGTGATGAGAAGGTATCAAAAAGTGCGGTAGACCGAATAACTGAGAGCATTAAGGCCCATAAACTTATTAAAGTACCTCCATTTAAAGAGGTAGCCACTAGAGTACATAATAAAGCGCATTACAAAGCGAACCAGGTTCTTCTCTCTCTCTTTTACAGTATATAATTCTTTGTTCCTAATTTTGAAAAGAAAGAGCTACATGACCCCGGTGCAACTGGAATATATACCGCAACCACAATGGGAAAGGGAAATGAGGTTCTCTTCACATACAGGAGAAACATCCCTTCACCGGCCACACTACTCTAAATCAAGATTCCATATATAATTCATCTTTTATTGTTTGGACAACTTTTTCTCACTAACGAGAAACTCAAAGCATCAGTACAAAGATTCCATCAGGGATCATAATAGCAAATTAAGGCTTTTACATCTTTATCGTCTCAATTTAGGCTGGTGACTTCACCTATGACTATTCCCGGGGGGGGGGGGGGGGGCTAGACGATT
>Ga0325405_1003896_pt1 | contig 15321 bp, 9 predicted proteins | sample PopdelMetagenome_21_FD_205663 | JGI IMG/M metagenome (GOLD analysis project Ga0325405, IMG submission 205663) | Populus deltoides microbial communities from Bellville, Georgia, United States - Xylem-Control-R2 | ecosystem: Host-associated > Plants > Phyllosphere > Stem > Wood/Secondary xylem... | reverse complement strand
TTTGAGATCAGTTAGGGTTCCTAGTGATCAAAATACTAGATAACGACTCCCATTCAATTTTTCACTGTTAAGAGACAAGAATTCCTTGTCTCTCAATATTTGCCACATTAGATACCACAATATATGAGAGTCGATATTTTTGCCGCGACGCTGCACACGTGCGACATAAGAGGGGTTTTAGCATGCATTTTGGCTTTAATTATTAAAGTCATGAGAATTAGGTTAATATTTCAAAAATAACAAAAAAAAATTATTTTGTTTTCTTTTAATATTAAGGATTACGCGCTTATACGTAAGGTGTATTCTCAATATTAAAAAGGTAGTTCTTTTATTGACGTTAGAACGGTTAGGTTTAACCTAACAAGATAAGGATCTCCTTACCGATTAGGATTTTTCTTAAACCATAAATGGACCAACAACTAGAAAACACGATAAGACCTTAGATTTTATTAAACAATGAAACAATGCAGCTTACCTTAGATAGGGCGTATTTGAGGTGCTAATACCTTCCCTTTACGCAACCAGTCCCCGTACCCGATCTTTGAGACCAGTTAGGGTTCCTAATGACCAAAATACTAGGTGACAACTCTCATTCAATTTTTCACTATTAAGAGATAAGAATTCCTTGTCTCCTAATATTTACCACATTAGATACCACAATATATGAGAGAATATTTTCGTCGCGACGCCGCATATGTGCAACAAATAAAATTAAATTGTGGGGCTGACCATAATAGATAAGAAGTTTACATGATGAATTTTAATACAAACTATACTTTAACTAAAGCACAACCCTTTTTTTGATAAATATATGAATCCTAACATGATATATAATACTAACTAATTGTACACACTGAGGATTTCTATATGTATAGGCTTGGATATGTTGGTTGATCACGTGAACATTTTCTTCATGGTAAATCACTTCATCTTGGTTAATTAAGAACTGGATGGTATGGTCAATCATTTTCTCTTGGTCTATCATTGTCTTGTGTTTCTTGTCTTTGGTTGATTATAAACTTCTTGGTCGATCATACTATTCACGATCAATATCAGCTTACCCTTCTCTATATGACAATGAATAATAATTGTTCTTATTTGTTTGACACATGAATATTTATTTTTAGTGTAAACAATGTCCTTTATTTCTCAAATAAAGGAATAATTTTCCATTCATATTTACACTAAAATAGATCAACTCGACCAACTAAGATATGCCAAGTGAAACTGTTCATCAAAAAATATTGATCATGTCTCAAACATGTCTAACATGTCAATTGTTTTAGCCAATGACTTTAATTTAAAAAAAATTCTTTAGTTTTTAGGCATGATACTTATGGCTTTATAAATTACACTTGATTCATAATCTCTTCATAAAAACCCCCCAATTCTTTTTTCAAAACCAAAGACTTCTTTGTAGTAGATCAATTAAGAACCTTAAATACTCTATTTCTTCGTAAAGATTACTAAATATTTAGCCTCAAGTTCTCCAACAAAGCCTACTCTTCTAACTCGTTATCAAAATTACATAAATTGTTTGCTCCATGTTAACTAGTCCATAATTAGTGTTACAAATAACACCTAAAAGGCATGCATTGACCTATTTTTTAAGAAAGAAACTAATGAAGAAAAGAATAATCATTTACTTTACTCTAGTTATTGAAAATGAAATACTTCCCCTTCAAGATGACCATGTTAATTTGAACACCTAGAAGAAAACCATTCCATGATAGCCTAATGTTGCTACTAAAAATATCAAATGGTAGGATAGAATGCAACACCATTTTATTGAATAATGAAGGCATCAAAAGAATTTTTTTTTAATGCAATTCAATTATCTAGAGTCACATAATAGTCCAATAAGAAACTTTTGGCTACCCTCTCCCTATTTTGGTTGAAGTCAATTGATTGAACTTTGAGTCGTGCTCTCCCTATTTTAGTTCTTTATAGATATTGTCTTTCTAGTTACTAAGAAGTCAGTAAGGTGATCTATGCTATCTTTACCAATGAACTAGACTTGACCTATGTCATCACTATATAACTATACATTTATCATCCCTGAATTAACCATCAACTGGTTTATCATCTACTTTAACTATTTCAATTGTCCATTTGGTAATCAAAACATTAAAGCTTTATGAAAGGATAATGTCATGCATTTATTAGCATGCATCCAATCCTACCCAGACAAAACATTGTAATTTGTCTTTGCTTATACTACAAAGAAATTTCTATTTTAGGTATTGGACCTAATAGTTAAATCCACGTACAACACTTTTATAATGTTTCTTATGACTCCTTCAAAATATGATACCACACTTTTGGAAAGATCATTTCAGTTTTGTTATAACCAATCTTACTAATCTAGTCTAGTGGCATAATGCTAAGTGATATACTACTATTGACCAAGACCATCTACACTAGTACACCATTGAAATGTTTTTTTTATTATACACATAGGTTTTGAATAGAAATTCATAGCTAATATTGGATTAGTAAATATGAGACATAGATATTGATTGACCATAGGTCTTGATTGGTTAATTTATTAAAGGTTGCCGAATTTTGTTCTATTCTAACCGTAATGGTTAGTATACCTTGTACCTTTTTTAAAAAGAAAACAAAGTGAAACAAATTTTATCTTGTTTAAGATCTCGGGTCATTCTGGATTTCATGCTCAAATTTCAGTCTAGATGTTCTGGGTTTACTTAGTTCGTTTCGGATAATCAATTTTTTTTCTCTTCATCACTCAAGGAGTTATTTAAAAAAAAAACCTCTTACGACTTCGTCCTCAAAATACATGAAGTTAAATCCTTATATACTGAAACATGGATGATGACTCTAAATGATGATGATGATGAGGAGGAGGAAGGGGAGGAGGTTGTCCTGCATAAATAGATAAACTAGACAAAATTTGTGTGTGTGTGTATATTCTAGCAATTATTATTATTTATGTTCGACTGCGTATTTGATATTTATTGACCAATAACAAATTTAAACTTTATAAAATGAGAGAAATAAAGTTTGGTTTTGATTTTATAAAGGTATTTTATATTAAAATCCAAACACATGTGAATGGTTAGATTTTGACAATTAAAATTTTATTCACCATAATAAATGATAATTGTTTATCTATTAAGATATCTTTGTCTATTTTGACTTTAAAAGATTCAATGATGTGAGTGGTTAGATTTTGACAATTAAAATTTTATTCACCATAATAAATAATAATTTTTTATCTATTAAGATATCTTTGTCTATTTTGACTTTAAAAAATTCAATGATATATTTTAACGGCAAAGATAAGTTTAGTTAAAATGATTATTTATTAAAATATTTAGTTGATGATTTTTTTCTATATGCCACCCCAAAAAGATTATTATTTGTATGTTAATGATGAAGATGATATTTGATTAATATTTCTCTATTATTACAATTTTTTACTTTGATATTTTATTTTTATTAAATTATTTTAAGTTAAAGTTTTCAAGTTAATTTATTTTTAAATACAAATTAGAAATTAATATTTTAAATTAAAGTAGATTATTGGTAGTTGTTTCCGAAAGCAATGATGAACAAGTGTTCTCCGTATAAGTTCCCCTCAATTGCCGAGCGCCTTCCACCACCCCCACCCTTTCTCCTCCTGGCCAGGAAGGAACTCCCCTCATTCTCACCCTTCATTTCTCTAATCTCTGATCCAAAACACCACAACCACCACCAAAAAAAAACCAAAGAAAAAAAAAAGATGGATGGACCCATATTCGTAATTGAAGCATCCGAAGCCGAATCGATGGCAAAACAATCAGGCCTCACAGTCCTCCAGCTCCTCCCAGCCCTGGTCAAATCAGCCCAGGCCTTGGCTCGCCCGCCGATATCCGACTACCACGTGGGTGCCGTCGGTCTTGGATCCTCCGGCCGCATCTTCTTGGGTGGCAACCTAGAATTCCCTGGCCTCCCTCTCCATCATTCTGTCCACGCCGAACAATTCCTCATCACCAATCTCACTCTTAATGCAGAACCCTCCCTCAAATACGTTGCTGTCTCCGCCGCCCCTTGTGGCCACTGCCGTCAATTCCTTCAGGAAATCCGCCACGCCCCTGATGTACAAATCCTCATCACGGGTGATAGTACTGACAACCAGAGTTACAAGAATGATTTAGCAAATAAACAACAATTTGAGCCCTTGTCGTGTCTTCTACCACATAGGTTCGGACCTGATGATCTTTTGGATAAGGATATTCCCTTGCTTTTAGAAACCCGTCATAATAACTTGTCGTTTGTAGGTGATGCTTTGTTACCAAATGGTATCTGTGCTTCTTTTGATGATCTGAAAAATGAGGCTTTAGAGGCTGCCAATAAGTCTCATGCACCCTTTACTAATTGCCCATCAGGGGTGGCGTTAATGGATTGTGAAGGAAAGGTTTATAGAGGGTCGTATATGGAGTCTGCCGCCTATAATCCCAGCATAGGGCCGGTGCAGGCGGCTTTGGTGGCATTTGTGATGGGAGGGAGGGAGGGGTATGACAGGATTGTTGCTGCTGTGTTGGTGGAGAAACAAGGGGCTAAGGCAAGACAGGAGCAGACGGCGAGATTGCTTTTGAAGGAGATTTCACCCAAGTGTGAGCTTAAAGTGTTTCATTGTGGTTCCAGCTCCAGTTTCAATGGTTGTAACAATCAGAATTCCTGTTGAACATTGCTGTCGATAATTACTCTCCTATTGTATTTGTGTCATAAACTCTTCATCTGTGCTGTTAAGCTGCAGTGCTGATTTATTGGTCAATGAAAGTTGCAAATAATTGGATTGAACCAATCAATGAATAAAGTTTCTTTCTTTTTCTTGGGAAGGAAAGCTTTAGATCTTTCCATTACCAAATCTAATGATTGGTGTTTTCTACAGTTGAATGCCAAAATTTTGCAGCACACAGATCTGGCTGGCGGCTGGCAAGCACATTTCTTTCCTTTCTTGTTTTCAAGCCCCTTATTGTTCTTTTTCTATTTATGGAAGAACGAAACTTTGAAGCCGAAAAATACAAGTATAAAACATTTAGACTCAACAAACCTCCGATCAATTCTCTTCTGGTGCTCGTGGAGGAAAACCTGAGGGGCTGGTTAAGGGAACGAACTGTTCCTCCTTGGCCATCACAGGATCCGAACCTAGGCTAATAATATAAATGAATCAAACTTCTCATGAATCCTAAATTCTGATGCGAATGTGCTTTGTTTTACTGCACCGGAGACATGGACATAGTTTTGATGATGTGTGAAAAGAATCGTGTATACCCTTGATAGAGAAAAAAAGAAAAGTTCAACATTGAGATAGCAGACCACCAAACCAGTTAGGTTTGTGTGTGTTTTTTGAGAATTATTGACTTGTGCTTGCCCCCACACGACGATAGCCCTCGTTTTCATCATTTCAATAAGCAAGTTTGAAGCGTGAAAAACAGGGGGAGTTGCCGAGCATTGCTTGTACTAATGAATTACGATTCATTACTTCGCCGGCCCCCCGCTTGTGGTAATTCGGTAGCAAAATAGAAAGAATGCCATTATAAATGGATGCATGGCTGCCCGTTTAGTGTTTTTATATTGGTTGGATGGTTAATGATATTTGATTTATTTTTTAATTTTTTGAGTTTAAATCTTAGAATGAATTAATATTAGAAAAATTATTAATTTTTTTAATATTTTTAGATTAATATGAGAGCTGTACTCTTAAAATTATTATTATTATTTTTTTTAAAAAAAATTGATTTTAATTGAAATGTAAACTAATTCGATAACCATTGTGTTGTACTTCTAATATTTCTAGTTTTCCATTCAACTTGCTTTATGGGATGATAATTTACGGAGTTAAAATTGTGTTGTTAAACTTAAGTCTTAAATCTTTTTTATTATACATTTAAATTTTAAATCTTTTTTATTTAAAAAATAACTCCTCAAATCTTTTTAAAATTTGGAAAGGGATCTAAATTTTATTTTACTATTTCTTTCCTTCTTCACTTGTCGTTTCATTCTCTAATCTTCCTTATTTTTTTTTATTTTTTTTATTTTGACTTTCTATTTTGAAAATACGATAATAAAATAAAAATACTAAAAAATCATAAAATAGGGACATGAAAAGATAAAATGCATCAAAAACATATTTTTTTTTTAATTTTTTCTGCTTTTCATGAAAAAATAGGTATACAAAATTAGATTATGACATCATTAAAAGTGGATGTAGCTTGTATTAGTAATGAATACCTCTTTATCTTGTATCTATATCTATATAGAATTAGAATTATTTACGTAAATAGAATTCAAACTTAATAACAACATAAATAAAGCCAAATACTAGTTTAAATTATAACTAATCCTATACATTCAATTTCCTATAAATTTATTTATATTTTTCTCCCCGGAGAGTTCTTTATTGCTTTCTTTTACTGTTTCCCTTCATTTTTACGCTTGAATTCATGTAATCTTCTTCTCCCTTGAGACTTCTATGCTTTGTTTACATGGTGGTGCTTTTAAAACATCAAAGGTCCAAGACTTGAACTCCCTACATCGTTTGATTAGTGATAGGTATCACCTCATCACAAGTTTGGTCCTATAAACATTTAATTCGTAATAAATAGATTCTACAATGGAGATTTGGACTCAGATAGAGAAGGGTTATGGTATTTATTAATCGTCCAAAGATTTTTAGTGTCAGATAAAAAGTATGAAGTTAGGCTTTTGGGCTTGTGAACGATGAAGAGGAGAAGATGAAAGGAACAATGGACAAAAAGAATGGAGGAAGAAGAGGGGATTATTTGCACTAGTGATAGCTGTATGCAGTGAAGAGAAGGAGGGGGATTTTTTTTTAATTTTTTTTGTTTTTGTTATCTTTATTTCTGTAGGTGAGAAGTTGTTAATCAATAGATAATCGTGATAATTAATCAAATCCAAGTTGTTAATCGATAATTGATTTCTCAATCAATATGATATTTTTTTTTTGTTTTTCTTTTTAGTAAAAAGAAACTAGAATTAAAAATCAAATTTTGAGTGAACATAAATAACAACCTTATAAATTAAACAAAGTGTAGGAGTTTGCTTGTAAAACTTAGTAATCATGAGTTATGTCAAAGTAAAAAACAGCATGGCAACAACAAATGAAGCAATGAAAGTTAAAGAAAAATAATAAAGGAAAGCAATAAAAGATATCAATGAAGGAAAGATATAATATGTAGAAAAACTTGTTACGAACTTGTGTAGGGCTAGCCATCATTTCTAGTGACTTGATGGCCTTTTATATTATTATACAGTTTGAGTTTCATATAAACTTTTAACTGTAATTCTTTGCAAACAATTTATTAAAAAAAAGGTAAGAAATTTATATTTTGAATTCTAATATAGTGTGACTTCATATTTATATGTGTCGCTTTCTTGACAATCATATGATTCTAACTAATTTGTAATACTTACTAGTTTAATTTGTTAAGTACTCTTGTTCATAATAGAATTTGGTGCTCTAGTTAATCATGTCAACTCTTATCTTTGTGGTTGATTATTTTTAACTTGTTGATCATGACTTCTAATCATCTTGATAGATCATAACTTTTATTCATTTAATTGATTAATTCCTATCTTTTATGGTAGATTTTGAATCTTTTTAAGCTTAATAAATTTTATTGTTGTCAATTGATTTTATCCTTCCTTTCATTGCTTAGTAATGAAAAATTATATTTTTAAATTATTCAACACATAAATTTTAATTTTTAATGTAAACCATGCTAAAATTGATCAAATAAATTGACTATGAATTAATCAAATAAACCATACATTTCTTTCTAACATAACAACCAATTAAATCATTTCAAACCAAACATCTTATAGCAATTTAGGCAAGATACTTAGGATTCTACAACCTTCAATGTTTAAATCATAATTAATCCATCAATTCTTCTTGTCCATCTTTTCCATAAAACTTCCAATTCTCCTTCAGCATACACCATAGATTCTTAAGAAAAAATGAACCAAAAACCCTAATCTCTCCTATTATTTATAATCTCAGTAATGGTATCTTCAAGTTCTACTCTTATATGGCCCATTGTTGCTCTTGTAATTATATTGACTAGTTGAACATAATGTAGCAACAACTAGGTGGGAAACGAAAATGCTAGAAGATTTTTAATGTGATTCAACTACTATAATTCCTACTAAGCCAAATAAGAAATTGTTGACTACCGTCTCTATGTTCCATGTTCCTGTATAGAGACTTGAAATTTAATAGTTTTTCTTTAATAAGGATATAAGAAAGTTCACAGGAATTTAAACATTCTAAAAGATCAGTTAATCCTCTATGTTGTAGTTACCAATAATGACACTTATATAAATATCTTTCTTAAATTAAAAATCCATGATTTCTTTGATCTCACTAACTTTAGACACTAGTGAATCTATAAGGATAGGAAACTATCATATAGCATCAAAACCAGAAACTCTACAGGCTAGATGGAGATAAATGTGAGATGTAAAGACTTAAAAATAACTTTAGAAAAAAGCCCTCCTAACTCTTTTGCTATTATAATGAGCATTTTTTTTCTTTTTGTACTTTTGACAACTCCATAAATGTAACTAAATTTTCTTAACATCATGTTCCTGAGTTTGTTTAACATATATGGAATCAAACTTTATTCATTATATGCTTGCTAATTATTAAACAAAATTGTTTTGTGTTTTTTTTTTTTTTTGCACAACTCTTTACAACTTTGAAAATGTTTGTTCGTAAGTCATCTAGCTTCTACATCATTTTTAAATAGTAAAAATAACTCAAGTTCCTAGTATTACTAAGAAATTACATTAGAAAACTAAATCATATAACAGAAATAGCCAAACTGTTAGGACTAAAATATAAACAATAAAACTAAAGCTCTATTACACTTGTGATTTCTAGGTTAATCCTATAATTTCTTTAAGAGTCTCATCTTTTATTTTATTTCTCATGTAAAGCTAACAATTGTTCAGATATTGACTATAGATTAATAAAACAAAAACAACTAGATGGTAAACATCTTCTTTAAAAAAATTAGCAAAAGTGTATGGACCATCCTAATTTTAGGATCATTTGAAAAAATTTGTATCTTTATAGTTGATTGGTAGTATGGCCTTTCACACTAGATTACCCACCAAAATGTTATTTGACTGGACATTCTATTTGTAAGATATTTCAACCTTCTTTTTATGTATTAATAAGTGATCTAATACAATACTCTTCCTTTATCCAAATTATCTAACTCTACTAACATAGCAAACTAATAACCTATGAAGTCTATATCACATTACACAGCTCTCCTGAGTAAATAAACTATAAGTTTCATGGGTAGTATAAAATCATGACCATAAGTTGAAGTAAATGGTGAAGTTCCCAAGATAGTTTTTTATAAAGTGTTATACTTTCACATTACCTCTTATAATATATCATGTCAAACCTTAGGATTATTTTTTTTACCAATTTTTATAAGTTAAGAATCAAATTTTTATTCGTCGACTTAGCTTGCTTATTGGCTTAAGCATAATGAGTAGAATGGATCATTTTTAATCTACACTCTTGAATGAATTGTTTCGTATCCTCTTGATCAATATATATATTACAAAATTATAGATGGTTTTTTTTTATGAAATTGATTATAATTTAAGGGTTGATTAATCGATAAAGAATAAGTTCGGCATATTTGGTGGAGTAATTTGTAACTACTGGGATGATATCCTTTTTCTAACCTTTAAAATGCCATAATTTAACTATTGTATTAAGCTTGTTTGATGGTGCATGCTAGATTATACCAAATTATAGGCATGCTTAACACTTGTTTTTCATAATTAATGCAATCTTTGGTTATTCCTGACTAATGAAATTCATGGTTCATTATTGATCATCAATGTTCAAAAGGATGATGCTACGGTGATAAAAGACTATTTTATTTCATAATCTATGTTGATCAAAGTCATTGACTTTCATATTGTTTCCTCTCACTAAAAAAAAAAAACAAATCTCTCAATAAGGTTTGTGGCCACTACATGGTATGGAGTTAGTGTAGGATATTAACACATATATTCATTAACTATCTATTTTATAATAAGTAAATAATCTCATGTTACTTTGACTTGTTATGCTATGAATTTTAAAAGTATTTCTAAATCTATGCATAATTGTTATGAAACAAGTTCAGCTATAATAATATTGATGTTTTATTCTAGTTCATGGTTGATATCGAGGCAGAGGTAATCAGTTAAGAAATTAGCCAAACCTGGGCCTTTAACTATTTTTTATACTATGTAATGTAAATTTAACATAATGTTATATTCCACTCACCAATGCAACCTCATAAAAAATGACTAGATAACATGTGCTTTATTAAGTGTGTTTTGCAAATTACATATACATTTGTTGGTAACAAATACCAACAAAGCTCTACACATGCCAAGTACAAAGACAAACAAAGTTTATCTATTATATTATAATAATTTTTAACATTTATGAGAACACGATTGAGATAATACACAACCTACTCATGTCCAACTTCCTTTTTTATGCTAATATTATATCAATTGATCATTGCATAGCAACAACGTATAGCCTTCCAAATTTTCTGATTTTAGTGGGTCAATACTAGAGGTTTAGCTAGATAAGTTATTATATTTTTTAAAATAGTTTATTGCCTTTTAATCCATTAAAACTCATTTATGTTATTTCCTTTCAAGAGCTTAATAAATGGTATGATCTTTTCTACATTGTTCGACATAAACCTTAAAAAAAAATTGATTTTCCAATAAAGTGATTTAACTCTTTCTTATTTTAAAGAGCTTGTTTTTCCAAGATGGCCTTTGTTTCGGTTTTATCCACCTCTATTCCATGTTAATTCTCTAGAAATCCTAAAATGTTCCATACATATACACCAAAGACACTTTTACTATCTTTAGATTATGTACTTTCATGTATTTAAAAGCAAAACATAGGCCACTAATATGATTGGCTTTAGATTTTGATTTAACCATAATGTTATTGATTTATACTTTATATTATGGTTGATCAAATCATGGGAGATTAAATCCATGGCCCCTTTATATTTATCACTAGCATTTTTTAGGTCAAATAAAATTACCTCACTCATACATTTCTAGTCTTTGATATAATGTCCTTTTCAATGAATATCTTATTATAGCTTGAATAGTCATCCATGAATATAAGGATTTTATTGACAGCTACTAAATCAATCAATATAAGTGTCGCACGTCCCCCGCGCGGCGTCTGATGGCGATTTTTCGTTTGTTTTCGGGTTTATTTATTTTTGTGAATAAATGAATCGCCACCTAGTATTTTGGTCACTAGGAACCCTAACTGGTCTTTCAGAGATTCTAAAGCAAGGGACTAGTTGCGTAAAGGGAAGGTTAATACACCCCTAGTACACCCTACCTAAGGTAAGCTGCTTGGTGTTAGGTTTGCTTTATAATTGCTATGGTGTTGGTGTTTTTTTTTTTTAAATAGGTTTGCTATGATGAATGGATTTGGGTTCAAAGTCTAAAAGTAAGAACCCTTGACCAATATTGATCATACCTTTAGATATGTCTACAAAGTGTCAAGGAGAACCAATACAGATCTCTTGAAATCTGTGTTTGATTCAAATTAAATTTATTAAGATAGAAATCTAAGAAGATTCCATGTGCTTTAAAAGCTCATTTTTCCCTTGGTATTTCATACTCTCACGGTTCGTAAACCGTGGAGTCAAAAAATTGAAATGTCCTCGATTATAATCAAGGTTTCTTAAGGATATGTGATGACTTGTTATTCCTATAAAATTATTTTGGATATTTACCATTTAAGATTTCTTTATCCAAATATTAACAGTGAATAATAACAAGTTATTCCCAATTATATTTTGGATATTCATCTATTTGGGATTTATTCATCCAATCATTATCGGTAAATATTAAATGAATTCCCCCCAAAATAAGATTTTTGTATTTTTTGGAATATTGGCCAATATCCTTTGGAGTTTTACAAACATGTTGTAAAATCCAGAAATACAAGAAAATAATTTTTGTTGTGTTTAAGAAATCCATGTGAAAACACATTTTCAAAACTTTTAATATTTTTTATAAAAAAAATGTTCAAAACATGTTAGAATATTGGCCGTATGCAACACGCAAAAAAATATTTTTTATATTTTCTTTGTAAAAAAAACACATCACAGTTAATCGCAGTTAAAGTCAACAAACCACATATTAGTCAAATTCTTAAGGTTTTAATAAATCAGTTATTAAATCCCAGAATATATGTAGAAACATATTCTTACATTTTCACGGGAAATACAACATGATTTTATTTGTCTTTCAGATACTTGACCATATACCAAATTAAAACATTAAATTCATTTTTTTATCTTTTTGATTTTATAATTCAATATCATACATAAAAAAATACAAACACACACACATCTCTTTTTATTATGCTCCACTCACACATTATTTTTACATGATACAAAATACCATAAATTCTCAACAAATCTAATGACATAATATATAATTCAGAAATTGCAAAATAGACCCCCAAACATTCAGGATTTGCAGAGGAAGACTTCTGGGAATGCAGGGACAGTGGCGGCGCGTGGTTTAAGGCGCCGTCGCGAGGAAAATGCCAGGAGATAGTAGGATCTGGAACGACTTCTTCCTTTCCCTACCGTCTGTGAGAACCACTGTCACCTGCAAAAGAAAAGCAACACAAGCCAGTCGATTCATTTTATTTTTGATTTTTTAGATCTATTCTTGGTTCCCCTTTTCTTCTCCTTCGTACACGGTTCTACTGTAAAGGAAACCCTTTACTTTGGTGGCCGTGATTTACTGTGAACGAGGGTTAATCCATAATGGCAGCTTTGGTTGTTAGGTCTGAAGGTGGTGGCTCTGCCGGTGTTTAACGGGAAAGGAGGCACTGCTACGCGGGGAACGGGTCGTCGCTGCTGGATGAAGAAGGCGGGAAGCTCTGGCAGATGAGGAAGGGATGATGTCTATGGGCTGTTGGGTGGAGAAAAGGAAGTTGACCGGTTGGCGACGCTGGTTGCTGCTGTTCGGCCGCCGCTAGGGGCCGAATGGAGGAGAGACTTGGCGATAGAGATGAGAGAGTGAGGGGATTCTGTTCTGTCAAAGAGAAAGGGGGAAGCAACGACTTTTCTTTGGTCTTGGTCGGATGCTCTAAGTTGGCTGAAGGGGGGAATGGCTCTGATTTTGAAGATTGAGAGGCAGACGACAGGGAGAGTGTTATGTGTGAAAAACTTAGTGATCCAAACCGTATTAGGTCTGCCTAGCTAGTTTGGGAGGGAGGAAACGTAGCAGGGAAGAAGGGGTAGGGATCAGTGTGCAAACATGGAGGAGGTGTGTGTAGGTTGGTGACAGTAGTAAGTTTGTTAACCTTCCTAAATTGAAGGAGAGTCATTCATTTCTCATTTCTTTTTCACATCCCCGTTCATGCAGTCTGTTATATGTATATATAGGCTAAAACTGTTCTAGATTACCCCCCAACTGCTTTTGATGTTTTTATTACATTTGACTAAACGATGCGTTTAAAGGAAATTATAAAATGGTGCAGTTTACATACTTAATGAAACAGTGTGTTTCTAGTAACGGTTACTTAAATTTGAATCTCTTATCAATCCTCTTCTTCTCCATCTTCAGGTGTTAACAATCGCCCTTCCTTGAATCTAACCTTGTCCTCAAGGTTGAAACTTGGGAACCTTATGCTCAATTCATCAGTGAATTCCCAAGTGGCGTCCGCAGGTGGTAGTCCCTCCCAGTGTACCAGAATTTGGGTGGTACCTTTGTTATTTTGTCTTGATAAACGTCTGTCTAATATGGCTCTTAGTTGCTGGCAAGGTGTTGGATGTGGTGCTGGTAGTGTCTGCTGCACGATCTGGTTGCCCATATGCTTCTTGAGTTAGGAGACGTGGAAAACCGGATGAATCATTGACTGTGGGGGCAGATTGAGCTTGTATGCCACGGTTCCCACCTTTACTAACACTTGGTAAGGACCATAGTATTTTGCAACTAATTTGTGTGAAACTCTAGCAGCTGTGGATTGTTGTTTGTATGGTTGAAGTTTAAGATAAACAAAATCCATTACCTCAAAACTTCTGTCACTCCGCCTCCTGTTTGCAATTATAGTCATTCTATGCTGAGCTATCTGTAGGTGTGACCTGACTCTCTTAATCAGAGCTTCCTTGGTAGTTAGATAGGCATCCACTGACTCTACTGCCGAGTCCCTAGGAAAATAAGGAATGTGTATGGAAGAAGGGACCCCGTATAACACTTCATAGGGTGTCATTTTGGTAGCAGAGTGATAATTGGTGTTGTACCACCACTCTGCAAGGGAAAGCCATTTTGCCTATTGGTGAGGGTGATCTTCGGTCATACATCTTAGGTAGTGTTCGATACATTCGTTGACAATTTCAGTCTGACCATCAGTCTACGGGTGGTAGGCTGTACAGTAGTGAAGATCCACTCCCTGGATGTTGAACATCTCCTTCCAAAACCTGCTGAGGAATACTGGATCCTTGTCGCTAGTAATAGATGTTAGCAATCCATGTAGTTTGTATATATAGTCCATAAACAATTTGGCAACTTTAGGAGTAGAATAGGGGTGGCTTAGAGCAAGGCAGTGAGCATACTAACTGAATCGATCCACCACCACCAAAATGACATCCTTTCCCTCAGATTTGGGTAGGCCTTCGACAAAATCCATGCTGATATGGATGAATGGTGCATACAGAATAGGCAGTGGCTGCAAAAGACCTGGGCTAGCCACATTTTCATGTTTGTTTCTTTGACACACTGTATTCTCTAACATGTTGCCTTATGTGTTTTTGTTGTCCCCTCCAGTAGAATAAACTTCCCACCATTTTAGCAGTAACCCTCATGCCCGAATGTCCCCCCACAGTTGAGTTATGAAACATGGAAATAATTTTACCTCATAGTTCCTCATTACTGCCTACCACTATCTTTCCCTTTCTGTTAAGATGGCCATTAACCCACGTATAGTGTGGATGAGAGGCTGGAGATTGCTGTAATTCTTGAATGAGAGTCTGAATTATAGGATCCTTGTCATAAGACTGCACAACCTCTTCCATAAAAGTTGTAGAAATGGTGGAAGTTGTCAATGCAGAGAGTGCTGTACTTGGAATCCTGGAGAGTTGACACGATCAAAGAGTTGATGTCTTATCCCAAGTGCAGGAGTGTCACAGTAATAAATAACCCGGCAAGACCGGGGTCGAACCACGGAGAGGTTAATTGTATAAATTATAATTAATAAAACAACAA
>Ga0325405_1003890_pt1 | contig 15333 bp, 13 predicted proteins | sample PopdelMetagenome_21_FD_205663 | JGI IMG/M metagenome (GOLD analysis project Ga0325405, IMG submission 205663) | Populus deltoides microbial communities from Bellville, Georgia, United States - Xylem-Control-R2 | ecosystem: Host-associated > Plants > Phyllosphere > Stem > Wood/Secondary xylem... | reverse complement strand
CTAACCTCCAACTTGAACATACAGCAAAAAACTGGGACTGACATAAAGCTAATTTTATGCAGAATATTTGTGTTCTGAAAACTATAGTAATAAATCTTCATAATCGAAGTAATCAAATCAGCAAAAGCCGAATCCTTTCCTCCATGAACCCTCTTATTTCATTCATCCAAATGCCATATACAGTAGCATTCCGGGAAATGACGAAAAACTTCCCTTCTGCAGATTATTCTTTAGCTCAACTGAGTTCATCAAGACCCGGCTTCCAACTCTTCTGTGATTTCACACTTACTCAAGATGGATGGCCAAACTTCCTTTGAGATATTGCAGTCAAAGAGAAAATGATCCTACCTCCACCTCCTTTTTTCATCTTTTGAATTTCTTGGCTAGAAATCTGCGACCATTTAGAAAATACTACTGCAAGTCTAAAAAACCGACAGATGTCCAGCTAACGAACTTTCCAAAATTCAAAAGTGAGTTGAAAAATATCTGCAAGTTTATTATTATTATTATTATTATTATCATTATTATAAGAAGAGTACTGGAAGTTGGAGAAAGCCAAAAACAAATCCAAGGAAAGCGGCCGTACGTTGAGCACGTGATAGGGATTGTTTTTTTAAATAATTTTTTATGTTAAAATATATATTAATAATGTTTTTTTATATTTTAAAAAATTATTTTTAAAATCAGTACATTAAAACAATTCAAAACATATAAACCATATTAAATTTTAATTAATTTTTTTTAATTTTATAAGAACACGATTTTAATCACGTTTCCAAACACTTAAAAAAATTATACAAAGCAGAGAAATTAAATAAATTAATGCGAAATCTTAGATAACTTGTGGGAATTTTTTTTAATGAATTACGATGAAAATTATAAATTTTATTATAAAAATTAACTTCAATCCAGACCATGGGTCTGCATACAATTTTATTAACATCAATTTTTTTTCCCTCTACTGTACTGTTGGTGTTATTTTTTTATTTTTGGTAACTTGTATACTAGAGATCACTACGTTACTCGAGAATTGAATTTCTATTATATAGATATTTTACCAATTATTTATTAAATAAAAAATTAGATATTTGTATTATATTCATCATATTTTAAATATTTATTTAGATATAATTAAATGTATATTTAAAATATGCATAAAAATATTAAATGATAAAATTATAAATGTTGTGTGTGTGTGTAATGTATTTAATATTTAATTTTATCATTTAATATTTAATATGCATATATATATATATATTAAATTTTTAAAAAATATATAAATATTATACACACACACACACAGAATATATGATACTATGTAAATATTTTGAATTAAATCTAAATTGAGTTTGGGTTAAACTTAACAAATGTTTATACTTTATTTATTATCTATTAATAAATAATTATTAAAAAACTCATTTATTCATATATATATATATATATATCATATTCAAAGTTAAATTGCAATCCTATTACTAAAGTAGTATAAACCGCCAAAATAATTGAGTTTTGAGTTAAATTTAACAGATATTTATATCTTATTCATTTTATATTAATAAAAAAATTATTAAAAAATTACTTATGCAAATAAATATATATCAGATTGAAACTACACCTGGAGTTTAAAACCTTATTCATTATTTATTAATAAAATAAAAATTAAAAAATATATATTTATTTAGATAAATATTTATCATATTGAAGTGAAATTATCATCAGGAAGCCCATGACTAAGATTGAATTTGAATTAAGTTTAACAAATAGTTATACCTTATTTATTAATTCATTAATAATTTAAAAAACTTATTCATTATCCATTAATAAAATAATTATTAAAAAAAACTTATTTATTCATATAAATATGTATCAGATTCAAGTTAAATTACCATTCAGTATAAAACAATGCACCTGACTGTCACAGAGATAACATACATATGTACACGAGCCAAAAACCCATGTGGCTTCAGTGCTCTATAACTAGACTATATACTAGACATGTATACAAGGATTCTGTTTTTTCTCTTCTAGCCTCCTTTGACCCAGAAGAACATCGTGGTTCAATTTACATGCACCACGGAGTCTGCATTGTGTCCTCACCAGATCCTTCCATGAGATTGCTAGCAAAAATTCCGGGATCGTCCATCACTGGAAAATTTATCGACAATGCCGCCTCTGCCCAAATTGAGTCATTGAAAGTCATGTTAACGTTGAGATTCGCCAAGCATTCTTTGATTAGGTCTCCACTTCGCCCAAAATTTGCGTCATTTTCTACCTCCATTCCATTCGAATCAACGCTTTCATTAGAGAAAGACATGATTGGATTATGGTTGTATAATATTGGTTTCGCCTCATTTGACTCCATATTTGGGATATTTGATGAATATGTAGATGTAGGACTAGAATTTTGAATGAGATGAGAGGGTTGGTTTGTCATTTGGATCACCTGAGAATTGGCAGGAGAGGCTGGAAACTGGCTACTATTAACTTGTAACTCAGGTAAGTTGAGCTTTGCCTCGGGGCCATATAGTTTACGAGCAGCAGCATCGTAAGCCATGGCAGCTTCATGGGATGTGTCATAGGTGCCAAGCCAGAGACGAGCACCACGGTTGGGCTCCCGAATTTCGGCCACCCATTTGCCCCAAGTTCTCTGGCGTACACCCTTGTAAGTGCAGAGAGCGTTCTCTGGTCCTCCTTTGCCTCTCATGCACCCTTTCCTAGAACTAGCCTGCGCAGGCTTCTTGAACTGTTTTTTCTCTCCAAAGCCACTCATGATTGATTTTGACATTCCTCCCATAACAAACACAGGAAAATAAGCGAAACAGTAACGCTGTTGGTAAGCACATTGTGCAGCAAAGGGACTATTTATATGGCAGTATGCGAGGATAAGCGCTTGAATGCAGTCAAGAGGCAATTAAGGATATCGAAACGTGTCTCCGGATGGGTTGGGACTGCTACTTGGCCAGAACAATCGTGTCCAGTACTGCTAAGCTCAAGGTTTTCTTACATGGAAAACACTTGGCAAATAATATTTGTCCGCACACAAGCTCAGGTGGCAAACATAGGAGAATTTTAGGGTCGCCTTTTATTGTTAATTTATTTACTACTGGGTGGCTGCGGTGTGTATGCTGCAAAGGGTTGGGGATAAGAACACATTGGAGTTCCCAAAACACCCACATCACAAACTTTTGCAACGGCTGTTTGATACTTGGGACTTTCAACTCTTGCGAGGTGGCGGGGGCTTGGAATTCTGTTCTGTGGGAACGCAGCTGCCATATTCATGCACCAACATCACACATTTTGTTTTTGGAATGCAAAAATATTTTTGAAAAAAATTAATTTTTTATATATTTTTATATTTTTTTAATATACTCATTTTAAAAATAAATAAATAATTTATTTTAAAACATTAAAAAAAATATTTTAAAAAATAATAAGTATAACAATATCAAATGACTTCAATAAAAGGCCCACATGCAGATTTTTTACATTGATGCCGTACACTGAATCTCGCCCTTTGGGTCGATCCATAGGATCAGATTCCAAGTAGGTTCGTGCACTGAAAAATAGTGCATTAATGCGTACAGCTACTGACTGCTGATACATGGCATTCATATTCCAGCTTGGGTCATGCACTTTCAAATTTTTAGTGCATGAATCTCTTAGCCTTCTTGGCTGTTGATAAGATGGTGCGTGGGAGTTTAAAAAAACAGCAAGCTTTCTGGCTGGAATAAAAACCACTCCAGCATTATGCAATCTACAGATATAACGAAGACCTAGTTAAGTATTTGTTTTTGTAAAATAACTTTTAAATTGTTTTTTTGCCTCAGAAAATTAAATTAATATTTTTTAAAAAAAAATTGAATGGTTTTAATATATTGATATTAAAAATAAAAAAAATCAATTTGATGTACTTTAAATTAAAATATAAATACCCGAAGAAGTGAGAGAATAACTGTTGGGCAGCCCCCATTATAAACTCTGATTCAGCATCCTAGGCCCAAACCAAGTTGACTTGGGCTCCTCGCTTTGTCCTCTCTAAATGTTTTGAAGGTGTTCAGCAAATTTTCTAGCATTGAGCAATGGACTATAGAGACAGAAATGTTTTTGTCTCCAGCAGTCAATTAAATAGAATTTTGAGTGGGCATGAGATGGAGGTCAGACAGATACACACTGACAAGTACGCCGATCTGTAACAAACAAAAAAGCTGTTTCGATACAAAATATCTACATAAACGTTGCATAGAGGCTAGTGAGAACGGTCTCATTTGGGCCCAAAATGAAGCGATGGTTGTTATGAAAGGGCAACAAAAATTGGGTCATAGTAAGCACCTGAGCATGAATTGCATATCCAGCTTGGTGAGAATTTCAGCATATATATTGCAATTCTGCAAGTTGGCAGATCTTGAGCGACAAGAAGCTAACATGATTATACGGTTTATCCATCAATCCATGTTAAGCTTTAGTTGACAAACCGATGGCCGTTGGACATTTGCAACTACATTGCTCTCACAGTCTTCATACTTGGTTCCAATGCCTAATGAGAACCTCTGCACTTCCTTAGGGCGGCCCGTATCTCCTTCAACATCTCATTTACTCTGATTCCTTTCCTGACAAAACCAAGAAAAGAAAAAAAAATGCATGAAACAATTTCCTATCTGACTTGTTCAAACACAGCCAAGAGCCAGATCCGGGTCAAATTCTAGGGGAAATGAACGATTGTTTATGTATAGACAAATAGAATAAGTGAAGTGCAGATTCAACGATATCAATCTTCCTGCATGATATGATTAGGTCATTTTACTGGACTTTTATTTGACTTGAAATCGCAGATAGAATAATTGTCGCTGGCAATAGTGTAGATCCAGGTTAGGAAAGAAAAATATACGACAGATTTGAAGAGAAGAAAGAGGACAATGATTTCTGCAGAGTTAGAAAGGCAAAATTCACAATGAACCAACATATTTTGATTTTCCTAGAAGAGATCATCCCACATATCACTATGATACTTATTTGTCATGAAAATCTAGAGATGAATGAGTTGTCAAAGGCAACATTGTGTGCATCATTGCCAACAATAAGGTCCGATCAAAGTTTAGCATATTCTATCTACTAAACCTAGCATTATATGAATGACTAATACTCTAATGACAAGATGAAACAGTAAACGACTTCTTTTCTCCCAAATAACATAAGTCAAGAATGATACGATCACAAAGATCCAGATTAACAAAGAAAAGCATGGAGCAAAGTAGACAAAGTGAAAGCAAGATGCCACAAATTCTAGAGAGGGAATGATGAGCTAAAATATGTTTGTGAAGTCCAACAAAAAATGATTAACTTACAGAACACTGACACCCACAACTGCGAGCGGACGAGGATAGTCCTCTAACTCTTTATCCTTTTTATCTTCATTTGCTATCTGTGAAGGCAACTTATCTGCATTGCCATCTTCAGTTGAAAATGAATGAACTGCATCTTTTGACGTCATTTTTGGCTCAGAAGGCACCTCATCGCAACCAATTCTCAGTATTTCTTCAGTCAAAGATAGAAGCCTATCCCTTCCCTGAAAGAATAATATATATATTAAAGCAAGAATGTGGGCATTCTATATGAATACATGTAAATACTCAGAAAGGAAAAATGTATGAAAACAAAGGATTGAAGCTGCATATGGACATACTTCAGGCAGGTCAATCTTATTTAGCACCACTACATATGGTCTTTCAAGGTACTCAGGGTTGTACATCCTCAATTCCTGCAGAACCAGAGAACAGTTTGTTTACGATCAGCTAAATAACTCCAAATAGAAAAAAGAAATGTCCAGGTGACAAACAATGGGGACAAACAACTTCTTTAGTTTTTCCATTCCTGAAAGGAAATAATGAATTGTGCATAAAATTACAAAGGGCAAGCCAACCCTTCAAGCACTACCCAAGATCATGTCTAAGCTAAGAAGCTTGCCTTTCGGCCTTACATCAGCCTCATCATCTAATGAGTTGTTTTGTGATCAAAAGCTCTCTAACAGCTGTGACATTCCACATCAGCCCTTCCTTTTTCTTCCCTGTTTTCTTCTGGGATTTTCATCAATTAGGTCCAATCCACATCCTAGCAGGATTTGGGAGTGAACTTCATTGCTAGACTTGAGTCCATCACTCCCTAGAGCTATTTATAGATATCTTAAAATTGAGATCTTGATTTAAATAGGCAAGCAAAACCCATAGAGGGTTTGCTGTTCAAATCATATCAACTCACAGAAAAGACACCAGTACTTTCTAGATCTGTCTATACCAACGAGGCTGAAATCCAATTTTCAAAGCAAATATATAAAACCAGAAATAATATAACATTAAGGGAAGATATACTTCTTTGACAGTTCTATAATCATTCACGGGGTCCTCAGCAGCAGCATCAACAACATGGACCAACACACGAGTCCTTCTAAGGTGCCTCAAGAAATTGCGGCCAAGACCCTGAAGGATAAGAAAATTTCAGTTTTACTTACTGAAGCTTTTGATAAACCGTTGGATTAGATATGAAAATACAGTACCTTCCCCAGATGAGCACCTTCTATAAGGCCTGGCAAATCTGCCAAAGTTGCTTCAGATGAATACATCCCTGCACCTAAAGCTGGGTCACCATTGAGGCGTCCGAGGTTTGGCATCAATGTTGTGAAAGGATAATCAGCAATATCTGGCTTTGCAAGCGTAATAGCTGCTAAAAGGGTTGATTTTCCGGCATTTGGAAGTCCCTACACAAGCAAGTTAACAGCTCTGGCAGTCAGAAGATTATAAAAGCTTCTATTAATATATTAATTAAGAGAGTGGGGTTGGTCAAAGCCACAGCAACCCAACAAAACATATAAAGCAAATTTCTAGTTTACCATCTACCAGTTGCATATTCTACTATATGGAGATTTCTGAAGTTCAAATATCTTTGATTCAGATATAAATTAGTAGCCTTAAAGAAAATTGTTAGTATTTATGAAATGAAAACCACAAAAATCCAATTACTGAAATTTTAAAGAACCTAGACACGTGCATACATTACAAAAAATAAAAATTAAGTGAGAAACGACGTGTACCACTAGACCAACATCAGCAACAACTCGGAGAATTAGCTCTAAACTGACTTCCTCCCCAGATTGACCGAGAATTAAAACCTGCATTAAATCATAAATGTTTAAAACTCATGTTAGGATAAGAAGGGAAAATCAAACATGAGAAGCGATAAACCATAGATACAGTTGTTGTTGATTGTTTTATAACTCTATAGCAAAGTCTAGAATTTCTTATTGAGCAACTTCTTTAATAATCATCTTTTCATATATATTTAACTCTTAAACAAGACCATAACACCAAAAAATGGAACTACAATAATGACATGCAAGAAAAGAAAAATTAAATGAGATTCCCTCAACAACAGAAGCCAAGCACAAGTCTAAGCGCAAATGCATTACATAGTTGGGCATCGCTAGAAGTATCAAAATCTAGCAGCAAGCACGGAGCAGGTATAATTGCCATAATGACCTTGTGTACATAATACAATATTAAATAAATAAATCAAAGAGCATGTTCTTCACCTTATCACTATCATCTCTCATCACATTCGTTGTTAATGTCATTAATCTTTTCTTTCTATGCTCTGGCGCTTCAATCAAACTAATCTGCAGCAAAATCAACAAAATGAATCCCAAACCGCACACCCAAGTTACAATTTTCCACATTCCACTATCTTAAAAGCAAATTCCTCACCCCTCCTTGTCCACCCCTCGCAACAAGTATTTCATCCCCTGGTTGCGCTAAATCAGCCAATAACATCCCTCTTTTACGCTTCACAACCGTACCTATCCCATTAATAAAATAAAAACATAAACCATGAACACAATTTTAAAAATTGTAGCCAAAAAAAGAAAAGATGTAATTCTTAACGTACAAACCTACAGGCACAGGAATACGCAAAGTCGGGGCGGCAAATCCATTATGCAATTGAGAAGTTAAAACGCCCATAGCATCAACATTCCCTCCGCGTTTCGCATTGAATCTACTTTTACTATGAAGCTCCAGCAACGAATCTTTTCCTTCATCCGCATAAATCACTACATCACCTCCATGTCCACCCAGAGGAAGAATCAACGATCCATGAAAATCTCTTTTATACGAGCTCTTATATCTACTCTTTTTCTCCTGTTTTCCCTTGCCACCATTATTATTATTCCTCTGGTTAGGCATATTAAGGACTGATCCATGACCTCCATCTCCTGATCGGACGGTGATTATTACTTGATCAAAGTACTTGTGAGGCTCTTTAATTAAAGAATCAGGATTTGTAGTAGAAATAGTCTCTTTGGCTTTAGCAAGTCTGCAAGTAATTTTGCAGAATCTTGAGTTCGGAGTGTTTGGCTCGAAGTTTTTTGAAACCCTAGAAAACGAGTGCCTGTTGGAGAGAAAACCGGGGAGGGACAACGTGTCGTTGCCCGAGTGGAGGCTTAGAAGCAAAGAAGATGGAGTTGCAGGTATTGACAGCATTATCCGAATTTGAAAGGGAGCTGAGATGGATTTTTTCGGGGGTTACCACTGGGTATTTATAGATGTGGACCGGTTCGTGGTTCAGCCCATTCATGATTTGGGTCAGTTTCGATATTTCGAAGCCCAAAACGCTTTAAAGCCCAAATAGCCCATGACAATATCAATACCTGTCATTTTATATGGACTGGTGGTTGTGATGCCTGTATCAAATTTAAGGCTGGACAATTTTTTTTGTGAGAAATGAATACCTTTTCTTTTAATAATTTAAGGAGAAATATACCAATAAATTTATAATTAAATATTTCTCAAATTGTTTGATCAAGAAATTTTTGTTATGCCTTGGCTATCATTTGTAGTTGGTTCCTCCCATTTGGACTGGAGATGATTACCAGGTGAAGAGACCAGACCGAATCCGGTCAACCTAATCCAAAACTCTGACCGCAAGTCAATTAACTCAGTTCAACCAAAGTTTTTTTTTTTTTTTAATTTATGAAACTACATTTTGAACAAGCCTGCTAAATTGACTCACAAGCCGAGCAGGTCGTACATTTATTTTTCCTTATTGTGGTTACAAAAGAAAATAGGAACAGAAACTAACTAGGACACGAGCGAAGCAACGACGCCCCATTAGTTTCACTGAAAGAAAACCGATACACCTAAGGACCATCAAGTAAGGACCAGAGGCTGAGTTAGCTGACCAATCCACAATGGAGTTAGCCTCACGATGATACGATACATTGTAATAACTCAGTCTCTTGATAGCAAATGTCTAGTACTGCTAATGAGAAGATAACATCTGCAACCACATCAACCCCACCCGTCCAAGAATGGCACGTAAAACTATGTTAGAATCAACTTCAAACAAGACCTTACAACTGGCCTTATTCCAAGCAACTTGTAAACCAACTAGAATAATAGACCGTAGTTTTGCACGAATAGATTGCGGAACCCTCTATCATGGGCCTCGGGCTAGCGGCTCGTGTAATCAAATGGTCGAAACCTACCTTCATAATCACTAAAATTATCGAGTACCAGCAAGAACAATACCATCAACATTCCAGAATTACAAGTCGTTTTAAGGTGCACCATGTACATCGTGTTATAAAAATAGGAAGGCAAGCACACCAACCAATGGCAGTTTTTGCCCCCGTGAATAATTTTACAAGCAATATTGTTAAGTACTTCAACCTTGCTCCACTAGACATGACTTCCAGTAACGTCAAATCATAATTAATTTGACGTTTGGACACAAGATAATCTAGAGTCCTGGTCTCTAATTAATATGCAAGCAAAAATTTACAAGACATTGGATTGTCAAAATCGTGGATGATGACGTCCAATTTAGGGCAGAGATCACACCCAAATGCACTAGTGTTGGGGTCAATCATGAAAAGAGGCATACCTCACCAAATGCAGGAAGAACCAGACACATGAGACAGCTGACAGCCTTCTCAACAACTTTCACAGATGTGAAGGCATTGATAACTGCTATCTTCCCATGAACAAAACTTACACCAAAACCATGCGGTGGCAACAAGATACGAAGTGCCTTCATTACTCTCACCGAAATCTTTTAATCACTTCCAGAATCTAGCCTTTGAGAAAGTCTTTCAGAGAAAATAGTGGAATCCCATCCTATGAAATCATGTACTAACATAGTAAAGCATTGATATAGAAAGAACAAATTAGCCCAGAAGAAAATCAAGAACAGTTAAGATATCAGCAGAATTAACTAACATCCTCAGCCTCTAATGGTTTCAATATGCCCTACCTTACCGTGATCTTGATTTAAGCTTTGCCTGACTACTGTGGTCTGTTGTATCAGCCTCTCGATTGCTGTGTAGCTTGGCAAGTTTGTATGAGCTGATATCATTCATGACCAATAAATATATAAAGTGTGTCAATGATAGTTATTAAAAGAAGCATCAAATCAACAACAAGCACATTAATTAGTAGAGAATCTTCTGGAAAAAACATGGAACAAGGAAACAAATGACGAAACCAACCAAGAATAGCCCGATTCAATTTATCTGCTACATGCTGACGGTACTCCAAGCCAAGCAGATGAAACACTGGTGATTTTTCAGGTTCCTCGTAAGCAAGCAGAGCCATAAAGTCCTGCAGCAATAAGAAATGGCTTTTCATTCCCAACAATATTAGACTAAAAACAGCCATGTTAGGTATGCTTAAAACGGTTTCCTCAATAAGGGACATACTTCAAGTTTTTCAACGTACTTCTTCTCCTTCCCAAATGGTGTCAACTTCTTTTGAGCAAATTCCAAAGCTTCCGTGCTGTCCATAAACATGCAAACAATTTAACATATGAAGTCAGCCGCATCACGGTTTCAGAAGTATAGCTCTTATACTACTTACCACTTCTTAGCACAAACAAGATCGGCAAAATGAAGGCTCAAAAGATCAAAATGCAAGTCCTTGTTATTCTCCAGTAAGTCACCTGCCACCCGTTCTGTCAGCTCAACTGCCTTGAGTGCATTCCCCTCTAAAGCACAACGGACAATTCCTGAGCACATAGCATACAATTAGCACCACTATAATAAAGAACAGATATCAGCAGAGGAAAGAAAATGAAAATCGTTGTCAGATCATTTATATCCAGGAAAACGTAGACACAAACTACTTAATACACTACATATCATTGCATATCAGTTGCCAAGAAATATCTACCCAATTCTTCCAACAATCTTCATGAAAACAACTAACATCGCCAGAAACACAGATATATAAAGAAACTGGTTAAGTGCAGCAATTCACATACTTTAAAGTTGTGCATCCTGCTTCTCAGCCAAAAACTGGAAGCATTCGCATACCTTTTCTTTTCTCCATATCCTCGATAAAATCTGCAGGCTCAGGCATCCCGGAACAAGCAACGAACGACTCCAGAGTTTCTCCATAGCAATTGTGCACCAGATAGGATAGCACAATATTGTGGATATCACTATCTTTGATGGCCTGTAAAAACACATAAAAGCAAAACATCTGTACATTATAAAGATTAAGCATAACCCTCAAACCCTGATTACTATTACCAACAATTGCTTCAAACAATTTGGTCAGTCAACATCGTTGATAATACCCGTAATCATCTATTAACAATATTGCAAAGCAAATGATCTAAAACAGAAATTAGGGTTTCGATCAGTAGTAGCAATGATTATTGAGTGTGATGTAGCAGTGTTAAATGACAGAAACAACTGGTATTCTAGGATTATAATGATAGCAATTACTTACAATTTGTTCGTAGTGACGAGGATCAACATCCATGGTTGACTGGATTAGGAAGCTGATTACAAGTAGGGAGAGAAGATAAAGTTTTTGATGATATGGTGGCGTTTGTCTTGTCAGTTGGTGTTCTGAATTTTAGGGCTCTCTTGGCTTGAAGAAGAATAAAAACGTGATCGGTAGTTAAGGGTTTGAGTTGTTATTTTGGAAAGTGTTTTTTTTTAATAATGTAGTAAAATAATTTTATTTTATTTTTTTAAATTTATTTTTATCAAAACTATTCAAGTATAAAAAAATAAAAAAAAATAAATGCTAAAGTAGACTCCAATGTCAAATAACACCTAAAGTGATATGATATTTAATTTTCTTGTTTATCTTTTACATATGCAAGTTAAAATTATTAAATTTTATATAATTTATGACACAAGTTATATACTAAATAAGTTAATTAAGATGTACTCAGATAATTTATTTTTATATTTAAAAATAAAAATAAAATTATTTTTTTGAATAAAAAAATTTCGAACTTCAATCTTCTTATTTGATCTCATTTCAATTTAGATTTGAGTTCTTAAATCAAATTCAATCAAGTTTTAATTAACAACTATATAAAAATAAAAAATTCTATAACGTGCAAAATATGTGTAATTTTATAATGTATAAAAAAATCCTGGGTATGAACAGGAACGATATTTGGTGAATAATTATGATTGTTATAATTTATGTTTGTTTTAGGTTTTAAAAGTATTTTTATTTTAAAATATATTAAATTGATTTTTTTAATTATTTTAATATATTAATATTAAAAATTATTTTAAAATGTAACATCAAACACAAAATAACCTGCTGCGCCCGGCAAAGTATTAAGCAAAAGGCCGGTATCCCACTTCCACGACCCAATATTGGTCAACAGTGAAAAAAAAAGAAAAAAACAAAACGAGAAGAAGAAAAACCATAATTATCCACTACCTTTTTATGTTTCTATTTTTTTAGCACATGCCTTGCATATATATTATTCAACTAGTATTTTTTTAATTTCTAATACATTTCTTAAATTTATTTATCAGGGAATAAATTCTATTATTTATTTAATAAATATTTTTTTTATAAATAATTTTATACAACTTTTAACAATCATAATTAAATTTATTTATTTAGTTTTTAAATCATATAAAATAATTTTATCTTGAATTAAGTAAATATCAGATACATAAATTGAACTATGCTTAAAAACTCAAATATATGTAGCTCTTAAAAATGACAGTTACATAAAGAATTTTACTTAATATTTATATTATCAAATACCCTTTTCACTTAAACAGTACTTTCAATTACAAGTTACATAAATCTAATTAATAATAGCTAAATGAATTGCGACATGCTATATCTCATTAAATCATTATTGTTATTATAAAATTCATATTATCTAAATCATATATATGAACTTTATTGTTTATCTTAATACATCTACATCCTTTTATTTTAATCAAGTACTATACTCAATATTTATTTCTAATATATGAGTTTTATTGGTAAAATTACCCTCTAAAATAAAATTATATTTAATAAAAAAATAAATTAAATGATTATAAAAAATTTCAAAATATATTTATCTCTATGGTTAAATCATATATAAAAATTAAAAATATTTTATAATTAATTAAAAATAATAAATAAATTATTGATATAATTGAGATATTTATTATTTTAATCAAATAAAAGAATATCATGCAGAAGCCTTTGGAAACTTCTTACCGTTTCACTTTTTAACTGGTCAGCAGTCACCACGTGTACAAATTTTAGACATGACCTTGTGCTTTGAATGAAAAGGAAAGTTTCTGTATAAAATAGCCATGCTTCACAACTTGCATGGCTCTCCATGTCTCTAGGAATTCCAATCCAACAAAACCTCGAAAGTGAAAAGTCAACTTTTTTTTCTCTGACAAAAAGGAACTTCCTTTACACCTTTGCGTTCACTCTCCTTCTCCCCGTCCTTTCTCTTTCTTCTTCCTCAGACATCTCTCAGCTCTTTGAAACATGGTGCGAAGAACATGGCAAAACATACGCCTCGCGGGAAGAGAAGTCTTATAGACTTAAAGCCTTTGAAGACAACTATGATTTTGTTAAAAAACACAACAAGGGTAATTCTTCTTATACCCTTTCTCTCATGCCTTCGCTGATCTAACCCATTGTGAGTTCAAGACTTCTCGGCTGGGACTCTCTGCTGCTCCTCTGAATCTTGATCAGCGAAAACTAGAAGGTAACCGGGCTAGTTGGCGATGTCCCTGCTTCGATTGATTGGAGAAAGAAAGGGGCTGTGACCAATGTCAAGGATCAAGGGAGCTGTGGTACGTTAGTAATAGGCTTGACGTAGTGATCATAGAAACACATTTATGATTTTAATTAAGTTCAATAATGATGCTTGATTTGTTAGGAAATAAAATATTCCAGTCTATAGAATAGTTGTATAAAATAGAAGATATGCATTTATCCACTTTTCATTTGTAATGTCTAATATGTCGCTGTTAAAGCTACAATGTAGCAACTTATTCCTGACTTGTAGGAATTAGTTGCAGCCTCCTTATATAAGTATATGATTCAGTATCAATAACAAATACTTCTGCAAATTCAATCTTTCTCTTCATTCTTTTCATGGTATCAGAGCTAGCTTAGAATCCTGATTCATCACTGCAATTAAATCTCTCGCCTAGCATCTCTCTTCTTCAGCCATCATGACCAACAATGAAATGTCATCAAACCTAGAAGCTCATACAGATTTTTTAAAAGGGAATCTGTCAAATCCCTATTTCACTCACCATTCAGATCATCCAGGTTTGGTTTTGATTTCCAAACCCTTGAATGGAGACAACTACTCTACTTGGAAAAGGGCTATGACCCTAACCTTGAATTCTAAAAACAAGCTCAGTTTTGTTAATGGCTCAATCAAAGCCCCTTCAGAAGAAACTGATCCTAAAGGATATGCGGCTTGGTCTCGATGCAATGATATGGTCCATTCATGAATTATTAACACTCTCAATCCAGAGATTTCAGATAGCGTGATATACTACTCTACTGCTCATGAAGTTTGGGAATATCTTTATGACCGATTTTCTCAAGCAATGCACCCCGTATGTTTGAAATTCAGCGAGACATCACTTGTTTTAGGCAGGAACAACTCTCTGTTTCAGTGTATTACATAAAATTGAAGGGATTGTGGTATGAATTGGCTTCCTACAATGATTCACTACATGGGGCGCAGCAAGATCAACAGAGATTAATGCAATTTCTGATGGGGTTGAATTAGTCTTACAATGCTGTTCGTGGACAAGTTCTCTTGATGAATCCACTTCCTTCAGTTCGGCAAGCTTATTCCTTTGTCTCTCAAGAAGAAAAGCAACGTCTTCTAAGTTCAGCACACACCATCAATGATTCAGTTAACAGTGCAGTCATGACGGTTCAAAGCAACAACAGTAAGTTCAATGACAAAGGTGAGCGTTCCTACCATTCTTTTAGATCGCAAGACAGATTGACAGATAATTTTAGTGGAGGACGCAGATTTGAACAGGAC